>Ga0136656_1000159_pt1 | contig 21502 bp, 26 predicted proteins | sample CPBDNA_9_FD_94862 | JGI IMG/M metagenome (GOLD analysis project Ga0136656, IMG submission 94862) | Freshwater to marine salinity gradient microbial communities from Chesapeake Bay, USA - CPBay_Sum_15_0.8_DNA (version 2) | ecosystem: Environmental > Aquatic > Marine > Coastal | place: USA...
CTTTCACTTGTCGCTGCCGCTGCTGCACTTGCTGCTGCTGCTGTTGCTGAGTTAGATGCGTTAGTTGCACTTGTTGCTGCCGCAGATGCTGATGAAGTTGCGGATGCTGCATCAACTAATAAACTCCATTTTGCACTATCAGCGTTTGATGAAATAGGTACTGCACCGCTAGAAGTATGAGCAGTGACACAGATATAAATATTATTATTGGAACTATCTTTAACCAAATCTCTACCATAATAAGCGGTAGCAGTTGTCCAGTTTCCTTTATAAGTTCCAAGCTCTTGCGTAACAGAAATTTCGCCATTGTCATCGAATGCTAAAATTTTATTTGCTCTTGTAGAAGCATCGACAGTAAATTCAGAAGAAGTAAAAGTATTTGTTCTTGAGAATTTAATTGATCTATCAACTTGCTCCTGGAGCTCTTGTGATATTGCTATTGATTTATCATGTGCTGTTTCAATTGTATCAGCAGACATTGGATCATTATCAATAAGATCCATTGTTTGTGTCTGAGGAGTTGATCTTCTTAAAACAACAGTTTGAGTGCTTGTTGGAATATTTCCAGCAGTGAATGTAACAGTTCCTCCGCCAGCATTCCCAACACCGCTAACAGTATAATGAGTGGTAATCGTTTTTGTTGTTTCTGTTCCATCATTACTCCTTATTAAAACCTCTATGTCGTCTTGGTCCGTAATTTTAAAAGTGTATGTAAAGGCTGTTGTAGAGCCGTCTCCAGAATAACTGTTTTTAATTGTCGTAGTACTAATTGTCATTTAATATTGCCTGGTTTTTTTGTTGGTCTCGCCATTTCTTAGTTGCTAAGATTTCTGCTCTGGCTTCTATATCTGCATAGATTGCTTGTTCCTCAAAAATACCTTTTGCATTTTTCTTAGCTGTTTCAATAGCGTCTTTAAATTGATTAAGTTTGTCAGTTCGATCTTTAGTGTTTTTATAAAAACTACTATTCATCAAATCATTTAATTCTATTTTTATCTGATCGCCTTGTATTCTGTTCAACAGAGAATATTCTTGTTCAGTTAATTGCACATTAACTGGTATGCCGTAATCAGTTTCTCCATACTTAGTAGAGTAGGCGGTAACTGGATATTTTTGTCTAAGCTTAATTGGCTCATAACCAATCATACGAGCTTCTTTATTAATTGGATCTTCAGTCATTGATGAGATCACTGAAAATTTAGGAATTTCTTGACCTAACCAATCTCTGTCAAAATATAAATCATTTTCAAATCCAGGAATATTTTTCTGGATCATTGACTTAAACTCAAAATTTAATTTTCTAAAATCATCAGCATTTGCTATGCCGTAATTATCTGTTTTAACTTTATCACTTCCAATATCTTCAAATTGATTTAATAAAACTTGAAAAGGAACTAAGCCACTTACAATTTTCTTACCTTCTTTCCAAATGACCTCTTTTGGATTGTCAGACATTTTCATACTTGAAACAAGATCACTTAATCTTCCAGCTCCATTTAAAACCGAAGTGTTAAGAATATTGTCTCCAAAAGATAAAGCGTAGGCTGATAAAAAATCATAAAACACTTTTTCAATGTTTTTCCAGCCAGACCAATCTTCTTGTATTCGAGCAATAATATTTCCAATATCAGCAGCAATAGCTGCCAACATAATAGCTGGCTCAAAGCCATTTAAACTTAATTGCAACTTAGAACCTTGTAAGCCAAATAATTCTTGTAAATCTTCTGATAAAAAATTATCAAACCTAAAAGACTTAGGCTGCATATTTGCAGATTTTCTTAATTCGTAATTATCTCTTCCTCTAACATCTGGATCAGATCCTGAAAAAACTCCGAAATAACCTAGTGGACCAAATGTAGCCAGGAATGCCCAGCCAGTTGCAGCTTTAGCTTTTGCTATTTCTGCTTCAGCTCCACCTTTGCTTAAAGCTTCACGATAACTTCTTAAAATTCTGTTTGTGCCAAGATAAGGTAATCTCTCAGCAGTTGCTCCAACTATATTTCCTGGTGTTCTCAAGAAAGTAAAATATTGAGAAGATAAAATAGTTATTGGATTTAATGCTTTAACATTTTTTGTTTGTTGAACGGCATTTGTAAGATCGCCAACAATATCTCCTCTTTTACTTAAAGGAGTTTGAAATGTTCTTCTTAAAGCACTGTCATAAGCAGTCTTAGTCATTTGCTCAGTTGGATTAGTTACAAGTGAGGCTAAATAATCTGGAGCCTTTGCCATGGATAAATTTCCAAGCTTAACTTGTTTAACTGTATCTCTAAAAGCTGAAGCATATAACTCACTGGTAAATGCAGCATTCTTAAAAATATTATCTGAAAATTGTAATAATCTATAAGACAGTCTATCTACTGTTAAAACTCTACCTAAAACATCTACGGCTTTAGAAAAAATACTATCTTTTTCCATACCAAATGCTTCTGAGGAAAAAGCGTTAACTGGACTTTCAAATTTAGTTCCAGCAACTTTATTTTCTATACCTGGTAAATTTTTATAAGTCTTTAGTGGATTACTGCTTAATGGTTTTAAACTTTTAAATTTTTGACTGAATGCTCTCCACATACCAGTCATCGCCATATTTTCTCCAAAAGCTAAAGCTATATCTTCAAATTCAGCAACACTATCAAGAGTAGATCCGCCATATAATCTAGCAGCATATTTTCTTTCTAATCTTTCAATAGTTTTATAAATCCAGTTACCACCATTATTTTTAATGTGTGTTAATGCACCAATAAGAATATTATTTAAAAATATTTCTACTGCTGCATCTGAAGCTTTTGCTCCAAAACTTTTTTCAGCAAATTTAATTTTATTCGCAAGACCTGGTGTTTCTTGATAAGCTTGAGCAATCAATTTAATTTGATCCTTACCGCCTAAATTCATCAAGATATTGTCTCGGTTTAATCTATCTAAATCTAAATTTTTAACAGCACCATCTTGGATTGGCTCTTTTAAAATATTTAAAGATCTTGCTATCTCTGTTTGAGCACCTTTAAAAATTTTAGTTATCTCAGCTGTTAAGGCATGTTGCTGAGCAAACTCTAAAGCTGTTTTAGTAGTATCGCCTTCTTCACTTGCCAATTTAGCAGATAGTTGAGAAAGCTTTTTATGCTGATTAATTAATAAATTCTTAGCTGCTTTTATTTCATGAGCATTAAGAACTGTACCTGGTTTTAATTTTAATAAATTACCAGCTAATGTTTCAGCATTTTCTCCAAGTAAAGTTGCTAGCTCATTAGTTTCTTTCCAAGATACAACACCTCTAGTTTGCTGTTGTAATTTAGAAGTACCAGTTTTTGGTCTAACTTTTTTTAGCTGATTACCTAAAGCATTTATTGAAGCATAAATATCATCAGTTGTTTGAATAGTATTAAAATTTAAAAAGTTATCTTCTTGTCCAGATAGATCAGAATTTTTTAATATTTTTTCTTCTTCAGTAAAGAACTCATCAACTGATCTTTTAGATGATGGTTTAGGTGCAGCAACTTTTGTATTAATTACTTTTGTTGGCGTTAAATTCGGAGCAACTACATTTGCTTTTACTGTTAAAGGATTAACATCTTCTGGAACTAACGAACCAGTATCAATTGCTTTAGCATTTCCAGATTGAATTTGTTCAATCTTCTTTTGACCTTCTTCTAATAATGTTGTCGCTTGTTCTTTTGTAAATTTTTCTGTTCCTTTTGGAAACATCCTCGGCTTTTGTTTAGATGCACCTTTAGTAACAGCATTTATGATTGCTTTAACTACCATTTAAAATTTCCTAAATTGTGATTTGAAAAAAACAAATATCTGAGGATATTTATTTATTACTACTAAAATGTTTTTTCTGAAATAATATTGTTTTCTATGTTGTCTGATACTGTCTTAGCACCCCAAGTGCTTAATCCTACTGTTCCAAATAATTCAAATAAAGGTTGCGAATTAGACTGAACACCTTGCTTCATTTCTGGAGTAATTTCCATAATGGTAACTGGCATTTTTTGATATTGATCAATCTTATTATCTACAAATATTTCTCTTGTAGCAATTTCATCATCATAAACTTTTGCATTCCATTTTTTGCCATACTTTTTAAGAAAACTTGGAATAGATTTATCATAAAGATTAGTTTTGCCTTCAGCACCAAAAGAAAGTTGTCTATTTAATGAAACTAAATTATTACCATTATCATAATCAATTTGTTTTAAAGTTTTAGCTTTTTCAATAATTCTATCAAACAATTCTTTACCAAATTGTTTTTCTGCTTCTTCAAAGGTCATATTGTCAGACAAAGTTAATTTTTTTCGAGTATCACTAAACTCATAACCTTCAAGACCAATAAACTTTCTTTCTGGATCAAAAGAACCAATTTGTAATTCATCAATGTAATAAGCTAAATTATATCTATCTTTAACTATTTTACTTTTAGGAATTGAAATTGCATCAAAACCATTGTCAGCAGCATATCTAATTAATCTTTTTAGCGTTAACTCGTACCAATTATTTTTAAATGGAAAATCTTGAATTACATTGTCTAACAAATCTTCATCAGCTGTATCTTTAGCTATTTCTATAAGTTCTTTATTATTTTTTTTAACTTGCTGTACTAAATCTGATTGTATTTCTTCAATAGATAAAATTTTCTTACCATCATCTAAACCTTCGCCATATCTTGTTTTAAATCTTACATGAGCAATTTCATTTGGCTCGTTAAAATGTGGACTTTCGCTAATATCATATTCATCTAAATTGGCAGACTTTGTAATTTTAGTTTCTACTGGAATAGCTTTCCCACCACCATCTTTTGCTATTTGTCTCATTTTTAAAATTAACTCTTTATAATCTGTACCTCCATATTCCGTATATCTATCGTATCTGGTAGTTCCTAGTTGTGAAGATCTTAATTCATTTATAGTTCTTAATTGGCTTTCTAAAGAATACTTTTCAAGCTCATCAAAACTCATTTGATTTATATAATCTAATTCGTATTTAGGACCAACTGGCTCTTGTTTTGTAGCTGTTTTAACAATTGTATTAATTTCAGGATTTTCAAAATCACTTTTACTAATAGCTTTTTTACTTCTAGTTAAAATATCGTCAACTATATAAAAATCGACATAACCTTTTTCGTCTGATTGATAATTTTTTTTTATTGCATCTACATCAATTTCGTATGTATTTGGATCTTCAAAACTTCTTATTATTCTTCCATTTGGAGAATTACTAAAAGAATTAAAAGTAATTCTTTCATTTTGTATTGGATTATTGTCAAGAGTTTTTGTTGATACAAAAATATTATCAAAATCTATTCTTTGATCTCCACCTTTTAAATCTTTACGAGAATTTATAAATTTAATTTTATTTTGTTCTACAGTTTGTAACATATCGTCATAAAGACCAAAAAATGCTCCTTTTTTTGGAAACATTACTTCAGTTACATCAATTTTATTTTGTTCAATAAAATCTAACACTTCTTGTTGCGTAACTTGCTTTTTGTCTTTTAAAAAATCTTCTAAGCCAATCCATTTAAGCTCACTCTCTTTAACACCTGGAGTATTCTTAATAGTATTAAATATTTGTTCGCCAGATCCTTTAGGAAGTTTTGTTGCAGCGTCAACCACAGCTGATTTAAAAACTGGAACTTTAGTAACTGCATTAGCAATTGCTTTTAAAGGATTAGCCTCAGCTTCGTTACCAATTGTTAAAGCTGTTGTGCCAACTGCTGTCGAAGCAAAAGCTGGAATATTCTTTTTCATAAACTTCAAAGCGTCTATGATGCCAGGTAAAGCAGCAGAAAAAACTCCATACTCTAAAGCTTGGATCGCTTCATCTGCAATTTTATCGTAAGGCGTATTTGGTAAGATACCGACTAAGTTTTTTAACTCGACTAAATCTTTTTCAAAAAAGTGATGAACAAATGTGCTTTCGCCACCTAATACTTTTTTCTCAATTCCAATTGCTCCACCAATACCACCAGATAAAAAGAACGCTGGATATTTTGGCATACCGATTGCTCTAAGTTTATTATAAATCGGAATAGAGTAGAGCATATCTTGAGATGCGATACCGATCATTTGTGAAACAAAGTTATCGTCTTTTTTAAAATCGTTTAAATAATTTCTAACTCCATCTAAATTGTTTGAGATAGTCGTAGCTGTTTGCATCAACTTATCTTCAGTCTCAGTGCTTAATGTGCCTGGAGCTGATCCAGGTAAAGGAAATTTATCTAATGCTTTTACCATCAAAGGCATCATATTAACTGCTACATCAGCACCATTAACAACTGCTGTTGCTAAACTTAATGCTGTGTCTTTTCCAGTTTCAACAAGAAAGTCTCCAATATTAGAAAAGTATTCTTTATAAACTTCTTTATTTACATGCTTCGATAACCATTCTTCTTTATCGTTAATTGAATTTAATTCAGTAAACTCAATAGGTGTTGCATGTTTTTTTGCTTCAGTATCGTAATAACCTTCTAAAGATGATGGATCGATATTATTTTCTTTTAATAATTGATAAGGCTCGCTTTCTCTAATTTTTCTTTTTTCAAAATCAGGTAAATAAATATTATCTAAAATATCACTCATATTATTTTTCTGTTGGATCGTATTGTAAGTTATCTTTATTATTTAATTTGATACTTGTACTTGTTGCAGATAAATATTTAGCTGTTTGATCGCCAGGAGCTACACGCAATCTGATTTCAAATAAATCTTTAGCAAATTTAATTTCATCTAAATCATTAATTAATTGTTTTGCATCAAAGTTAGATTTATTAGAATTTTTAAATTTATCTAAAACTTCTTGAGAAGCTTTTTCAAAAAAGTCTGCGTCTGTTAAAGCTTTACCCCAATCAGAAACTCTTTTAGGAAAAGAAACTGTATCTAAAGTTGGAATATTTTCGTTATTAAAATCTTCTTCTAAAACGCTTAGGTAGGCAAACTCTGGTCTCATGCCATCCATAACTTTTTTAGTATAACTTTTAATTATTTGTTGTTCTTGGTTGGCAATACCTTGAGCAATTAATTTGCCTCTTCTGCCAGATACAACAGAAACATTTTGTATATTTTCTTGAATAGTTTTTAAATAAAACTTGTAATCTCTATGTGCTTCAAAATCGTTTTTAGCTTTATCAATAATTGCATTGAAAGCTGAAACATCCTCTATGGCTAATTCTTTTAAAATTGAATTATCTAACAGATATGATTTTTTAATGTTGTCTAATGTTTCAATAGTTTTGGCTGCACCAATTTGAGAAACGATTGATAAATACATTTCATCAGATGACATTCCATCTTGCTGCTCTTCTGTCATAAAATCAGTCAGCTTGATAAACATCGCTTCATTAATGATGCCTAAATCATTCATTTCATAAAGCTCTTCAATCGTAGGCATTTCATTAACAGCGTTAGGATCTGATTTATTTTTTTGAAAATTATCAATACGAACTAACAATTCAGAAAAAGCACCTATCTGTGTTTCTTGATCTCTTAATTCAATTAATCTTTCTTTTCTTTCTGCTGCTTCTCTTCTACTTGCTAATTTAGCATTAGCTTCTTTTACATATTGCTCAGCAGCTGATGTACCAACTAATTCTTTTAATCTTTCTTGGTTTTCTTTAACGCTCTTAGGATTAATAGTTAAATCTTTATTAAGTAATAATTTATTTTTTAAAGATGTTTTCTTATCAACTAATTCCTTCCATTCTTTTTCGCCAATATAACTAGGATAAGCTTTATTGTTTTTTAAAGTTTCAAAAGTAGCAGTACCAGCAGCAATCTCCTCCAGGTCATTACTAACCATTAAAGCAATCGCATTATCAAAAGCATCGCCAATACCTACTGTAAATTTATCTAAATTATTTTGAACAACTACTCCATTTAATTTTGGAACTAATAAAGCAGCTCGTTCAGCAATATGACTTTTAAGTTTTGCTTGAACATTATTGCTTTGACCTTCAAAAAAACTTTTAAAGTTAGATGGTTGTAAATCTTTAATTAATTTATTAGGAGCGTTTGTATCTAAACTTTTTTCGTATTTAGAATATTTTTTTTGAATTTCTAAATTTATATTTGGTAAAGCTTCATTGTATTTATTCTGATCTTCAATCGCATACATATCCTTTTGAATATCTGCGATAGATTTAACAACACTATTAATGGCTTCGCCTTGTTGTGTTGCTAAAGAAAAAGGTAAAGCTAATGCCGATGAGTTTGGCGTTGAGCTTTGATTTATTTTAGAAGTACTATTAAAAATTTCAAACTTAGCCATTATACAATTACCAATCTTCCAGCTTGTTTACTTTGATAACCCATACTTAATAAGCTGCCAGCTGCTTTAGCGTATTCAGTATTAGCAGTAAGTTTGCCTTTAAATAATTCTCCTTGAGCTTTGCCTTGCATCAATAACGATTGGTTAATCGTATCGTTCACTGCAACTTTCTGATTGTAATCGGCTAAAGCTAAATCAAATGATTGAAGTTGTTTATTTTTAATGGCTGTTAAAAAAGTTGTATCGCCAGGTCTAAACTCAGCACCGCTATTTAATAAACTTACAAAAAAACTAGAATAAGCTTGTTTCTGTTGATCAAGAAATCTTGGTCTTTCAATTTGATTATAAACTGTCTTTTGTACTTCAGCTTGTGCTTTTAAATAATTTGCTTGTTGTGTTGCAACAGCTGCATTGTATTTACCAATAGCTTTTGCTGATTGTGCTGCTGCTATATTACCTATGAAACTCATAAATTTTTGCCATCCTAAAATAATCTGATCCGTCTGGTCCGTAGTGCACCATCAAACCTTCTTTTTTTAAACCTAACCACTCAGCAAATCTAACGCCAGTATCGAAATTAGATTTAACTGAAGTTTGTAGTCTTACGATTTTGTTATTCTTACAAAGTAAATTTAATCTTCTTTTAATGAGCGAAGCTGATTTAATTTTGTAATCAAATATTCTTTTGCTTGCCATAACCCAGCCTTCAGCCACGCCATCCCACAAAGGAAAAATGCCGCCACTACAAACAAGCTGATCGTTAGCCAATAAGCTAAATGATAAACCAGGTAGTGCAAAATCAATCCTATTCTCTTCATAGCTTGCATCGTGTTCCATTAATTTATCGTTCATACCGAAAGTAACCATTTCGTCTCCATGATCTCTTTCGTAAGGAACTATTTTAAAATTAACCATCCGATGTAACTAAAGTTGGATAAATTGCTAAGATCGAACATGGAAGAGGTTGATCTTGTTTTACAAAAATAAATCCGTCTGAGTTATAATCGTCTCTAAATTCTATTTCTCTATCGCCAGCTAACAAAGTATCTACTGGAGAAGATAAAGCACTTGATGTTGTTCTAAATGGAACTGTTTCTAAATCTGTTAAGCTTGGTCCAACTTTAACACCAACTGTTTCAAATAATCTTAAAACAACTTTTGAAATTCTTTTTGTTTTACCTTGCGATGTGCCTTCAGCAGCTCCACCTTCAATTCTCATTGTTTGTAAAACACTGTTATAAGGTAAGCCAACACATGCTTTAGTAACGGCTCTATCTAAAGTAATTGATCCTGAGCTTACAGTTTTATTAGCATGTACTGATCCATCAGCAAGTATCGAAACTGTTTGACCTTCTAAATGTGATAAACCAGATAAAGTAGTTGTTGAAGCTCCAGAGTAGGATAGGTGGCTATCTAAAAATTTAAAATCAGTTGCGTCTGTTTCGTCAAAATCAAAATCAGAAAAACATTCTACATATCGTTTAGTAGCACCATCAATTGTTCTTTTAACAATAACCCATAATTCATCTTCAGTTAAAGTGCCTGAGATAGTTGCTGCTGTTTCACATACAGCATTTCCTGATCCAAAAGATCCACCAAAAATATGTCTATGCCAAGCAACAACATTTTCTGATCGTTGGTAAGTTAAACCAGCTAAAACTCCATCGTCTCTAACACACCAAATAATGCTATCTGGCTCTTGTTGAAAAACCATTTCATTAATTCCAGACTTTGTAACTGTATCGTTAAGTATAGTTAAGTCAGCGGCTTGATAGCCATCACTGTCAAAATTATATTGCAACTCTCTTATTTTTCTTTTTGCTTTTTGTAGAAATAAAATTGCGTTACCAGCTGGAATAGCATCAACATTAGCTGCACCAAATGAACTTTGTCTTTTAATAGTTACATTTGTTGGAGTTACTGCTGCATCTGTACCATCTGCCGATACTGTAAATTCGCCTCCAGTTGTTCCAACAACTAAAGTTCTTACAGCTTTCATATAACGAATGGCGTTAACCTGATTAGATGCAATAGTATAAACCATAGCATCATCAGCATTAGTACCAGCTGTCATATTTTCGTAATCGCCAGCCTTAGAAAAATATAAAGTTTGTGGCTCAGAAATTGTGCCAGCAAAAACTAATCGTTGTTCAAAAAACGAAACGCAAGATGGATGACCAGTTGTGTCTGAAAAAGCTCCAAGCTTCCAATCAGTAGTAGCTGTTGTATTGTCAAAATCATCTTCAACATCTGCTGTTACATTTGTTGCAGAATTAAAAGCAGTTATTCTGGCATAGCCGTTTGAAAAACTTACTAAACGATTTACATCTGTTGAAACAAAAGCATTAGTCGATGCCGTAATAGTAATTCCAGATCCACTTGTTGCAGAAGGTGTTAAAGTTATAGCTGTTGTGTTAGGAGCTAAATAAGGTCCATCAGTAAAAACAACTTCATTTAAAGTCCAAGATGTATGTCCAGTTCTACTAAGTTTATTAGTCTCATGATTTGGATGAACGATATACATAACATCCGCAGACTGAGCGAACTTAATATCAAATAATTCTGCTTCTAAATAAGGTGTAGAAATTTCATAAGCAGATCCACCAGATAAGATCTGTCCTTTATCTTTATAAAATCTAATATACTGATCGCCAAATTCTAAAATATAAGTTTGTGTTGTAGAAAATTCAAAAGGTATTAATCTAGTTTTTTTAGAACTGTCTTTAACCTCTGCAATAAATTGTGTGCCAACTCTTCTAGTGGCAGCACCTTGAGGATGAATTAAAAAATTTTCTAAAGTTTTTGTGCCTGATGAATATTTATCAAAATCACTTCTACCATCCATCTTGGCAGAAAATTCTCCAGATACAAAAGATGTTAAAGCTAATGTTGTTCTAGGCATATTTTTTTAAAAATTTCTTGTTGTGTTAAACCTTGCTCATCTTTTTTACATTTAGATGTAGCATCAATTTCATGTTCATTAATAATATCCACTAAAGCATATCGATAAACTCTAGTGTCATCTCCCCATTGAAAATGGAGTAATGATTTTGGCTCAGAATATTTTTCTAATAATCTTGGATCAAAAGCTGATTTAACCATTACAATCTAGCATCAGTAAATTCGTTGCTTTCAATTATGCCTAATGAATTTTCAGTCGCATCAATAAATCTTGCTTCTCTTAATCTTTCATCTGCACGCTCCATATAATTATTTGCAAGCGTTGCATTGTTTGTTACAGCGTAGGCAATATCAGCTGCTAATTGATGAGAAATAGCTTCTTGTAAATAAACATCGTATTCATTTGGATCTGTTACTAAAGCAACATAAACTAAATAAACTGTGCCTTCGTTTGTTTTAACTTTTCTACCTTCAACTTTATAATCTATATCGCTAGCAATACTGTCAGTAACGCCAGTATGTATTTTTAAAACTCTTAAACAATCACTAGGCAAAGTATAAGCATAAGAATATTCGACAATTGGAGCCGTTGTATCTTGAGCTAACTGAACTCTTTTAGTTAAACAATTCCAAGCATGTGATCTAAAAACTCTATTTCTTACTGGCTCATACCTTTGATTACAAAGTCTCGCATTCTTACTGTCATCTGTTAATGCGGAAATTGTGCTTGCACCTAATAAGTTTAATGCACTATTTGCTATATCTACTACGCTTGCCATCTTTTATTTTCCTCACAATTCATTTCTAATCTAAATGGAATTCCTATTTGAACTAAATTCTTATAAATCTGATCGCCAATAATTTTACTTTCAGCCATACATTTTTCATAAGATCTAAAAAACTTTTTTTCTTTTTGTTCGTACTGCATACATTCAAAATAAGGCGAACAAACTATCGCTACAATTACAAAACTTTTAAACATTAATTGATTGAGATACCTGGCGAATTGCTCCGCCAGGCATTTATTTTATGGATTACTCAACAGTATAGAAAACCATACACTTAATTGTTCCAGTAGCTGTTCCGCCACCAGTTGTAATTAAAATGTCAGTTTCTGCTGTTTGTTCGTATGCAACACCACCGATAGCACCATCTTCAGACATGATTACTTTTCCAGCAGTAGCCGCAGCTGTTGCTGTAATGTATCTGTCTGTATCTGAGCTGTCGCCAACTGCAAGAGTTACGCCAGATCCTAAAGCTCCATGATGTATTACTACATCATAAACTTTCGCACCTTTTGGTAATTTCGCAACTGAAATGTCAGAGCCAGAAGCTAAAGAAGAAGCTTCATAAACATCGTATTGCACTCTTACTTTACCAGACCACTCGCTGCTATCAGTGTTAACCACTGGATCAGCAGTAGCGTTAGTAAAATTTGTACCTTTTACACTAGCCATGATTATTTCCTCCTATTACGCTTCGTACGCTTCAATCGAAACAACTTTACTTTCTTCCATTCGAGTTGCACCAATTGATTGACATACATAAACTTGAGTTGCATAGCCTTTGTCAGATCTCTCATCAATTCTTGTCATGATGTCTTGACCTAACGCCATCTTCACACCATCCATAGCCCATGCTAAGCATAGTCTTTTGCTTGATGATGTAGATAGTCTGTTAGAGACTATGAAATTAAAACCTAAAAACGAATTGATTTCTCCATTCGCTAAAGCTTTAATTGTGTTGAAATCCGAACTTGTAACTTCAGTAGTTCCTAATAAGTCTGTAACTTGTTTAGGAGATAAAGCTATAAATCTCGGAATTGAAGGATCTACATTACCAAGATCTAAGATTTCTTTTGCTTGTCTTAGTTTAGCAATTGTCATTCCTCCAGTTGACGCTTCAGTTATCTTTTGTGCGACTGGAAGAGGTACTGATGTTGAACCAGTTTCTCCAGTGTATGCAGTTCCAGATATTGCAGCGATGATTTCATCATCTTGAGCTCTGCCTAAAGCATAAGCCGCAGCTAAAGCGTATGATGATGTTGGATCGATCAGAGTTCTGATCTTATCTTGATTGTCGATTAGATCAGCGTACTCGTAATCTACCAATGATACTCTCCGTCTAGCGTGAGGAGTGTCGATTTGAGGTGTATCAGAATGTCTAGTAACACGCTTTTGAGCTGTCACAGATCCCACTTGTTCAAAGTAGGAATGCTTTCCAATTACACTCTCAACATCAACAGTTCCACGAAGGAGACTACCTTTTTGTTGGCTTAATAAAGCAACATTGTTTGAATATTGCTGAACAAAAGCCGTAGTAATTTGATTTGACATGGTCAAACCTCCTTTTGTTATTGGTTGATTATTGATTTAATCGATTTGATTTTCCGCTAATGCGGATCTCGTCTTTGCCTTTAAAGTCTGCAATTAGACTTTTTTCTTAGAGGTTTTGCATTCGCAAAGTTTTCTCTTTGAAGATTGTATAGACCAATCGAAATATTTTTGAGCAATTGGCAGAGGATCTCTACGATCATTCTCTGGACCAAATTCAACAGCCAATCTTAAACATTCAAGTTTAATTTCAATGTCTGTTATCATTCCGCCTGGTGTAAATTTTTCACTAGCCATTAAGTAGTTCTCTTAATTTTAAAACTTCTTGAACAGCTTTAGCATGATTAGGATGTGTCTTACTCCAATATGCTGAGCCTTCTTGAGTTAGCTCGTTAATTTCTTTTTCAATTTCTTTAGCCGTCATATAGCCAGATGTATCGCCTTTAATGATTTCATCTTCTGATAATTTGTCAGCTAAGTTTGAAAAAGCTTTAATGATATTAATATTATCTCCAAGCCTTGAGCCGTCTTGTAGGATTGTGTTTTCTAAAAACTCCTCTCCTAAAGTTCCAACAGCTAATCGTTTAGCTTGGTCTAATCTTTTAGAATACTGAGGACCAAATTCTTTTTTTAAATCTGTCTCAGTTTTTAATTGAGCATCTGCTGCTCTCTGTTCTAAAGAACTAGCTTGATTGCTACTTAACTCATTGTAAAATTTAATTAAACCTTCAGCTTGTTTAGGTAATAAACCTAATTGATGAGCCGTTTTATTAAATTCAGCAACTTGAGTTTGATCCAGTTGATCAATGTTATATTTATAATCTTCTGGTTTTTCTGGTGCACCTAATCGTTTGAAAACTTCTTTCCAATCTTCATCAGTTGCATGTTTGTTAGGAACTGGAATTTTATCCGCTCCTACAAGTTTTTGAGCATGAAGATAACTCTTTAAGAGATCTTCCATATTGTTAAAGTTTTGTAGAGATTTTTCCTCTCTATAACTTTGTGGAATTAAATCTTTAAAATTTACTTCCTGGTTTGTCGATGCCGTTGCATCTGTATTCTGAACAACAGCAGTCGTTTGTTCAGATTGAGCTGGTTGCTCAGTTGTCTGATTTTCCATAATTTACCTATTGGTTATTTTGACTTGATCATAGCTTTTATAAAAAGTGCGATTGATCGCTGTCCTTCTAAATAAGCCGTTTCGTGACTGTTATCTTTACTGAAAGTTGTCGAACTCTCATGACATCTAATGCAGAGGTCATCTAAAACTCTTTTGCCTTCTTCTGATCCGAAAACAATTTTATAATCTTTTTTTAATTGACTTAATCTTTTTTCAATTTCTTTATTGCTTAAATCCATTTTGAACTACTTTTGCTAGTGGTGCTGCATTCTTGGCAACTTGACTTTCATTAAGTTGTTGTTGCATTTCCATTTGCATTTGTTGTTGTTGAGCTCTTTCTTCTCTTATTTGTTGGACTTCAGCATCTGATTTAATCATCTTAGCTGGTAAGCCTAAAATATTAATCAGTTGTTTAATTAATCCGTTCTCATCAATGTAATCCATAACTGGCATCGCTTGAGCCATTGAGCCAAATAATTCTAATCCTCTCATTATAGATTGTAGCTCAGATGATTTTTGAGCTAGAGCAATTGGAGAAACATATTCAATATTTAATTCTTGAGATCTTAAAATAGCTGGTGCTATTTGAAATAAATTATTTCTAAGCATAATATTAAAAATTCTAATGATCATTGGAGATAATAATTCAGACTGCAATCTTCCTAAGACTGGTCCTAGTATTCTCATTTTTTCTTCTTGTCTTTGTAAGACTTCAGTCGCAGTCATATTTCTGTTTTCAGTTATAACTAACTGATCAACATGAAACATTTTAAGAATAGCTTCTCTTCTTTGATTTTCAGAATTTAAAGTTATAGAAGTATTGGCATTAATATTTAAAGGCTCAATCCTATCTCGAGAGCCAGCTCGATAATAATTAATACTACCTGGAGCCATTCTAATTGGAGCTAACATTCCATCATCAGGAATGAGTAGAGGAGGATCGATCTGTTTGGCAGCTGCTTTTAAAGAGTTTTCCACCATCTTATTAAGTACCTTAACATCAGGTAAAGCATTCATACCTGGAGATCTGCCGTAGATTTCTGTTGAAGCTTTTAAATATCTTGGAATGACATAAGGATTTTCTTTAAAGCCACCGATCATAATTATATGACCAGTACTTTCTTCATAATAAATAGATTGGAAAGGCATATTCTTTTTGTCCTTTTTCTTAGGATCAAATTCCAATCTTGGTCTTACAACATGTATAATCGTTAATTCGTCAAATGGATTTTTCTTAGCAGAATTTAAAACTTCTTTTGAAACATTTTCCATACCAAATTTATCAAGCACTGCTTGAGCTGGCATTTTAAATTTACGATAAATTGTATCGACATATCCTTTTTTATTTTCCTGGATGTAAATTTCTTTTATGTGTCTTGCAGAAAAATTTAAAACATCTTCATCATCTTCTTCGATCATTAGGCACGCTGTGCCAAAAGCAATTAGATCGTGGTAGCATTCAAAAATCTCTTGTTGGAAATTAGATTTAGCAATCGCATCGTACATTCGTTGCGTTGCATCTTCTAACCATTCTTTTGCTTCATCACTGTCGTTTAATTCAGTTTCTTTAAATCTTAATGAAAACCATCGGTTTGCCGATGAAGTTAACATTCCATGTAAAGATGCTGCTAACAATTCTAAAGCGTGAATAGGAGTTGCATCGAATATAGATATATTTCTTTTATCTCCAGCAGCTCTCTGTTTAGTTATTTCTGCTTTTCTAGGAAGCATATAATCAGCAACTTCTTGCCAATGGCTCTCCCAGTTAGATCTTTTTTCCATTAGCCTAGACAGATTATCTTTTAGCTGCCTAGCTAAATTTCTAAATTCTTGTGATTGCATTATTTATTTTTTCTTTTTCCAGCCACGCTTCATAGCTGCGTAAGCTTTCTTGCTTACTGTTGATTTAGATTTAGGTCTTGAAATACCTAATCTTCTTCTACGATTAATGTTTTCTACTAAGCTCATCCTAATAAAGATTTTTTTCCTAAAGTCGGAAGCGAAGATCCATTACTACCTAAAGTTAAAATAGTAGAAGATCTGCCTCTTCTTTTATTCTTTAAAATGTTATCTGCTGTTTGGTTCATCTCAACTGATGTTGGTCCATCATTACCAGTTTGATTTGAATTATTCATTTGAGCTGGTACTTTTGGTTGCTCAGCTGATTTTTTTACAGCACCTACTTTTTCAGCTAAATTTACTACTGGACTAAAACCACCCATAATTAATCCTTTTTCTTATTAGCTTTATAAATTTCGTAAGTTGTTGCTGGCACGCCTATTTTTGACCAAGCTGAAATTTGATCGCCAATCTTTTTACTGTTCATCTTTGCAATTTCTTTGATTGCAAATTCATTTGCTTTTTTCTCAACAAATTTGAATGCAGATTTAATTGGACCAGCGGCTCCAGTTTTCATAGAACTAAAATCATCTTGCATCGGATTGATTGATCTAGTTCTTGGTTTTTTATTGTAGTTGTCTGGCATATTGTTATCCTCCTAATAAAGTTTTTTTGCCTAGTTTGTATTGTTTGTTATCTAAAAAATCTGTGGGGTATCTTTCTCGATATTGAGCTTTTTGTGCAGCAGTAAATTTCTTGTATGCTCCAGTAGTCGAAACATCTTTCAAATCATCTCGACCAGTAGATTTTGTATAGCCTTGTCTTGCTCTAGCAAGATCATCTACTCTGTCCTCAGCAAAAGGCGAACTAAAACCTAAATATTTTTTTCCAGTTCTTTGTTCATAATCTTTTATTTTTTTTAAGCTTGGATCATTTAAACTTTTAACTTTTGTGTAAGGTGTAATAGTTCCCATCTTACGCTCCTAATAAAGTTTTCTTTTGAATATTCTCATCAGCAATAGTGTTTAAACCAGAGCCAGTTAGAATAGTTGATCGTCTGCCTTTTCTTTTCTTTTCAGCATCCGCCAAAGCTTGAGCTGCAAGTCTGTCTCTTTCTTTATCTTCATAAGAAGGAACATCACTTGTCTCTGGCATAACCAGAGGTGGTGGAGACGGAATTTTTGGATTGAATATTGATCCCATAATTATATTACCTTGTAGTTTAAGTCGTGTTGTTGTTGTCGTTGATTGTCAAACATTTTATGTTCTTGCAAACCAGTTGCTAATGTTCTTAAAGCATCCGCAGCATGCGAGCTCCAATCGTGGACAGGTTTTATTTTATAAACTCTTTCCTTATCAGAAAATTTTCTGTGATAATGACGAAGAGCATTTATTAATTTAGAGCAGTTATCGACATCGATTAAACATCTTGGCAACAACATCTTAACGGCATGAATACCATCTTCGATTGGCATCTTAGGTGCCACTCTAAATTTTAATCCCATTTGGTAAGCAACCTCTCTTCTAGTTTTGCCAGATGAGAACTCGGTTTGCTCAATATCATGCGGTCCGTAATTTTCGCTAATGATATAATCTTTTTCCTTTATAACTTGAGCGTAGTGGGGAAACGCTTCGTTTCTATTTTCGTAGTAATCAACAATATGAATTTGATGACCAATCTGCTGAAAAAATATAATAGCGGTTTGATCATTAAAACCTAGATCCCAGGCAGTATGCACTGGATAGCCAGGATTAACTGGCACTCTAGTTATTTGTTTTTTGTCCTCCAAGGAGGCAATAATATCTCCATAGATAGATCCTTGAATATTACCTATGAAAGAGCATTCAAATTCTTGCTCATACTTTTGAGCACCCATCACAGCTAAAGCTGCATCGAGTTCCTCTTGATCTACTATTTTTGTTTGACTAGCTTTAGCAACATGCAAAAACCATTTAGGATCTGCTTGAGCTTTTTGGTAGTAGTCATAAAAAAGGTTAGCCATTCCTTTCGGTGTGCCAACCAAAACCATAAAACCTTTTCGGTCAGATAAAGCTGGAGTAACAACTTCATTGATAAGCGTTGGTGTTATTTGTGCCGTCTCATCAATAATACATCCATCTAAATATATTCCTCTGATACTGTCTGGATTTTCCGATGACAACAGCATAATCCTAGCACCATTCACTAGATCACATCTAAGTTCACTTTCGTTATACTTCGTACCTGGAATTTCTTTTGTGTAATATTTTAAATAATCAAAGGCTATCTTCTTAGCCTGACCATAGGTCGGAGCTATATAAGCATACCTTGGATTATGATTAGTATTAGTCATCGCAGCTTTAATGAGATGATTAATACACAAAACTGTTTTGCCAAATCTTCGATGACAGCAGAGTAGGCTGTATCTAAATTTATCTAACTGATCGTGAATGAAAGCTTGTTGCTTCCTTGGCGTATAAGGTATGGTTACTTTCATTAGTGAAATGTTGGAACTTTATCGGTGTGCCAATATCTCATCTTAATCTTAGCAAAAACATAATCAGCAAATTCTGTGATGTCGTCTTGATTGGCAAATCCATCAAAGGAAATAACAAGTTCATTATTGTATGTTGAAAAACTGTAAGCACTAATGTTTTTGTATTTGTCTTTAATCTTGTCCATCTGTTTGTGTCTCTGTATGACCTATAATTAATACGCTTTATTACGCACTACCATTTTTGAGGTGTAGGCGTCTTTCCAGGAATTTTTTTTGTTTTCCTAGAAAAAATGATTATGATTTGACTAACAGTCAATTTATCTAGCAAGCCAGTGTTGAATTTAAAAAGAGAGATAGTGAATAGTAGTGAATTATATTTTAGAACCAAACCTCATGACGCAAGACCTGACTTTGCGTGAGCCGTATAATACCTAACTTACTCAGGCGTTACATCAACCACATTCTCTTCTGGTTTAGTCCAAGTAATCTCTATTTTAGTTTCTTGCTTGATCTCTTGTTTGTCTCCATAGATTGGAATTAGTTTAGATGCTAACCATTTTGCCAACTGGACCTTTTCTCTCACAATCATTATGTTTCGATTATCAGCGTGCTCAAGTTCATCCATCGCTTTATCGATATAACTCTGAGCTCCAATCCTTCGACACTCTTGTATTCTGTTTGAAAATTCTTTGTCTTTACTGATCTGTTTATAAATTCTAGTCAATGATGGCATATCTTTATCTTTTGCTATTCTGATAAGTGGAACACCATTCATTAATTCTTGGCAAATCTTGTTAGTTATTTGCTCTGTTATTACTAGCTCTTTGCTCATTGTATTTAATTATATTATTGGCAGATCTGGCTTTGCCTTCAATTGATTTAGGACCAGTGGAATATCCACCATGAACTTTGCATCTAATCCTACCATTCTTCATTAATATTCCTGGAGCGTTGCAAGGTCTCTTACCTTGTTTAGTTAAAGTCTCGCATTGAAGTCTAAACTTGTATCTCATCGTTTTGAAAGTCGATGTTGAACTGTGCTGATGGAAAAAAAAATAAATTAAAAAAAAATAAAAACAGTATTTAGAAACGCTGTTTTAAAAACAGTGCTTTTTATTTTACATGCTTCGGATAATTTGTAAAGTCTCTAAGATTTTCTTATATTAAAATAAATATATTGATTTGAGTATAATGAAATTAATTAAACTTTTTGTTTATTATGTCAATACTTTCTTTCATAATCTTTAAAGTTATTTTATCTAGGACATTATCATAGATCCGCCTAACAGTTGTACGATTATAACCTAAATACTTTCCTATTCTTGAATAACTATTTTTTGTTGCTCTTAACCAAATAATTTTTCTAACATCTAAAGGATTATCTATTAGTTTATCATCTACCATTGAAAGAATATCTATTGCTAAATTATAATGCGTCATCTGCCTTGGCGTTGCTCTTAATTTTAAAGTTGGCACGATGTGATAACCCCAATCGTTAGGATTATAATAGGTCTCCAATAGTTGATACATTGAAGGACATTTTTTATTATTTGGTGCAGCTAAAAACCTCTCAGCTCTAGCAGCATCCTCCAGGACATATTCTATGTTCCTCCTGGTTTTAATATATTCGTTTAGTTCATGTTCTATTTTTGATAACATTTCTAAGTACCCAAGGATATTGTATTTGCTCTGGTTTAATCTTTTTTAACTCTTCCAAGCTCAGCTGATTTAATTTGTCATTAACTTGGTACATATCTAAATTAGGATAGAGATATTCTGTTTGAATAACTTTCTGATTAATTTCGTTTAAATGACTATTTAAAACTCTCCAGCCGTAGTTAGAATATTTTTTAAATCCAATACTTTCTAAAAACTTTTTATGAGCTGGCATATCAAAAGAAATATATTTATCTTTTTTAATTTGCAGTAATGGCAAATCTAAATGTTTTACCTGGCTTAATTTAATTAAATGCTCCTGGACCTCATTTTTAGTTAGTTGAAATTGTCCAGCTATATTTACAATTCTAATGAAAGCTTCTTTTTTCTTAACATTGTAATTAGCACAGCAATAATGATAGATCCGAAATTGCAGATCGTTCAGCGGTAAAGTATTTATATTAGGATCTGTTAAGTAAAATTTTGACATATCGTTCTCTTCTTACAAAGTCGTTGTTGTATTCGTTGTCTTGCATAATTCGGTGGAGTAGGTAGTTTTTAGATGTGCAATCTGGAATATGTTGCTCAACTTTCCATTCTAAATAATGGAGCATTTGATCTGGAGTTAATGCTTTAATTGGCGAATTGGTCAGCTGGTTTTTAATATGAAATCCAGTGATTATTCTGTTTTCAGTGGTTTCATCTACTGTGTACCAAATAGTAAAAAAGGCTAATTTAGCTGCTTTTGCTAAGTATTTGTAAGGTCTGTTTAAAAAGTCTGATATTCCTCTAAATTGGTTGTCTTTATTGTATATATGATCAGCCAAAAACAGCGGTTTTGCACATGCTGGACATATAGAAACCTGGTCTATGTCTAAATATGCAATAAAATCGTGCTTTTTTCGATGCCAGTA
>Ga0136656_1000162_pt1 | contig 21393 bp, 21 predicted proteins | sample CPBDNA_9_FD_94862 | JGI IMG/M metagenome (GOLD analysis project Ga0136656, IMG submission 94862) | Freshwater to marine salinity gradient microbial communities from Chesapeake Bay, USA - CPBay_Sum_15_0.8_DNA (version 2) | ecosystem: Environmental > Aquatic > Marine > Coastal | place: USA...
AAGAACAAGAGCTTTGATTGCTGACTTACGTGCAAGAGGTAAACAAGAAGCGTTTACAAAAGCACAAGAACAGTTTGAAAGAGATAGATCTGCTGGAATGGCCGCTGAAGCTAAAACACTAGAAGCTGCTCAACAACAAAGAACCTTAGAACAACAAGGAGAACAGTTTGGAGCAGGGTTACAAAAAGATTTAGGTCTTGCAGGGCTACAAAGCACTCTAGAAGCTGGTAAAGCTACAGGTGCTCTTGCTGCTACTGAACAGATTTCTAACCTTGAAAGACTTAAAGCACAAGCAGCATCAGGCGCGGAAAAACAAGCTTATCAACAAGAAATTGATAACATTAAATACCAACAATACATGGAACAGGAAGATTACCAACGCAAACTGCTCGAATACCAATCAAACATTTTACGTGGTACTGCAGGCGCATTAGGCTCTACACAAGTAGCTTACGCTCCGGCACCAAGTTTAGCCTCACAGATTGGTGGTTTAGGACTAGCTGGTCTTGGCTTATATAATGTATTAGGTAAGGGTTAATTATGAATATTATTCAACTACAAGATAGATTAAAAGGTGTACCTGACCAAGCATTAGTTGGGTATGTAGAGAATCCCACTGGAGATGTGCCTACTTATTTAGCGTTAGGTGAATTACAACGTCGTAAAGACATGCGTGAAAGATACCAAGCAGATAAACAGCCTGAACCGTCTGTAGCTGAACAATTAATAGAAGAAACAAAACCACAAGGTATTGCTGGTATGGCACCTGGTATGGCGCCACCTGCTCAAGGTGTTGGAGCTCCTCAACCACAACCAGAAATGACCCCTGATATGCTAGCATCAAGCGGTGTTGGTGCATTACCTGCAGGTAATGTAGGTCAAAACTATGTAGGTGGTGGCATTGTTGCATTTGAAAACGGTGGTGAAACAAGTAATTATAAATATCCACCTAAAGGTTTGTTTATGGATACTCCAGAAGGCGGATTTTTAAGTGGTGAAGAGTATAGACAAAAAATTAGAGATGCAATTGAAGGTAGACCTAGAGGATCTAAAATAGGCGAGTCTACATTTATGCAAAGAATATATGATACTACTGAAACACCATATGATGAAGCTATAAAAGCTTATGAAAGAATTGGAGACACTGCATCAGCAGATCAACTTAGAAAAGTAAGAAAAGATTTTATTCAGTTTTCTGACCCATCTATAAATCCAGATCTTATAGCTAATAAAACAGACCCTTTAGATACAGATTATGACGTTGATGCAGCAGCAAAAGCTCTTGGTTATCAAACTGAGGAAGAAAAATTAGCTAATACAGAAAAATATATTGCAGAGGAAACTAAAAAACGTCAACAACAAGAAAAAGATGGTACATATGTTCCACCACCAAACGTTAGCCAAGATACTACAAAACAAACTATAACAGATAAAAAAGAAAGCCCACTAAATAATGAAAAGATTAAAGCTATTGATGTAACTGCAGATAGTATATATAACCCTTATCTTGATGATACATTATTTAAAGATTATGAACGTACTGAAGGTGATAAAGTAGTAGCTGATGCTAATGCAAGATTTAGAAAACTAATAGGCGAAGATCCAGCTCAAGCTCGTATGCAAGGAAGACTTAAAAAATACGAAGATAGACAAAGAAAAATGGAAGACACAGCTATTGGTGAAGCATTGATGGCAGCTGGATTTGCTACTATGGCTGGAACTTCTCAAAATGCTTTTGAAAACTTTGGTGCAGGAGCACAAAGAGGACTAGAAAGTTATGGTAAATCAAGAAAAGATATTATATCTATGGAAGAAAAAGCATACGCATTAGACATGGAACTTGCTAAAGCTGAAAGAGCAGAACAACTGGCTGCTACCAAATATGGTCTTGATAGTGAACAATACAACAAAGCATTTAATGATAAACTAAAAATACAACGAATCCAATCAGCTGCTGAGGTTGATAAATATAAAACCCTTGCCGAAGATAAAACAGCACAATTTAATGCAAATCTCCGAATGAAATTAGATGAGCGTAAGGCTAAAATTAAAGAAACATATAAGGATATATCCGATCTACAAAACTTTAGCTCTCGAAAAGAAGCTGAAAAATATCTTAGAGATAGAGGTGGTAGAGGTGAAGATGCTATACAAAATGCATTAAAAGAATGGGATAGATTCCAAAAAGATATGCTTGAAGCTATAGAAAACTATTCCCCTTTAACATCTGCAGGTTCACCTACTATCAACCCAATAGGTCTTAATTTAAAAGGCATAACTTCATAGGACTATTATGGCCGGATACACTATAGACCAGCTAAGACAAGGGTATCCTGACTTAACTGATGACCAGATTAGGCGCGCCATCTTACAAACTCCTGGTGTCGAGTTAATTGAAGGGCCCTTAGATATAACTCCTAAAGGTGTTACTACACCTGCAATCCCAGTCGAAAATAAAAAACCAACTCAAGAAGACCTTGATAATTATAGCGGATTCTTTTCTGCAAAAGGGTTTGGTGATTCTTTAGTATCTCTCGGACAGGGTATAATATCAACTGGAGAAGGCTTTATAGGTCTTGTTGATTTATTCACTCCTGGTGATTTAGGTAAATTTGTACAAGAAGATATATTAAAAAAAGGGTTTGGCACTACATCTTCAGACTGGAAAGAATGGCTACAAGACTTAAAGTCAGAAGAAAAACAAGCATTAGAAGCACAGTTTGCTCAAGCAGGTGGCACTGATACATGGCAAGACGTAGCAGATAAAATATCATTTATAGCTGAAAACCCATCAATGCTTCCTGGCTTAATCACAGAAACATTACCAACTGTGTTTGGGGGAGGTATATTAGGCAAGGCAGCAACAAAATTGTCAGCGGGTAAAATAGCTGGAGTGGGAGCTGCAGCTACAGGTGAAGCCGCAATTTCAGGCGGTATGACACAATCACAAATAAGAGAAGCAACAGAGGGCGGAGAAACTACTTTAGAACAAGATGCTATTGCCGCTACATCAGGGATTTTAACAGGAATATTTGGAGCCGCTGGAGCCAAGATGTCTAAGTTTTTAGGCATAGATGATATTGATATGCTTGTATCTGGGCAGGGTTCAAAATTAGAAAGACAAAGTATTATAAAAAATGCAGCTTTATCTGCTGCATCAGAAGGTCTAGAAGAATTTCCACAATCAATGCAAGAGCAAGCTGCGTTTAATTTAGCTACTGGCAGACCTTACATGGAAGGAGTGTTTGATGAAGCCGCAACAGGAGCTGTTGCTGGACTAGCTTTAGGTGGAGGTACAGGAGCCTATTCTCAATTCAAAAGAAATCTAAGTGTTGGCGAAATTAACAAAGCTCAAGAAGACGCTGAAAAAGAAAAACAACAAAAAGAAGAAGAAAAGAAAAAAGAAAGTAATACTAAAGGTAGTGAACAAACAAAGGGGTTAGATATTAATGGATTGCCGCCTGAGTTGCAAACTATTTTAGGACTTGAAACTACAACACAACAAGAACAAATTGATCCAAATGCACCTGAGCAATTAGACTTATTTACAGAAACAGAGGGAGTAACATTACCAGATATTGGTGATACAATAGAATGGCAAATCACTGAAAAGGGCGATACGGCTACTAATAAAGTATCTCAAGTTATAAAAGATAACGATGGTAATACTTTAGGGTTTATAACAGAAAAAGATGAGTTTGGGGTTAATGAATTTGTTCCTTTAAAAAATCTTAAAAACTTATCACAGGAGACTCAAAATGTCACAGAATCCACTCAACAACAAGACGATGGAACTAGCGATGAGTTATCTAGCGGGCCAGTTGGAGGAGATGCCCAAGGAACTGTACGACTTGACGGAACTAGAGTGGCTAGCCGTAAAGTCAGTACTAGACCACCTAGAGCAAGAGAAGAACAGCCAACGTCTCCATTAGAAGATTTTGAATATTTTGAAGAGACTGACGAGAATGGCAATATTACTAGGTCAGGATTTAAAAGAATAGATCAACAATCTCAAACAGTAGAAGAAGAAACTTTAGTAAATACTAAACCTATTTTAGAAATAAAAGCACCAAATGAATTAAAAAAAGGAGCTCAAAAAGATTTTTATGTAGATGAAGCTGAAGATTCTGAAAAAGTTTTATCTAGGCAAGACACTCCCCCTAAATATGGGTCTCCATATGTAAATAAAAAAGGCGAAGAATTAGAATACATACGAACAGGAAGTAGGTATCTTGACAACTCGCCTGAAGAACTTTCCAACAACCCTGCTCAAGCTAGACAAGCAGCGGTAATACATAGTGCATTTGATGATGTTGTTGAATTGTCAGACAATTTAAATAAAACTGCTTATGATGCAGCTATAAAAGTAAGATTAAATAAAAAAATAAAACAGATAAAAGCTGATAGACAAAAATATATAAACAGACTTAAACAACAAGGTATTTCAGCTAAAGAAGCAAAACAAATGGCTGAGAAAAATTATGGTACTGATTATGATATTACAAAAGAATATGGGGTTACTAATCCATTATCTGTGTTTTCTGAAGAAGAGCTAGTAGACTTATATAAAAAACATTCTCGTGCACCATCGCAAAATACTAAAATAAAGCATCCGTTTGCTAAAAAAATACGTGATGCAAAAAATAAATTTAAAGGAGATTTTTCTACTGAAGAAAAACAAGTATACGAAAACAAAAAAGGTGAAATTTTAAAATGGTTTGTTAAGGGTGAAAAAGCAAAAGAAGGTATGAGATTAGGACAAAGCCTTAAACTTCTGCCTAATGAAATACCTGACGTTGAACTAGAATCAGTAGAAGAACAAGAAGCTGAACATAAAAAAAGAATAGAAAATAGAAAACAAGCTAAGAATACAGAAGAAAAACAAAGACCTAAAATAGTATTAGTTAGAGATGTTCTTAAAGATAAACTAGACAAGTTAATAAATAAAAAAGCATCTATAACTGAAATACTAGATGAAATTAAATATAAAGGGCCAGACATAGCTAAACCTACAACTGCAATTGGCCCTGATTCTGCTTATCAAATATCAGCTATATTATTATCTAAAGTTATTAAGTCTTTTAATGGCAATATTAAAGTTAGATATGGTGCAACTATTAATGATAGACCAGCACAGTTTAATCCAGAAAAAAATGAAATAGTTCTAAACAATACTAAAATGAAGAACCTTGATATTGGTTCAGTTATAGTACATGAAGTAACACACTTTGCTTTAGACCACATACTTGATAAAGATAATGTTAAAAAACTAACTCCAGAACAGAAGAATCTTGTAGCTGAATTAGACAGACTAACAAGTATAGCAAATAGATATTTAAAAATGGATTTAAGTTTAAAAGAGTTTGTAGCTGAAACAATGTCAAATGATAGATTTGGAATTCAACTAAATACTATACCCGTCCAAGCTCTTTTCCCAAGAACTAAACTAGATACAGCTATTCAAAGGGTAAAATCTTTTGTTAATAGAATTGCTTCTATATATACCGGACTATTCAGTTATTCAGTAAAAGGTGCTGATAGGGGTACTTTAGCTTATGTAGCAGCACACATTGAAAGAATATTAACAGGACAAGATTATAAACCTGCAACAGAAGATTTTAGAGGGCAAGAAGTATCGTTTTTACCAACTGAAGATGAACCAACAGACATGCAAAACGGGGCTCAACAAGTCCAAAAAATGTTTGGTCAGAGTATTGACTTTAAAAAGAAAGGGATGACAAGAAGATTTTTATCTTTCTTAAGAAGTATTGTAGCTCCTACTCAAGCTGAAATAGACGCAAGAAAAACAACATATCAAAATTCTAGGGCTTTATTAAAAAGACTTGAAAAAGATTTAAAAGACTCTGGACTTATAAATTACTTTGGTGATAGTGCAAATGATTTTTATAATCACATGACAAACTCAAAAGGAAGTGCTTTAACAATAAAATTAACCAAATTAGTGCCAAAAGAACAAGCAGCTCTTACTGCTATACAAAACTACGCAAATGCTATGGGCGTAAGTATGCATGATGCTATTAGCAAATTAAGTTCATATATGGTTGCATTACATGAAAAAGAACGTCGACACTTATTATATTTAATGTCAGTGCCTTTATCAAATAACAATATTCAAATTGGTACTGATGCAAAGGGAAACGCAATTTTTGATACACCGGCAAACTTAAGAGAAAAAATAATGGATGCTGTATTGTCTGACCAAGTAATTAATATGGAACAATCGGCAAGAGAAGAATTAAATAGAAGATTAAAAGATAGATTAGAATCTTTAGTCGCAGGATATACCGACGCTTTAGGGTCTTCTCCTAGTAAGAAAAAATCTATTAATGAGTTATCTGATGAATACAACGCTATTGCAGGTATAGATTCTAGACAAGTTACTGACGTGTTAGCTGAATACAATGCAGATATGAGAGATAATCAAACTAGAGACCTTGTTGATAATGTAATGAATTCAATTAAAGATTTAAACAAAACTAACAATGAAATTCTAAGAGAAGCAGGGCATTGGTCTAGCGCTCTAGACTCAGTCGTTGAATTCTACGGATTTGAAAATCACTTCCCTTTTAAAATAAATACAAAAAACTTAAGTAAAGAAACTGTAGCAGACTTATCTAAATTTCAATACAACGGAGCAAGGTTTGGTTCAACAGGTAGAGATTTTTATGGAGAAGGACTATCTGGTTCATTAAACGAGGATATAGAAGCAGAAGACCCTATAGCGCAGTCTTTTATAGACGCTGGTATAGCAGCAGCTAGATATGGTATGAGCGGATTTTTATCTACATTTAGAAATGCTGTAAGAGATGGTCTTATTGATAATGCAAAAATAATTAAACAAATTAGCTGGAAAGATAGATTTAAGGGTGAAGTATCTGAAGACATATACAAAAGAGATAATATATTTGTACACAATCCTGATGGCACAATAGATATAATAAATATTAAAAATGAAAACTTACTAGCTGCTGTAAGAACTGTAGCCCCAGACGACCATTGGTGGAATACTGTAACAACAGTTGTTGGTAAAGCTACTTCTTTCTTTGGACAAGTTCATACTAGATTTAATATTAAATTTGCTCCATATAACTATGTTAGGGACGTATTAACTAATGCATTTGTAGTTGCTGGTGAAATAGATGCTTTGCAGGCAAGCAAATTTGCAGCTAAAGCGGCTCTTAATATAATAAATGGTAATGTACTTCAATCAGGACTTACGTTTGCTAGACTATGGCAAGCAAAAGATATGGATGGCCTTGAAAGATTAGCTAGAGAAGATTCATTTGCTAGGTCAATGTTAGAATATGTACAAAATGGTGGAGCTATATCTGTATTACAAGGCGTAGGTGCAGAACGTGCATTTGAACAATTAGTGTCTGATGTAAGAACTATGGGCTCTAAAAAACAAAAACTAAAAGAGTTCGCTGTAAAGTATCCAGATATATACATGCAAATGTTTGAATTTTCTGCTAGAACAGCTGCATATGAAGTATTAAAACCTATATTTAAACAAAGAATACAAGAGCAATATCCAGGACAAGCATTTTCACCAGAGCTTGAAGCAGCAGCTCAAAGAGAAGCAACAGCATACACTAAAAACTTCACTAACTTTGAAGAGGTTGGCACTGCCGGGCGGGAGCTTGGTAACTGGTTTATGTTTTACAGACCCGCTGCAACAGGTGCTATAAGAGCCCTTGATGTAATAGGACCAGCAATTAGGTCTTGGGATTCAGTAAAAGCTGGATTAAGTAAATCTATTTTAAATAACCCAGAAGCATTAAGAAAACGTAAAGAAGCTTTTTATAAGCAAAAAGTAAGAGGTACTGTTCTTATGATGGCTATGATGGGCGCTGGCATGGCTTTATCAGCTATGCAAGGAGGAGATGACCCAGAAGAATTTGTAGACCAAGATGATCCAGATAGATGGATTAGAAACTTACGAATTGATTTAGGTACAGATGAAAAAACAGGTAAACCGTTAGTAATGCAGATTCCTTGGGGATTTGGTTTAGGAGGTTTATTAGCAATTGGTTCACAAATATATTTAAAAGCAGTAAAAGGTGATAGTTATTCATGGGGTAATTTTGCAGGAAACCTATCTAAAATTGTAACCGATTCTTACTTGCCTCTTCCAGTTTCACAATTAGACCCAAGTGATAACACTGCTTTATGGACCCTTGATACAGCATTACCCTCTGTTGCCAGACCTGTATTACACTATGCTGCAGGAGTAAATGCTTTTGGAGCTAACTTATACAGAGGCGGCAGATATATAGGTGAATTTAATACCCCTGCAAACGTGCCATTAATTTATAGTGATGTATCAACTTACATAGCTAAACTAACTGATGGAGAGTTTGTACCTGAACCTAGTGTAATGCATTTTTTAGTTAATAACTATCTTGATGGTATAGGTTATATATGGGAGGGCCCTAATTCAGCTATGAAATTAATTACTGGTGATAAATACTTTGATATAGATAAGGATATACCTTTTATAGATAGCTTTATATCAACCAAATCATTCAAAGAAGAACGTGATTTTTGGAATGCTAAACCTAAAATAGAGGCTTTAGAAAGTAAACTACGTAGTTTAGCAGAAATGGACAAAGCAACATTTGATAATTATAGGGCTAAAAATCCTGCGGCTGATCTAATAGTAGAATATTTTAACTCTGAATCAAGAAAAAAATTAGCAGACTTACAAAAAGAAAAACAAGATATTATAACTAATGAATATTTAACTGATAAAGAAAGAAATGCTAAACTTCAAAATAATAGAATAGCCCAACGTCGTCAAATGGAAGCAATATTAAATCAAGTTAATTTAATTTCAGAATTAAAGGGTGACGATAAGCTTTAACCTACCCTCCATACTCTTACCCCCAACATATCATCTTTCCTGCTAGTAAAAACTTTTACTTTGATGCCTTCTCTTCTAGCACCATTTTCTACTGCATATATTAATGATGAGGGTTTGAGTGTAGGTATAAAAAAGCTATCCCCTATGTCCATACCCAAAAAAGGAAATACCCAATCAGGTTCACTGCTTAGTCTCAGAGGTTAACTCCTTAAGTTTTTCTTCTATCATTTTTGTAAATGGTATCTTGTACGCCCATACACCACCTAATCCTGCAGTTGGTTTCCAACCAGAACCCATACGTTTCTTAGCTTCTTGTACATCTATCCCTTTCTGTTTCAAACTATATATACAATGATTATGGCTTACTTGTTGCTTAATACAATACTCTTTAAAGTGTTTTTTCTCTATATATAACCATGATGTATCCATTTCAGCTCGTATAAATAAAGATGCTCTAGGTTCTTGAATTATTTTATTATCTTCAAACGTTAAAGTATTAAGGGTATATTCATTAAGATATTCTTGTAGCATACTCTCATAGTCTGTATTGTTAATCTTGACAACATTGTCTCGTATATTAATCATCTCACCAACAATAAATTTAAATATCCTATCAAGGTCTAAATCAACCAATCCTGCTTCCATCGCAAGTTCACCACCAGCAAAAGTAGCTGCAACAAGATTTTCATAGAATCTATATACGCTGTTAGTACCGAACGTTTCTAAAAATTTGTCTGACCATTTGCTTATTAGTTTATCTATATCTTCAGGTGCTTTAGTAAATAAATGTTTAGCATAGTCTATACCAGCAAAACCAAAGTTTAGTCTAAATGTATCAAATATTTCTTTAGCAAGTTTTGGATTATCTTCAAATACAGCAGGTACTTTAGACACATTAAATTCTACAAGCCTAGCTACCTCACCATTAGGGTCTTTCTTTAATGATTGTAATTTATCATATAGCGATTGGTTAGTAGTAAATATAGCTATTAAACTAGCTGAAAACTCATATTCTCTTTCTGCATTTATTGATGCTTGCATACGAAGCTTTGCTCTACCTTGAGCTATCTTGTGGATTGTGTTTGATAATACCTTACTATCTATGTTACTTACTTCATCTAAACCAAAAGGTAAATTGTGTAGTGTTAAATACCTACCTGTTAAAACATTATCAGTTGCCCCCATCTGTAATACACCAAGTTCATTATGTCCCCATATAGATAGAGCCCCAAACAATGCGCCTGTTTTGGCTGCACCTGATTCACCTGTTAAAGATATAGTTACCCCTGCAGTAGATGTTCTATTCATTAATACAGAACCAAACCCTGTTAGCATAGTAAATGCGTGTAGTTCTAGTCCTGGTGTATTTAATTTATTTGCGGCTTCCTTCCACTTATCATAATCACCCTCAGCTCTTAATAGTTTGACTACTGTTTTAATTGTAGGAGATGTAGTATTTTCAATAACTTTACCATCTTTTGTTACTTCTTTATTACCTATAACAAACGCATCTTTATCAGGAGTAAAACCCATTTGTGTTCTAAGTTGATGTGCTTTTACACGAGCCATTAAGTACTGACCCCATTCATATATGTATTCCATTATAAATTTTCCTTGTTGATTAACAGGATTAAATAAAATCCCTTCATGTGCAATAATATCTCTAAACCTATCCAATGCATATAAACTCTTCATTGGCATAATAAACTCTCGAACTTCGTCTTGTGGTGGGTGGTATTTCATAAACAAAGCCTCGCCCTCATGGTGACTATAAACCCTTTTGACAGGATATAAATCATATAGGGTTACAATATCTGGAGCCCTAGCAGGCAGTGGAATGCCATCTTCATCATAGACAATAGGGTGAACTTTGTATATGCCGCCTTCTTTACCATATACAAACGGGTGTAAATCTTTCGGTAACCCAGCAAAGTTTGCAGGTTTTAATAATTCTGTACTACCAATAGCTGGTACTACTTCAGTATTTGCAGCAGGTACAAACTCTTTACCTAGTTGCAATGGAGTACTAATCTTACCCTTATGAGAACACCCCTTACATATACCACTATCTAAATCAGCAAAAGCTTCACAAGTAAATGGCATATTTTGAGACTGCGTGGCTTTTCTTTCTGTAAGCTCCCTATCGTAGCCAGGGTGGTCTTCGGACATGTGATGTATAGCAGTGTCTCTGTCCGCACAGTGTTGAGCAATAGATAACCCAGCATACCAAAAAGGTTCAGCTAGAGTTTTGGCGTTGGCTAGGATATTAGCTATTTGAGCACACCCTGTACCGTTAAGACTCTTGATTGCGATTGTTTTAAAATTAGACTTGAAGTTGTCAAGCTTCAATATTCTGCGTTGGTCTTCAGATAAAGGACTTCTCGCTTGTTTAAATATATCTTGTAGGCTAGGTTCTACCGTACCGATTATAGCTGATAGCTCAGTAGCAGCGCTTACTGTTATAGTGTCGCTAATTATTTTCGTAGGTATTGGAGGATTTACTTTCCAGTTATATGTGTCAGGGCACCGCATAATACGTGCGGCATCACCCATGACTGCTCTGTCTATATTTAAACCCTTACTTAGACAATAATCTCTTAGCTTGGTAGAGTATTCAACATATTCATCTCTAGGTAAATCTTCATCTAAACACCAATATGCATGGATACCCCTGCCTGAATCTACTATGGTTGGCTTAGGTAAACCAGAATCATCTATGAAAGTTAGTAAAGCTTTAAGACCCTCTTCTTTAGTTGGATAGTCTTTGTTATCTCCAGCGTCTATGTCAATATATAGTGACCTAAAATACTGGGCATTTTCTTGCTTACGAGTGTAGCCATCAAAGCTAGCTGTTGCAAAATATATTTGAACGTCGTCTTCTTTAAGACTTTCTATCTTTGGAACTATCTCTTCTATACTATCAACAAAGTGATGCTTGACTCCCTTTTTAGTAATTGTGGCTATACAATAGGCGGAACCTTTACCCGCTAATACTTTTGTATAAAATTCATTTACATTTATCATTTATTATTCTCAATCCTAAAGAGTATCACTAAAAATATTAAACTTCAATATTGACATTTTCCTTAATAAAATCTCTAGATTCTTTTAAAGTTTTAGCTGGTAATAAATTTTCTGATAACTTATTTTCAACTATGTCCATGAAGGCTTCAACTTTTTTAGCATTGTTTCCTCTTATAGCATTGCCACGATACCATAAATGAACAGTCATTCTTGTAACTCCTAAAGCGGAAGCTACATGTTCAGCTGCTAAATTAGCTTCTATACATAACTTAGCTAGCTGAACACCTAGACTTCTGGAGTTATTATTTTCTAAACCCATTAGAAATTTAGTACTAAAAGGTCTTGACATAATTACCTCCTTAATCTTTGGTAGACCATTTGTTTAAAATATCAGTTACATCATTAGCTTCTTCGGCTTCTGCTTTAGGGTCTTGTAAAGAAGGCTCTGCTACTTGTACAGGCTCTGCAGTTTTAACTTCTACCTTTTTAGTTTCTGATGTATCTTGCTGATATACGGTTAATTTAACTGCTTGTTCAGCAGGTTGACTCTTAGCTTGATGCTGAAGGGTCTCCATAATACCAGCGTCTACCGCCGCTATAGGTTTGAATAACAGTTTAGGCGTAGATGATTTTGCGTCAAACTGCATTCTAGTAACTACGCGTCCAGCACTAACATTGTTATTTGCTAGCATTTGAACGTAAGGACGGAATGGCCATCGTGAATTATCTTCTTTACCGAAAGCTGATGTAGCAGGTAAAACTAATTGCATAACATCACCTCCTGGATCATTAGGTAACACAACAGCCAATCTCCAGTTTAGTCTGCATGCTGATCCTGTACCGCCCATGCCTGAACCTTTAACACTAAATTTGCATGAATCACATGCACTAGATTGAGGTTCTGGTACTTCTGGGTCTGGTACTCTTGAATCTCCTGACCAGCACGTGGGGCTAACTGTTTCTCCTTCTTTATATGACTGTGCATAAAATGTACGAGAGGCATTGTGTGCCATCTTGACTATAATCACGTCCATGTAATTATCTTCAACAACAGCTACTTCTTTACCTCCTACAATTTTACGAAATACTTTTCCGCGTATTGAAATACGTTTACTACCACTTGATGCACCGCCAGCTACGGCAAGTGTGTCTTCATCCAGACCTGTTTGAATAACTGCTGGATTATTTTGCAGAATGGTTTGTAATTCTGTACTCATATGTTTCTCCTAGTTTCTACTTGGTTTACGAACTGTTATTTTAAATTCTCGCATACTACTTACCCCTGGAGGTAAGCCTTCATCAGGACGAGTACTTAAAAACTCTTTCATGTTTCCGTTATGGATGCGTTGATGCAATAACTCGATAGCTTGATTGTCTAAGACAAAGCGTTTGAAATTATCCCAATCTCCACATACATACTTTTCAACAGTGCTTTTAATAATCGTTCCTGCATTAGTACGTATACTGTCTGCACTTATTTCGTTGCAATTAGTTAAAAGAACTTGTTCTAAGCTTGCAAGGTCATCAGCTAATTCTCTATCTTTAGCTTCAAACTCTCGTGTTAGGCTTGCCCGTTTATCACGGATAGCCAAATATGTTTTAACTATTTCATCTAACTTAGTAGACTGTTTTTCAACTGTTGGTGATATTACGTCACTCATATGTTTAACTCCTCTTTATAAAGATCAATTAACTTAGTATGCGAATCTACTTTACCTTGTAACATTGCATACATTCTTCTTTCAATCTCAGAACCTTGTAAATGAACAACAGTCATTTTATTTTCTTGACCGACCCTATCTATTCTAGCGATACTCTGTAAATAAACTTCCACACTCATTATTGGTGACCAAAATACAACAGTGTTAGCTTTGGTCAACGTAACTCCGTGCGAAGCTGCTTGAGGTTGTATCACTAAAACTCTGGGTTCTTCCTGAGTTTGAAACCTACTAATAATGGAAGCCCTGTCTGTTGCAGAGATATCTCCATGTATTAATTCGTTTGTTATACCATTAGCTGATAGATACTCAGATACAAACTGAATAGTGTGCCTGTATGGTACAAATATAATTACTTTATGTTCTGTCTCTTGTATTGTCTCTAACAATACACTTAGTCTTGGTTTTACATCAAACTTAATTACTTCTTTATTATCGGTATAAACTGCACCACCTGATATTTGTAATAGTTTATTTAAATTAGCTGCAGCATTTACAGACGTTACTGATTCTCCTGCAGCTTCAATTAACATTTGTTCTTTTAGCATTTTGTAATATTTACTTGCTTGTGGTGTTAGGTCTACCTGTCTTGTTTGATACGTAAGTTCTGGTAAATCTAGGCATTGGTCTTTTGCAAATCTAATCGCTGGCTGTAAAGCTTTGTGTACATCATGTTTTGAATTAGGTCTAGGTATCCATTTAAACCTAGATATTTGATACATGACTCTATCTCTCCACGCTCTCTTAAATTTAGGTACTCTATCAGGACAAACTAACTTAGCTAGTCCGTATGCATCTTCAGGTGATTGAGACGCTGGTGTACCTGTCATCATCCAAAGTCTCGTAGATGGCATAAGTATTCGGTTTAGTATCTTCCATCTAGTTGTAGTAGTAGACTTATAGGCATTACATTCATCGACAACAATAAGGTCAAACCCTGCTTGTTTAACTTCTTTTTCTATAACACCTACACCATCATAGTTAATAATCGTAAAGTCATATTCTCCTACTAATAGTTTTTTTCTTTTCTCAGCAGTGCCGTGACATACTACGCTACTTCTATGCATACACGTATTAAATACATCGTTTTGCCACGCAGAATACATAATAGATAGGGGGCATATAATTAATACTTTTCTAACTTCGCCTTGCGTCATCAGATAATCCGCCGCCCATAATACAGACGATGTTTTACCCGTGCCAGCTTCGTTAAAACAAAACGCTTTTCTATTTATAGTTAAGAATTCTGATGTAGTTTTTTGGTGATCGAATGGCGTGTAAAGGCCTGGATATTTATAGTCTTTACTGATAGGCGATGGCAACGGAGTCTTAAACTTAATTAACTGATTAAGACGTGTTATTTCTTGCACACCCCAGAACACTACCATTTTGGTTAATGTTTCTGTTTGTTTAACTATCTCAGACTTTTCAATATTGTCTTTGATGTGTGGTACTAAACTGTTTGGCACTGTAAATACCAAAGCTTTATTGTCAACTATTTCCATTTATCCCCTTCGATAAAAAATGACTGCTTACGGCAGTCAATCGGTTTTGCTATGGAAAGAGAGTATTAAAAACCACAGCAGAACAATGTTACACTATCTATATATTAATGTCTAGTGTTATTTTACTATCTTCGTTTTCTTTCTCGTTTGCTAGTTTCAGATATAAGTTTACCTTGAGAGTTACGGCGGAAAGAACGGTTTTTAGAAGCTGACTGAATAGTCACACCGTGTTTATTCTTACCACCTTTAGATAATGCTCTCTTATGTGATACATCTCTACCTTCTCTTTTATCTGCTTTACCATTACCATTAGCATCTTTACTAGTCTTATCTATTTTACGACGAGCACGTTGACGCTCTATGCGATTACCGTGTTCACCACGAGCTTTTTGTTGTTGGTATTCTTTTTTGTAAGGTCTAGGTTTATTCTTGTAAGGCATGGTCTGCTACCCTGTTACACCAATTAATAAATTCTTGAATTTCCATGTTACCTCTGAAGGAGTTTATGGCTCTACAAACAATCTGTATGTTATCATAATTATACTCTCTTCCAGCATTAATTCTATCTATACTTGCATTAGTTAATATAATTTCCCCTCTTTTACGATAGCAAGTTAGTTCTACTCCTGATAGTGCACACTTATAATCTTGCTCTGCTATTTTACCTATTAACTGTTCTGCTGTAAGGGTAGTACTATCTTTCTTTGATAACAAATGCCTAAAATATTTATACCAATCATTATCTTCTCTAATATACCTTCTCTCTGTTTTAATTGTATTCTTACATTTTGCGGAACAAAATTTTCTATTATGGGTATGTGCAATACCGTGCTTACCACAAACTATGCACTTATATTTTTTAGCTTTTATTAAATTCACAGGTTTTTACAGGGCACCATTTACATAACGGAGTAGGGTTTGGTTCCCATTTGTCATTATCATAAGATGATTCTAGTCTTTTTAATGGTTGCTCAAAGACGGCCCAAGACTTGTCCATGTCTCGTCTAACATATTCTTCAGTGATAATGCTATTGTGCATTACAAATAATAACGCGGCTTTTACTTTTTTAATATCAGGGAAATGTGTGAAAGCCATCAATGCCATCAAGCGTAACTGCTTAGGATCAGGGTATTTATTACTTCCTGTTTTATAATCAACTATGAAAGCATAATCACCATCAACAATAAGTAAGTCAACTATACCTCTTACCCATCTGTGTTCAGAATCAAACTCACATGGCTCTTTATTATAAGTTAATGCCATCTCATATTCTGGATATTTAGTTCCTGGAATGTCTATGAGTTTATCTACTATTGGTTTAAACCTTAAGTAATTTTTAACGAGAGGTTGTCCATCTTTCACATATAATTCTAATGCTTCATGCACAGCTTTACCATATATTAATGCTTCGGTTTCTTTAACTGTATAATTTTTAAGGACTCTTATTTCGTGATATTGTTTAGGGCAGTTTTGATATTGTTTGAGTGATGAGTAGCTCCACGTAAATTCTGCCATTATCTGCCCTGTCCTCTGTAGTTTTTAAATGAACGTTTCTTGTGTTTGTTCATCGTCTGTCGTTTGACTTTACCGCCTTGACTGGTACGTTTATTACTTTTAATATGAGGTATACGTCCACCTAAAGACTGTTTAACTTTAGCCATTGTTGCATCCAATTAAACTTTTCTTAGCTTTTTCCATTTGTCACCTTCCTTAATAAAAATAATTTTGTCTTTTAATTTTTTTGGTATATTCATAAAGTTTTCGTGTAGGCAAATAGACCTAAAATCAGGGAGGTAATCTTCTGCGAATTCATTAGCTGTGTAGCAGTCTTGGAAATGCCCAATATAAACTCTATGATTATCCTCATAAGCTGACTCAACAACCAAAACAAAAAGATATTCAATCATGCTCCTTTCCTAAAAATTTTAGTTCTTCTTTTTCTGTAATTAAATCTTTGCGAATACATCTGTAGCCGTTGTATTCTTTTTTACCCCTGTAATTTTTAATGTAGTGTATGTTTGCTTGAGTGCAGTTTTCAAACGTGCCTCCAAATTTTTCATCGGGACCCAAATCACCTACTAAACTAATTATTAACACAAATTCCATCATAGTTCTTTCCCACAAGACTCACAAAGAACAGGCTGACTCTCTGTCTTTTGCTGTTTATACCTACAATGCTTACACCGTATTCCAAATATTCTATCATATCCGTCGTTAAATGCCTTGTTATTTGTTGGTCTTTGTTTACTACCTTTTCCTGCTTCGTGAGACATTACCAAAAAGCCTCCAATCTTCCTTTGCGTCTTATTAAATGTCCTTGCATAGTAATTCTATATTCATTAGGTACATATTCTTTAAGCCCTGCTATTCTGTGAAACGCCGTGCCATCATGCAAAATCATGCCCCCTTTTTCATAAGGAATATGTTGCATTTGACAATATTTATCCAAGTAATCTATACCCGCTCCAGATGCTGGTTGTTCAATGGGTATAGTAAATGTATATGGGTCTTCTGAACCAAGAAATAATGTTTCATGAGGTAAATCTTTGTGCCAATTTCCAGCAATATCTTTTACTATAAACACAGGGTCGCTCGGAAAAATATGAAAGCCCGGGCATCGTAAATCCCAAGAAAGATTGATAGGTTCATGAAAATATTCTTCTAATGTTTGTAATGCTCGTTCATGTAAGTCCCCAAATTCTCCAAGGATTAGTGCATTATCATAGCGAATATCTTTTATATATTCAGGAGTCTGTCCATCAAGGTAAGCGCTGCGCCCAAGGGTAAAGAACGGATACTCTTGCGACCGACTAATCCACTTCTCTGTTAAATTGTAAACGCGTTCAGTAATGTCATTTGTGTCAATCTTTAAATTAAATCGCACGTAGTTCATTATTAACAATCTCCGTTTTTATCTTTTTCTCTTTCTTGCTGTATAAGTTCTTTTACATAGTCTTGCCTATATTTATACGACTCTAATAGCTCTACATCATTTTCAATAATCACATCTGACTTAGCAATTTGCAGATTAAGTCGACCAATATGATATGCTGAATCTTGGAACAAAGCGCTTAATCCCTCTCTACCATACTCTTGAAAATATCTATCCACATACCCTCTATCCGCTCTTTGAAGTTGTTGTACTTTAAGTTCTGAATTTTCTTTTTGTTGTCTAAGTTCCTCTTGCTCTTCTTTTGCTTTCTTGCGTTCTATTCTTCTTTCTTTTGCTTCTTTTTCTTCTTGTTTACGTTTAGTTTTTAATTCTTGTTTTCGTTTTTCTATTTCATCTACATAAGTAAGTGGAGTTATTTCATCTTCTATTTCATCTTGTAAAACTATTTCTCCCTTAAAGAACCAATCTGTATTATTATTTTTTTCTTTTTCTTTCTCTTTTTCATCTTTTCTAGAATGAGAATTATATGTCTGCACATAATGTTGGTCTATACTATTTAATAATTCTTCTTTTGTCGGGACATCTGTATCATACTCAAGGGTATATAATCTATCAGGATCAATTGTGTCTAAATAGTCTACATACCCATTTATTTTCCAGTCCATATACCGTTTTAAATTCCGAGTGGCATACGGCTCGTGCTGTCTAAAAATACCTCGCCGTTTAACAATCTCCATAGTTATCAGCATATCCTCCTTCACAAGCAATAGGTAAATCTTTACCCCACACAGGCGGTTTTGACATTTCTGTCATTAAAAAGTCTAATGCCTCATCGGCTTCTTCCTTTGCTGCGGTGACAACAACTGCATCATGCACAGTCAATACAGGTTTATATTTTTTATTAATTTCTATCATCTGTTCACCAATTACTATTCTAGCTAGTGCTTGGACAATGTTCTCGACAACTGCACCTCCCCAAATAGATACTTGTCCTTGACGACTTTGGTATACGTACTTTCCTCTAGCTTCTGATGTATCCCATTTTAACTGAGGATAGTAAATGTATAATCCGTTTGGTAACTTTAATCCATCAGGGGTAACTAAAATTGTTTTATGTTTATCAAGATAGTATGGCTCCTTTTTAGATGCAATAGCTTCCAATGCATTATCGCAATCTCTCCACAACTCTATAACTTTATAATTAACTTCTCTATAAATTCTTACAAAGTTTTGACATTCAAGGTCAGATAGGTCAGCACCAGGCGGGGAGGTTTTCAAAGTGTGTTGTAACTTTGACCACCCAGTGCCATAACCTAGTCCTAAAATACAAGTCTTACCTACAAAACGTTCTGTTCTATTTCTTTTATTTATCTTTTTGTTATAAACTTTTGATGCAAAGTTTGAATATACATCTTCATGATTTCTAAATTGTTCAACTACATCATCTTGACCAGCTAACCATACAAGTATTCGAGCTTCAATTTGTGACGAGTCAACATTTAATATAATGTGGTCATCAGGTGGAAGTATAGCTTGTTTCAGTGCTTTCTTTTTTGCGTCACGACTCGGTAAGTTTTGAAAGTTTACTTTGTCTAATCCTGACCATCTGCCTGTATGAGCACCATAATATTTAAGGGGGATTGGAAGTTTGCCTCTGTTTCTTGCACCTATGTCTATAAATCTTTCTATACGAGATTCTTCAATAGTAGACTTTGTTCCTAATCTTACAGCACACAGTTCTTGTATAAAAGAATTTTCATGTTCACATAACTCTTGAAAGCCAATATCATTTTTAGCAAGGGCATATGTTTCTTTGCCTGTGGTTGGGCTTATCTTTAATGGTACTTCTATATCAAGTTCTTCTAACAACTCTGCAAATTGTTTATTACTTGCTAATTTTTTACGTACACATTCCTCGTCTTCACATTCAAGTCTGTTCTGTAAGCCTGATAATAATTTTTGTTTCTCTTCTTTTACTTCTTCTAATCTACTAATTAATAACCCATCATCAACTTGTAACGTAGGTTGCATGTACATGCGAAGTGTAATATCTATTAGTTCTAATTCTGATTTGGGAAAATTATTGAATAGTTTTAAAAATAAACTATATGTAAGCTCTACATCGTTTTTACAGTATTCACCATATTGACGTAACTCATGTGGGTCAAAGTCTTCAAGCCTTTTACCTTTAGCATTTAAAACTTCTGTACCTTTTTCTCCAAGTTCATATCGTTCAGCTAATGCTTTTAAAGAACCGCCTGCATTAACACCATGTATTGCACGAGCCATAGACAAAGTATCAAAATAAACTTTAGGTATGATATTAAATACCCATGCAAGAATAGCACCATCAAATAACATGTTATGACATACTAATCCTGACTCTTTCCAATCTATTTCATTAAGCACTGATTGTATTTCTTCGGCGGAACCAACATGCCACTTTGTTTTATCCATGTTGATTTTTATACCAACGCCTATAACTTGAAACAAAGGATTTTTTATATATTCCTCTGTTGTAAGTTTATTTAGTCCATAACCTATATCATAGAATGTCTCGAAATCAAGTGTTACTATTTGTTTCATCACTCCCCTTCTTTTCATTTTTGCAGTAACCTACTAAATTAAAGTTACCCATCTCGGTGGTATAAGCACAGTACCATTTGCCTCGGCAATAAAATTTTGCGTCCTGTTTGCACTTGTGACAAACTGCTTTTCCTACTTTAACTACCATGTTTGTATCGCTTTAACCTTTCTTTTGCTCGGTGATTCATATTTTTCTTTTCATCATCTGATGCATAAAGCCATCTGTCTAGGTCATCATAACTTCTACCACAAGCAATACACATAGGCTCATCTTCAAATTCTTCGTATCTACATACGTTCTTACAAGGGGACTTCGTGGTCATAGTTTATTAGCATAAAGTTCATGTTCGTTACGGCACTCAATGGAACACCAACGGCGAGTGTCTTTTTCTTTGATGGGGGCGTCACACCATATACATTTACCTGAATCATTCTCAGGTACGTTGGTATTGATTGACTGCATGGTCACTTTTAATTGACGCTCAACCTCATCATTCGCTATGTCTGCTTCATCTGCCACTTAGATTCCCCAAATATTTATTCCAATTAACTCCCATACGTTTTTGTGTTTTGGTCAAGACGGGAGGCAATTTTATTCTACCTTCTTCTTCTAATCTTTCCAACACTGATACTCCAACTCCCGCATACATAGCTATCCTTTTTCTATTTGTATCGGGGTTTTCTTTCATAAAACGTTTAGCTCGCGCTAAAAATTCTTCTTCTTGTGTTCTACTGTAATGAGTTCTAGGCATTTGTTTCCTTTCTTAAAATGGGGGTTCACC
>Ga0136656_1000164_pt1 | contig 21370 bp, 34 predicted proteins | sample CPBDNA_9_FD_94862 | JGI IMG/M metagenome (GOLD analysis project Ga0136656, IMG submission 94862) | Freshwater to marine salinity gradient microbial communities from Chesapeake Bay, USA - CPBay_Sum_15_0.8_DNA (version 2) | ecosystem: Environmental > Aquatic > Marine > Coastal | place: USA...
TACTACAGGTAAAGAACAACCAAAAACTGTAATGGGTTTTAATGTAAGAAGTAAAGAAGACAAAATTAAAGACAAAAAAGATCAAATCGCTCTAGCAAAACGTAATGCTCCTAAAAGTGGATTAACTACTAAAGATGTTCCGCAATTAGAAAAAGAACTTGCTGACTTAATGAAAGAAGCAGAAGGTATAAGCGGAGAAGAAGAAGATAAATTCCACCGTGAGTTAGACAATCTAGTTCACAAAACATTTGGGCACAGTTCAGATGAAAAGAAAGATAATGGAAAATTTTCCGACAAACAGATCAAAATGGCGTTTGGTGTACTTAATGATCCAAGATATCATCAAGGCAATTACAGTGGTGCAGTTGCTACAATCGAAAAGATTGCAAAAGGTTTATCAAAACACCCTAGCGTTGCAAATGCATTAAAAAGAGCAAACGAAGATATTAACGAATACAAAACTGACAAAGTACAAAGTACTTACGATGAAATTATGAAGGGCATTAGAAACCGTGGCCCTGCTGAAGAATCAGAAGTAGGAGATTATATTCCAAGTGGTATGACAGGCGAAGAGATTCGTAAACTAATTGATATGTTGGAACCTCAAGGATATGATAAAGAATTTTTATTAAAAGACCTTGCACCTATGATGGAATACGAAGGCCAAGTAGAACCAAGAGCACACACAATTACACTATCAGGCGATTATGATCCTGAGCATGGAGTTAGTGAAAAAGATGCAGAAGATATAGAAAAACTTTTAGCAAGAGCAGGTATTAATGCAGATGTAGAACCAAGTGAAGAAGCATTTGACAAAGTAATTGTTCATACTATGTCTGATAAACAAGCCGTTCTTAAAGTACTAGGTAATCTAGGAGAAGACGATGAACCTGCTACAGTTTCATCGGGCAACAGTGTATTAGACAGATTAAGACTAATTGTTAAAGATAAGTCAAATGCTAAAGTACAATTAGATGATGGTGAACTAAGAGTTGACTTGTATACTGCAAGTGCTATTACTCAAGTATACGATAAAGTTAATGATGCTAACAAAGCCAAAATGGAAAAAATGATGAATACTAAAGAAGGATTAGTTAAATTAACTAATGCAGTATTTGGAATTTTAAACAAAGGCAAAATGGGCGAATCTATGTCAGACAGTATTGGCAAAGATATTGAAAAAGGATTAAGTACTGACGCTATTATTGGCAAATATGCTAATAAACATACTGATAATACAGATGAAATTCGTAAAATTATCCAACGTAAAAAATGGGATAAGCGTATGAAAGAAAGACCAATTACTATTAATCACTGGACTGAAAGTGTTATCGACGAAAACGTTTTAAATGCATACAGAGAATTAATTGAAAAAAGATTAAATGAAGCATATAACCCAGATGCAGAAGCAAAGATGAATAAAAAAGATGCTAGGCAGAAAGCATTACAAGATATCCAAATGGATCCAAACACTGCAAAAGATCCAGAATTACGAAAAGAATTAATCAAACGTAAAGCTCAACTCGATAAAACCGGAGAGTAAATGACTTATTGTCAAAACTGTGGACACAACTCGCACTGCGGAGCACCGCTATGGAGAGAAGAACGTGACTACGATGATGAGCCATATCAAATTAAAGTTTGCGAACATTGTAGATGTAAAGAATGCCAACCACTCAAAGACAACAACAAATCTTAGACAACTGTAGTCCTACAATACAACTTAAAAACTTTATATCTGAATCTGCACTAATACATTTATTAAATGTACATAAACATAGACCAGATTCAGCAAAAGTATTTAAGAACACAGGACCTATTGCAAGTGCATTGCCAGATGCAGTTGATGGGCATTTCCAAGATATTATGCATAGAGTACAAGAAGTACTTGGTAAAAAGATTAAGCCTTTTGGTGGCAACTACTTTGAAGTAAGGCAACCACATATACTACACAACGATGTTCCGCATGATACTAATATAATCCCTGGTAAATGTATTGTAATACCATTAGAAAAAGTTTATACTACATACCAGGTACCCAAAGACACGGATGCAAAGTTTTATATATTTGAACAAATGTATTTCGATAGACCCGTAAAGTGTTTTAAAAATAAACAGTCTGCAAGAATGTATGAAAAAGGAAACGAACCAATATTTTCGTATGAGGATGTTTACAATTTGCACGAAGATAACAGAGTGCCAGATATTGAAACAGGACATATGAAAAATGAATGGTTGGAAGGGTTCAGTGTTGAGACCGAATGTAATTGGGTACCTGGTGATGTAATTGTATTTGATTGTGCAAAATTACATTGTGCAAGTAATTTCTTAGCCAATGGCATTGAAGAAAAAACAGGATTAAGTATATTCACAGAATATGTATAAGGGTAATAATGATATACACATTTGGGGATAGTTGGACTGCTAAATGGCAAGGGTATACTCCATGGCCAGAATTATTAAATCAAGAAACTAAAAATTTTGCGGCGGCTGGATCTAGTAATAAACAAATACTGGATCAAGTTGCTGAAGCAAGTTTACAATATCCTAATGAAAAAGTAGACGGTGTTGTAGTTGCATTTACAAGTATTGCTAGACTAACAATTAATATGTCTATGAATATGGAATTGTGTATTGCACTAAATCCCGATTATCCATGGTACGAATCTTTACAAAAGAAAGTATTCGAAGAAGCCGGATTAAGAAACTTGTTAAATCAAAGTTTTTATACATTTCATGCAATAGAATCTATAGTAAATCAAACGTGGAGTTGTAAAACTTATTTTATTCCTGTGTTTGAAGATTGTAAGTTTTGGCGAGAAAAGAAAAACTTCTTACCACACAGTTTAATCAATTTACTACACAATAAAGAAAAAGGCAGGTACTTTATGTATGATTGTCCTGTGTATGAATTTGGCTATATGCAAGATGCAAATAAAAACGGACAAGAATGGTTAGACAAATATATCGATAACAATTGGCGTAAAGCACATTTTGAACGCAGTGATTATACTATGACTAGCGAATTATTTGATAATACACAACATCCTAACCAACAAGGGCATCATGTATTAGCAAAATATTTTAATAGCATTTTGAACTAAATACTAATATGAAGTACAGAGAAATACTACCAGCAAACGAAGGTATACAATATCACCTTACTAATAATCTTCCGCTACACGAATCAGTGTTTCGTATGGGCAGTGACGAGTATTTTAGAATGTTTAGTGATGCAAGAAAAATGTATAATGAAGGTAAGTTAAAAGACTTACATTGGTTTGATGAAGAGATTTTAAGAGATACACTACTCGGCGAATGGACAGAAACTAGATGGGGCAAAGTTCCTCTAGACATGATTATTGATGAAGAGAACCATACGGCATTTATTGAAGGTACGTTGACAAAAGCACAAATTAAAAAACGTGATAAACTTGCTGATAAAATGCCAGACAAAGAATTCAAAAAACGCTATGGAGATGATTGGGAGGCTGTAAAATATGGAGCCGCAACAAACATAGTTAAAGGCGAAAGTATCGAAGAAGCAGAGTATAGAGGCAAGACGGTAGACCTTAATAAACCAAAACGTGGTGGTAGTAAAAAGTTCTATGTTTACACTAAGAATCCAAAAACAGATAATATAGTAAAGGTCGAGTTTGGTGCAGAAGGCGGTGGAGGTAATTTAGCAGTTAAACTAAAAGACCCTAAAGCAAAAGCAAGTTTTGCCAGTAGACACGATTGCGAAAATAAAAAAGACAAAACCAAAGCAGGCTATTGGAGTTGTCGTTTACCACGTTATGCAAAAAGTTTAGGATTAAGCGGTGGCGGAACTTGGTGGTAATATACTTCCTGAAGTAGACAATCCTTTTGTAGAAGTTGTACAGTCTAATAACAAACGTATCAGAACATTTCCAGCAGAAGTATGGCCAGAAGATTTAGTATGGCACAGAGACGCTGAAGATCGTACTGTTAAAGTTATTAGCAGTGATGGTTGGAAATTACAAATGGACAACGAACTGCCTAAAGACTTAGTAATAGGCGATACGCACTTTATTCCTAAAAAAACATATCATAGAATAATAAAAGGTTCTGGCGAACTTATTGTAGAGATTATAACTAAATAGTAATACATAATAATTAAATTATAAGGATTTGTGTATGGCCTTTTTAGTTCATAACTTACCCCCTATTGATGTATGGGTTAAAAAAGAATATCTGTACGATTTAGAAAAGGGTCACGGTGAACTAACTCCGGGCCTTTGGATCTCAGTTAAAAGTGTAGAGGGTAAAGCATTATACTTCGAAACACTGTTAACTGAATATGGAGCACTATATGATAAACTTCCTATTAGTGCATTCGTTTGGAAAAAAGATTTCAGCACGGAAGACCAACTGCCACTAGACACTTTGCAGATTTGGGATTGCTTTGATTATGATATTGCAGTAATTAAAAAGCCGATGCTTTGCGATTGTGAATTCTTTGGCAAGGATAAAAAAATGCACAAAGGTGAGTACCTCTTTACAATAGATAACGCACATAGAGATAGGGTCTATTTAAATCAGAATTTATCCGAACATGATCCAGAGCACAAATCCTTTAATATATTAAAGTTAGACAATGGACAATTTGCGGCACAACCTAATAATAGAATTGTGTTTACTGATCAAAGTTTAATACCTACAAAACGTTTAATGCCAGATTTTAAAGTTTGTACACAAAACTATACAGTTGAAAACACACCTAAATGGAGTGTAGGACACACTGATGAGTGGAACTACAAAGACGAATCCGAACAATAATGAACGATAAGTATTGCCATCATATTGAGCATGGTTTAGCCTATGACGTAAATGGTCGAACTGCACCTTGTTGTCAGTTTAGAGGCAATGATGATCCTACTTTTATAAAACCTGACGATTATTTTCAAAGTGATTGGTTAGCAAACATTAAACAACAGATGTACAACGGTGAGGAAATTGAAGGCTGTCAACGTTGTTATAAAGATGAAGCAATTAGTGGAAATAGTTACAGAACAAGCACCAATCAATCACAAGAAAAAAAATTACATTTTACTTATAGTAATATTTGTAATAAGTCGTGTAATGTTTGTAGGCCACAAAGAAGTCATTTAGTTGGTTTAGATTATAAAAAAGTTTTAGAAAAAGACCCTGACAATTATTTTATGCAGGAAAAATTTAAAAAACAAGAAAATACAGCAAAAATTGTTCAAAGCGGAAAATTAAAATTAGAAAGTATTGTTGACTGGGTAGCACAAAATAAATTTAAAAATGTTATACATAGATTTAATCTAATAGAGTTTGACGGTGGTGAACCTTTTATGCATCCAGAATTACATAAGATGTTTGATATGTTACTAGAGGAAAACTATCAAGGTCAGTTAGTAATAACATCTAATGGTAGTGTAAATGTTGATTATTTAGAAAAATTAAAACAGTTTAACAAAGTTAAAATACGATTAAGTATTGACGGTGTATATGATTTATATGAAGTTGTAAGACCTCCACATAAATGGGATTGGTTAGTAGAAAAAGTAAACTTAATAAAACAATACAAGAATATAGAATTAGGAGGTAGTGCAGTTATTCATGTGTTTAATGTACACCAACTTTCAGATATGATATTAGAATTTGAAAAATTAGGATTTAATAAAATAAGTTTAAATCCTTTAGGGCAACAAGAATATTTACACGCATCATTATGTCCTGAAGAAGTATTACAAGATAGTATAAAACAAATAGAAAATATAGATTCACAAAGATACAGTAAAGTTATTAATTATTTAAAAGGTTGTATTAGTAAAACTGTTACTACAGAACAAGTAAAACTATTTCATGCTTATATAGACTCATTTGGTCCTGTTAAGAACATTAACTATCAGCAATATATTCCATGGAACTTCGAGTTGATAAAGTGATAAATAATTTATAATATAGGATAAAGCATAATGCGAGCCAAACAATTTATTAGAGAATACACAGATTTAGAGACTGCTAAAAAAGAAATACTTGCCAGTATTAGTCAAATTGATCCTAATACTGATGATGAAGATGCTAAAAAGCAGGCTGAACAAGTCCTTGATAAAATCTATACTGTTCTAAATAAGAACAAAGTATTGGATCGATTCACGTCAGTACTACCATCCGTATTAAAAGACGAATATAGCGATACCGAAATTCTAAAAATTGCAGGCGAAATTGCTAAGGCTCCTTTATCATATGCAGAAAAAATGAAATTTACTGATAACTTGGCTAGTAACAAAGTTATTAATCCTAAAGTATTAATAACTCCTGGTACTTACACTATTGACAAACTATGTTTTGATAGTGCAGTTAACAAAGAAGTATTCTTACATTTAAGAAGTTACGGCGTGGGTAAACTTATGAAAGGTCCAATGGAACACGCATTGGCTATTTTAAGTTCAACTATTACTATTAAAGGCAAAGGAGATGTTACCGTAGGTAATATTCCTGTAGAAGTAAAAGCCGCTATAGGAGATAAAAAAGGATCTGGTGGCGGACGTTTTGGCGAAACAGGTGCAGTTCCTAGCAGAGAAAAAATGTTAGAAATAGTTACAAGTGATCCAAAAATGAAAGGTCCTGTTGAAGAATTTTTAGCAAATCAAAATAGTATGAATATCGAAACATTTACCAACATTGCCAATTCGGCATTTAAAGGCGATCCAGCAGGTAAGAAGAAATTAGGACAAGCAGTATTTAAAGAAATATTTGGTACATTTGGAGAAAGTGTTGCCACTGCATTTGCGAAAGATAATGCAGATCCTAATGATGTAAGAAAAGCGTACATCAGAGCAAACTTTGATTGGTATAAAGCATCCGATCAAGGTGGTGCATGGCAAGTACTAGTAGGTATTAGTATGCCAGATAATTCTGTAGGTGTTATGAAAACGGGTGATGATTTTGATAAAGTAACTACTGCTAAAAAGAATCCGGCAATTATTACAACTGGAAAACCGCAAGAAATGTTATTCCAGTTCAATCCAAAACTTTCATAAAATAACGGTTGACTTCACATTTATAATCGTATAAACTAACAACAATCAATATATCAATTACGAACAAGGAGTTCACATGAGTGCAGATAAGGTTTTTAACTCTGAGGAAAAAGCAAAACTAACTCAGGTAATTAACGAAGGTATTAGCGTAATGCAAGAAGTCGAAGACTTAAACGAAGGTCTTAACGACACAGTAAAAGCAATCGCAGAAGAAATGAGCATTAAGCCTTCAGTTCTAAAGAAAGCAATTAGAACTGCTCACAAAGGAAACTTCCAAGAAAATGCAGATGATTACGGTTCACTAGAAAATATTCTAGCAACAGTAGGTAAAATTGCTGGAAGCAATAATTGAAGAAAATAAAATCCTTTTGGATTAATTCATATAAAAGCGATAGAATAGCATTTTACTTTGAACTTATAAGTTTTATTTTCACAGTAAGTGCTAGTCTAACTTTGGCATTTAATGCCAGAGATCCAAATATGATGTATGTATACCCAGGATTCTTTATAGGATCTACCACACAATGCTATGCGGCATATAGGCGTGGGGCGGCTTGGGTAATGATGTTAACTTTCTATTTTAGTTTGGTTAATATATTTGGATTTGGAATAGCCGCAAATTGGTGGTAACATTGGCATACTATGGCAGTATACTATAAGGCATTAGTAACTAAAGGCAAATTAGAGGCAACGGTATATTGGTATGAAAAAACTTATTCTAAACTAATGGAATCGGTTGACTTTTTATACAAATATGCTAAAGTAGACGCAGTAGAATTAGAAATGATTTCAAAAAATGAGTACGAAAACAGATAGTAAACCACATCAGTGGTTAGCATGGACAGGTACTGCAATTTTATTAATTGCGGCAACTATGGCAAGTTTTAACTTATATCCATGGTATAGTTATGCATTTACACTTGCAAACACATTATGGGTAATAGTTGGTATATTATGGAAAGAACGTTCGCTCATTGTATTGAACGCAGGACTAACATTAATTTATATTATAGGCTTAATTCAAAATTTTATCGCTCAATAGAGCAAGTAACAAGGCTATGTTGGCCAGAAGCAACAGAGGTAATAAATGTACGTTGACTGTTTATTTGACAGAGACAAAGACCGTATTCACGTTGTAGAACGAGACAAAAACGGTCAAAGACAATATAGAGATTTCCCAGTAAAATATATCTTTTATTATGATGACCCACGTGGTAAGCATCGTAGTATCTATGGTGCACCTGTAACTAGAGTACAGTGTCGCACACTAAAAGACTTCCGTAAAGAAATAAAACTTGTAGGGACTAAGCGTCTTTATGAAAGTGATTTCAACCCAGTATTTCGTGTATTAGAGGAAAACTATCTAGGACAAGATGCACCAGATTTGCATACTTGCTTTTTTGATATTGAAGTTGACTTTGATAAAGATAGAGGATTTAGTCAGCCTGAAGATCCGTTTAATCCTGTAACCGCAATTACACTATACCTACAATGGTCTAAACAATTAATTACTTTGTGTTTGGCTCCTAAAGGTATGACTAAAGAGGATGCTAAAGAAATTACAAATAAATTTGAGAACTGTTTCTTATTTGAAGAAGAAGCAGATTTACTTGATACATTCTTAACACTAATTGATGACGCAGATATTTTAAGTGGCTGGAACAGTGAAGGTTACGATATTCCGTATCTAGTAAACAGAGTTAAAAGAGTTTTAAGTGCAGATGATACAAGACGTTTTTGTTTGTGGGGACAAAAGCCTAAGTCAAGAACGTTTGAAAGATTTGGTGCAGAAACACTAACATTTGATACTATTGGTAGAGTGCATATGGACTATATGCAACTTTATCGTAAGTATACATATCATGAAATGCATAGTTATTCGCTGGATGCAATTGGAGAGTATGAACTTGATGAACGCAAAGTACAGTATGAAGGTACATTGGATCAACTGTATAACAACGATTTTGAAAAGTTTTTAGACTATAACAGACAAGATACAATGCTACTAAACAAACTTGATGAGAAATTAAAGTTTATGGCATTAAGTAGTGAACTTGCACACGCCAATACTGTACTACTGCAAACAACAATGGGTGCAGTAGCAGTTACAGAACAAGCAATTATTAATGAAGCACACGAAAGAGGATTAGTAGTTCCTAGTCGTAAGAGCCGAGAAGAACTTGGTAATACACAGGCGGCAGGTGCTTATGTGGCATATCCTAAAAAAGGATTACATGATTGGATTGGTGCAATTGATATTAATAGTCTGTATCCTAGTTCTATTAGAGCATTGAATATGGGTAATGAAACTATTGTAGGACAACTTCGTCCAGACTATACAAACACACACGTTAAAGATGCAATGGATAATAAAAAATCTTTTGCAGATGCTTGGGAAGGTATGTTTGGTAGTATTGAATATGAACTTGTTATGAAACAAGATAAAAACCAAGAGATTGTTGTTGAATGGGAAGATGGTGGCAATGATGTAATGACAGGTGCCCAAATATATAAAATGATATTCCTACAAAACAATCCATGGATGTTAAGTGCTAATGGTACAATATTCTCAAGTGATAAAGAAGGTGTTGTCCCTGGACTACTAGCAAGATGGTACAGTGAACGACAAGAAATTCAAAAGAAGAAAAGTGAAGCAACTACTCCAGAAGAAAAATCATTTTGGGATAAACGACAACTTGTTAAAAAAATTAACCTAAACAGTTTGTATGGTGCTATTCTAAATCCAGGCTGTAGGTTCTTTGATAAACGTATTGGACAAAGTACTACATTATCCGGTAGAGCCATTGCAAAACACATGAACGCATATGTAAATGAATGTATTACAGGCGAGTATGATCATTTAGGTAAAGCAATTATATATGGTGATACTGATAGTACATATTTTAGTGCATGGCCCGTAGTAAAAGAACAGGTTGAAAAGGGAGAACTTAATTGGGATAAAGATTTTGCTATTAAACTCTACGATAGTATTGCAGAGAAAGTAAATGAAAGTTTTCCTGACTTTATGAAAGACGCATTTAATTGTCCACGTAAAAACGGTGAGATTATTGTAGGTGGTAGAGAAATGGTTGCAAGTAAAGGATTGTTTATTACAAAGAAACGTTATGCACTTCTTTACTATGACATTGAAGGCTTTAGAACAGACACAGGAGACAGTCCAGGCAAGATTAAGGCTATGGGACTTGACCTTAAACGTAGTGATACACCTAAAGTTGTACAAGACTTTTTAAGTGATGTATTAACTGGAGTACTTACTGGAAATGGTAGAGAAGAAACATTAGAAAAAGTAAAAAAATTTAAAGAAGATTTTATGTTAAGACCGGCTTGGGAGAAAGGATCCCCTAGACGTGCTAATAACATGACAAAGTTTCAAGCAATGGAAGAAAGGCTTGGAAAAGCAAATATGCCAGGACACGTTAGAGCAAGTATGAACTGGAATAGATTGCGTAAGATGAACAGTGATAGATATAGTACTGAAATCAAAGACGGTGCCAAAGTCATTGTTTGTAAACTAAAAGCAAATCCTTTAGGATATACAAGTGTGGCTTATCCAACAGACGAAACACACTTACCTAAATGGTTTAAAGAACTGCCGTTCGATGATGGTGCTATGGAAAGTACTGTAATTGACAGCAAAATTAATAACTTACTAGAAGTACTCGAATGGGATCTAACATTAGATTCTGATACAAGTAGTAAGTTTAATGATTTATTTACGTTTGAGTAAAATGTACTTGACTTTTGTCTTGAACCTAAATATAATAGTAAACATAATTAAGGAGTTAAACCGACATGAAAGACTATCTAAATGATATTGTTCAGCATACACACAGTTTAGGCTTTATTGATCTAATCAAAGTTACTGGTAGTGATACTGAAACATCAATTGAAGGACTTGCTGAAGACAGAAGCGTTATTGTTCAAGCCAAGTTCAAAAATCCATACGCAGAGTTCATTGGAACTTTTGGTATGCCAAATCTAAGTAAGTTATCTATTCTACTTGGTATTCAAGAATACAAGGAAAATGCTAAAATCTCAATTACTAGACAAGAACGCAACGGTACAGAAGTACCAGTGGGTTTGTATTTTGAGAACGTTAGAGGTGACTTTAAAAACGACTATCGCTTTATGACAAGCGAAGTTATTAACGACAAACTTAAGACTGTAAAATTTAAAGGTGTTAAGTGGGACGTAGAAATTCAACCAACTGTAGCAAGTGTACAAAGACTTAAAATGCAGGCTCAAGTACACAGTGAAGAAACTACTTTTATTGCTAAAACTGAAGATGGAAACTTAAAGTTCTACTTTGGTGATCACAGTACACACGCAGGTAACTTTGTATTTGCTCCTGATATTACAGGATCTCTAAAACATGGTTGGCAGTGGCCCGTTCAACAGGTACTTAGTATTCTAAGTTTACCAGGAGATATCACTATGAGATTCTCTGATGAAGGTGCTAGTATGATTACTGTTGATAGCGGTATGATTACATATGATTATATTTTACCAGCACAAAGTAAGTAGTAAATGATTTCTAGTTTTGTATATGTAGGACGTGAAGCCTTAGAAATGATGTTTCTAAGTCTTATGGTATCAAGTGCCATAGGATATAATTGGAAATTATATGCATCGGCAGGACTAGGATTACTTACTGGTCTAATTGTTGGTTGGCTTCTAGGACAAGCATTGGCGCCTCATGATGGTGCTATGTATCTTCTATTATCTCTATTAATGTTGTATCTTTTTTATACAAGCAAAGATATGGCAATGCATATTAAAACTCACGTGGAACAAATCAAGCAAGGTCAAACAGGAACACTGGTTGGTTTGTTTACTATCTTTTTTATATTTGCTAGAGAGTTTATGGAAATATTTACATTTATGTTTCAAGAAATCAATAACACTAAACAAAGTTGGTTAGGTGCCACATTAGCCATAGCGATTGTGTTTGGTACATTTCCTTTTATTAGGAAAAACCTAAATACTCAAACAATGTTCACAGTAACAAGATATGCATTTTTAGTATTTGCAGTTTGGTTTGGGTATGAAGCATTTGAAAATTTTATTAAGTAGGGAAGAATGAAAACTAATTTAACAGAACAACAAAAAGACTATGCAATCTTTTTGCCTGCACTTAGTACATTCTATGCATTGTTTGTAGGTAGACAAAGACGACACGAGTATATTCCTTATAATCGTGTTCCAAGTTTTTTACAACACGGAGTAGAAAGTATTAACTGGTTGGCACCTGAAGGGTTGTGGCAATACAAATGGAGTTTGCACTCGGCAGGACACGCCAGTTTAGATTTGCAAAAAGATATGTATCGAGAAGATATGTATAGAGATAGAAATCGAAATACTAGTTGGTTGTTAGGCGACAGTGGAGGCTTTCAGATTGGTAAAGGCAAGTGGGAAGGCGACTGGCGTAAAGGCAGTGGATGTCCACAAGCACAGAAGAAACGTGAAGGCGTTCTTAAGTGGATGGATGCTTTTATGGATTATGGAATGATTTTAGATATTCCGGCATGGGTAAGCAGAAGTCCAGAAGGTGCAAGTGCTAGTAAAATTAGTTCTTATCAAGAAGCAGTAGAGGGAACACAACAAAATAACGAATACTTTATTAAGAATCGTAATGGTAATTGTAAGTTCTTAAATGTTTTACAAGGTGAAAACTTTGCACAAGCAGACGATTGGTATGCACAAATGAAACACTTTAGTGATCCTAAAGTTTACCCTGATGCACACTTTAATGGTTGGGCAATGGGCGGTCAAAATATGTGTGACTTACATCTTGCTCTTAAACGTGTAGTTGAATTACGTTTCGACGGTTTACTTGAACAAGGTAAACAAGACCTTATGCACTTCCTAGGTACAAGTAAACTTGAATGGGCACTAGTACTTACTGATATTCAACGTGCAGTAAGAAAAAATCATAATCCGAACTTTACTATTACCTTTGATTGTGCAAGTCCTTTCTTGTGTACTGCAAATGGTCAAATGTATACGGGACATAGAACAGAACAAAATGAAAAATGGAGTTATTTAATGTCGGTTGCTCCAGATGATAAAGCATTAAGTTCTGATACTAGACCTTATGATGATATGGCTACAGAATTCTTTAAGAAGTCTGATACTGTCTGGATGCCTACGCCTATTACTAAAGGACTAAAAGTAAACGATGTATGCATCTATAGTCCAACAGATGTAAACAGAATGGGCACAAGCACTAAAACTAGTTGGGATAGTTTTGCATATGCACTTATGATGAATCATAATGTTTATACACATATTAATAGTGTACAAGAAGCAAACAGAGAATACGACACAGGCAAATATCCTAATATGCTAGTAGATGATAACTTTGATAAAACTGAAGTTAAAGATGTAATTGCTAGAATTTTTGAACTGGATAGTAAAGATAAAGCATTACAACTTATCGAAGATCATACAAAGTTATGGATGAAAGTTGTTGGTACAAGAGGGTACGTTGGTAAAAAGACAATCAATGCATCTAGTCAATTTAATAGTCTATTTGAGGAAGCCTAATGAAAAGTCTCATCGTAGGTATGGGAATAGGTAAACTGTACTTTAAAGTACTTTCAGAATTGGGTCACGAAGTTGTAACTGTTGACCCAAAGCGACCAGCAAATTATAAGCACATTGAAGAAGTTCCAGTTGATATGTACGACACTGTACATATTTGTACACCAAACGAAACACACGAAGACTTAGCAAGATTTATTGCTCCATGGTGTCATCTTTTGTTTATTGAAAAGCCTGGACTACCTACAACAAAAGCCTGGGAAGATTTATACTATGACTTTCCAGAGTGTCGTATTAGTATGGTAAAAAATAATCAACATAGACACAACATTGAAGAACTTACTAATATGGCTAGAACAAGTCGTTCCGTTGACATTCATTGGTGTAATAAAAACAGAGTACCTAATCCAGGTACTTGGTTCACTACTAAGGAATTAGCATTTGGAGGCGTAAGTAGGGACTTACTTCCACACTTATTAAGTTTATATCAAGTGTTTAATCCTAACTATGAAGATGTGCAAATGTCTAATCCAATAGCAAAACAAAATTGGAAGTTAAAAGACTTACTTGATACTGATTATGGTATTGTTGATCCAAATGGTATTCACGATGTAGATGATGAAGCAGGTATGACATACAAAACTAAATTTTGTGAATACAACTTACTCGCTAATTGGCGAACAGATTTATATGATGACGTTGGCATAAACTTTGAAATACTTGGCAATATTGAACGAGTGGAACTTGGCTTATGTCCGGAAGATGCATATAAAAGAATGATTGACACAGGGCTCAAAAACCTGCATAATGATACATATTGGGAAAATGAATTTAAAAAAGATGTTTGGATACATCAACAAATGGAAGACTTATGTTAGTTAGACTATTACACACAAAAGGCGAAGGTAAGTTTGTAGAAACTGAATGGATAAAGCCTGATATTAAGTCTGATGAAATTGAAGTAAAAGCAATCATGACAGGTGTATGTCGTAGCGATATCGATATGATGAATGGAGACTTTGGTCCATTACCTTTAGAAATGCAAGGGCACGAAGGACTAGGATTAGTTGTTGGTGTAGGAAAAGATGTTAAAGACTGTAATGTTGGAGACATTGTTGCTACTAGAGGCGAACCTGCATATGCAGATTATTATAATGCAAAAGCAACAGAATATGTAGTAGTACCTGAAGCAGATCCTAAATACATTGTAGAACCTGTGGCTTGCGGTATTAATATTGTAATGACAATTTTAGATGATTTAATGAAACGTAAAAAGTCTAAAATATTAATTATAGGAAGTGGGTTCTTATCAACAGTAGTTTATACAAAATTAAAAAGTTTACATTTAGACACATCGGTAGATGTACTAGGACGTAGTAATAGAAAGTTTTGGGAAGACCGTTTAATTGAAGTTCCAAAAGGAAGATATGATGTAGTTATTGATTTAAAAGATGACAATTCCTTAGTATTTGACTTTGGTTACTTGTTAGAAGATAATCCTATTGTAGTAATTGCGGCAGAGAAAAAAGGTATCAATACAACGTTTGGTAAACTACTTTGGAAAAATGCAAAGATGTATTTTCCTAGTCCACGTAATCCAAACTTTCATTTTTGTATGAAAGATGCAGTAAACTTAATTGAATCTGGTATGTTAAACATTGATAACTTTTGGACAAAAGGATACGATAGAAAAACAGAATGGCAACAAGCATTTGAAGATGGAAACAATCGTCCAGAAGGATATTCAAGAGGTTATATTAAATGGACGAAGTAAGACAAATTATTAATGAATTAAAAGAGTACAGAGCCGAACTTGTATACAAAAATTACCCAATGAGTAAGATAAATGAAATGATTATTAAATGGGAAGATTGGTTAAACAATCCAGAACCTTCGTTATCGTATATACATCAGTTAGAAAGATTTCGACACAGAGAAGAAGCAGAACGTAAAGCACTAGAAGAATATTCTGAACGTGCTAGATATGAAGATCAACGTGCTAATAAAATTTCAAAAAACATACCACCGGAGTTTGACAAATGAAACAAATGATGAGAACATATACAACCGCAGACGGAAAAACAATCACAACTGACAAAGCAAAGTTCTTTATTAATAGAGAAGTTGAAAAGACTCCTATGTTTGGTAAGATGACTTTGTTTGTATGTGGTATACAAGATTTAGACAAAACAATTCAACACGCAAATAATAATGATATTAAACATATCTACTTAGGTACAGGTACAACATTTCTTCCTGAAAGTGATAAAGATTGGGACGAGTGGGACAAATATATATCAGGACTGCTTGATGCAGATTTTTGGGTAACACTTGACTTTGACTTAATGACATACGGCGATGGTGTGTTAGAATGTGCTTGGGTTGAATATAGAAGGTTTATTCCTATGATGAGTTTAAAACTTGGCTATTGGAAACAATGGAATTTGAATAACCATAATGCAACTGTTAAATTTGACGATGTTGATTTTAACAAAACAAATCCGGGTGTTTGGTGTGTTCCGTTAGAGGAGTGTATTAGTAGAGAACACTTTTCTGATTGGGACAAATACGTGGGTGATACTTTTATTGAATAGGGGGAACAATGACAACTGATCTACACCGTAAGCACAAAGAACTAAAAAGAGAAGTTCGAGAAGCAGAGAAGGTAAGAAACCATATGAGAGATTGGCAATCTAAGGAAGAATTAAAAAACCTTAAGAAAGAAAAGTTAAAGGTAAAAGATAGATTATTAAAACAAAAATCTTGACATTTGCCTAAATACGATGTATAATAAAGTAACGAAGGTAATATATGAAGAACACGATATTAGTAATAGCATTAGGATTGTTAATGACTGCTTGTAGTGGACACATTAAATATCCTCAATTAAGTTTTGGTAAGAAATGTGCCGAAACAAATAAAGATCAGATAGCATATAGTTATGTATGGATATATGATAAAGATGTGGGTTTAAAAGCCGACAAAGAAACTTGTGATAAAATAAGATAAATGAGTAAACAATGGGACAATACTATAACGATATGATGAATGATATGAGACAACAGGCTGTAGAACAGGCTCAAGTTAGACAAAAAGAAAGTGCAAGTAAAATGATATGGGTAACTTTTAAAAAAGAAGGTATCCATAAATATCCTGCGGCACTAGAGGATCCTAACCTAGCAACAGGTGACGAGTACGATGTATCGTTTTTAGGTTATCCACATAGACATATTTTCCACTTCAAAGTTTGGATTGACGTATTTCATAACGATAGAGATATTGAATTTATTCAATTTAAACGTTGGTTAGAAAAACTTTACAGTGAAAAAACACTAGAGTTAGATTATAAGTCTTGCGAAATGATGAGCGATGACTTGTTTAGTAAAATCCAAGAACGATACCCCGAGCGTTCTATATGGATTGAAGTAAGTGAAGATGGGGAAAATGGTTCGTTTATCAAATACAATTATACTAGACAATAAGGAAACATAAAATGCAACCGCACATGGAAGAAATCTTTAATAAGATTGATGTATACCGTACATTCTGTGTTGAGAATGGATACCCATTCAATGAAGCCGATATTGGCAGAAACAATAGCCCATGGGGGCATATGCAAAAAAGCATTGCCAATGAGAGACGTCCATATAATCAATGGATTCGTGACGGGAAGTCTATGCGTAAACGAAAATAGATAATGGAAGTAGTTATGAAACAATGGATGATAAATGCGGCAACAATCTTATTCGATGATACAAAGAACGATTTAAGAGCATTACCAAAAACTGTAAGATTACAACTTTTAACTATATTAAGTTTTGTTTGGTCAACTGCATTTACTTTATATATTTGGGGAGTACTACATACAAATATTTGGACAGGACTTGTTATAGGACATATAGCAGTTATTATGGCAATGTATTATACATTTAAACAATTTCATAATGTAAAAGAATATAAATTTAAATTTGGATCATATCATTCAGTTGGAAGATCAAGAGGCTTTATGATTGGTAGAGATAAAAAAGGCAACCCCTTCAAAGTATATTTTGATAAAAATGATCCGGGTGGTGAACATGACTAAGGAAAAGAAATGAAAACAATTTACATAGTTGATTTAGAGCCAGTAGAGACTCGGTATACTGCACAGTGGAAAAAGTATCTCCCAGAGCAGTTACGAAACTACTTAGGTGAGGAAAATTATAATGTGCAAGTAATTAGTGGTGGGGAAGTTCCACACACTACAACGCCAGGCGCCTTTCTCAACTTTGCAGGAACTAATAGTTACAAAAGCCAACAGATGTTAGAAATTGCTGAACTTGTTGCAAGTGGCAAAGTTAAAGATGGCGATTACTTTTTATATACAGATGCTTGGAATCCTACAGTAATTCAGTTAAAGTATATGGCTGAACTGTTAGGTATTAATATTAAAATAGGTGGTATGTGGCACGCCGGTAGTTATGATCCTGCAGACTTTTTAGGAAGAATGATTGGTGCTAAACCTTGGGTACGTTACGCAGAAGCAAGTATGTTTGAATGTTTTGATCATAACTTCTATGCAACAAGATTCCATGTAAATTTATTTGCTCAAAGTTTTCTAAATACTACAGAAGACATTGAAAAGAATTTAGCAAGTGGTCAAATGCAAATTGTTGGGTGGCCTATGGAATACTTAACACACACATTGGCTCCATATAAAGAAAAAGAAAAAGAAAACATTATTCTTTTCCCACACAGAATTGCACCAGAGAAACAACCTGATATTTTTAACGACTTAAAAGAACTGTTACCTGAATATGAATTTATTGTATGTCAAGATAAGCAACTAACTAAAGATGAATACCACGAATTACTTGGTAAGTCCAAAATTGTGTTTAGTGCTAACTTACAAGAAACATTAGGTATTGGTGCATATGAAGGAAGTTTAGTAGGTGCATTACCTTTAGTACCTGATAGATTAAGTTACTATGAAATGTATACAGATGATTTTAAATACCCAAATGAATGTACAGTTAATCATAGTGCGTTCCAAGAGAACTCAAAAGTTGTTGTAGACAAAATCAAAGATATGATTGAAAACTATAACGAATACAAATTAAAGAATACACAACTACAATTAAATTTAGATGCATTCTTTAATGGAAGTAAATTGTATCAAGCAATTAAGGATAGTGTAGATGCAGTTTAATGAAGTACCTTGGAAAGACGTTATTATAGATACTAGAGATTATACAGTATTTAAAGACGGCTTTCCGGTTACAGAAGGACACATACTATTTGTTCCTAAAGAAGAAACTTGGGACAAGTTAGAAAAGTGTTATAAAGCCGCCTATGGATGGGGTTATGATTGGGTGCAAAAAGGATACTGTGATGCATTTAACATTGGACAAAATGTTGGTGCTCAAGCAGGGCAAACTGTTATGTATCCACACGTTCATTTAATTCCACGTCGTAACGGAGATATGGAAGATCCAAGGGGCGGAGTAAGACACGTTATCCCAGAAAAAGGAAACTATAAAAAGGAAAAAACAAATGGCTGAGTATAATAGAGAAAATGTAATCGCGGCTGTTCGTGAACACGCAAAAGGACACATTGCCAAACACGCAATGAATGTTGAGGTATATCTTAAAAATGCCGCAGGTGTTGGTGAACATCCTGATATTCTAGAAGCGATTGAAAAAGAACTAGAAGTGATTGCAAAATATCATGATCAACTCGAAGTTCTTGACAAATACTTCTAATAGATTGTATATTAAATTAAACACGTCTCGCCGTGTATAACTAGGAGAATGAAATGAGTATTAGTGAAGAAATTAAAAAACGTATTAAAGATGATAACGGTCGATATTGGGCCGGAGACAACATTAGTAAATATTTAGAGCAGGGCGACAAAGATAAACTTATCGAAGAACTTGCTCCTAAATTTCACGACATTTTACAGTCGTTAGTAATTGACACAGACAATGACCCAAACAGTAGAGATACTGGTAGACGGTTAGCAAAGATGTACATCAATGAATTGATGTCTGGTCGTTACAATCCAAAACCAAATGCAACTGCATTTCCACAAGAACTTACAGACGCTTACACAGGAATATTAGTAGTTCGTAGTGAACTTAAAAGTGTATGTAGTCATCATCACCAACCAGTAAGTGGTGTAGCATATATTGGTATACTTGCGGCACATAAACTTATTGGACTTAGCAAGTACACTCGTATTGCTCAATGGTGTGCAAGACGTGGTACACTACAAGAAGAACTATGTAATGATATTGCAAGAGAAATTATGAATGCAACTGGTTCTAATGATGTAGGCGTTTATATTCAAGCAACACACGGTTGTTGTGAGAATAGAGGTATTATGGCTCACAGTAGTTTAACACAAACAACTGTACTAAAAGGTGCTTTTAAAGATGACCATGGTACTAAAAAAGAATTTTTCGATAACATTAAATTACAACAAGAATTTGCTCCAAGGTAAAATGTATAGACCACTACCAGACGGATTAACAATTAAAGAATCGAACGTACAAGGACTAGGTCTCTTTGCAACAAAAGATTTTGAGTCTGATAACGTATTAGGTATAGTTCATATTATGAATAAGAACTTTCCGCATGGTGCTATACGAACTGCCTTAGGTGCTTTTTACAATCACTCTAATGATCCTAATTGTAAAAATGTTAAAGGATTTTGGCATCAAATACCAGTTTGCTATTTGATAACAATTAAACCAATAAAAGCAGGAGAGGAGTTAACTGCAAAGTACACATTGTACAATGACTTCGATGACTAAAGAGATAGAAACAAAACCAAAGCCATCGCCTGATACTTTACATATCTATTCAGATGGATCTGTACTAAATGAAAAAGACCATAACTGGTTACAGATGCATATGAAAAGACAAAGACAGGCTAGGCAAACACAATCTAAGAAAAGAAAACCAATTAAGAAATAATGGAATTAGTTGGATTATTTTTTATAGGAGTTCCTGTTTCTATTGGTGTGATGTGGTTAATAATAACTGCTATAGAAAAAACAGAAAATGAACGAGACGAAGATAGAACCGATAACAGAAAAACTAGACGATAAGATTGCTAAACTAAACAGTAGTCGTGTCTATAAAAAAGTAACACCTAAGGGTGATTTAAGTTGGTATATTAAATGGGTAGCAACTGTTTTTATTTTAGTTGCCGCGGCTTGTAGAAGTGTAGAAGAAGTTCCAAGAATGTATGACGTTGTTTTTACGTTAATTGGAACTATGGGATGGTTTGCAGTAGGCTTGTTATGGCACGATAGAGCATTAGTATTTTTAAATGGTGCTATCATAACACTATTGTTTGGTTCAATTTTAAGACACATATTTGGAGGCTAAATGCCAATACCAGAAAGAGTTTACGTTCCAATGAACGACAACGAATCCTCAGGGATCACACCTGCCGGCAAAGATCCAGGCAAGGGCCATTTTTATGTCAGTTTGGTCAAAAGTGTAATAAGAATCGGTGCAGGAGTATCACTCCTCTTTGGATCACTATTATTGGCAGGTGTGCTTTTTATTCTAGCAGAAATACTTGGTGTATTGGAAGAGATCGTATGATGCAAACATACAAAGGCAAGTTGGATGATTTCTTTAGATGGGTTAAAGGAACAGAACTTGTTGAACTAAGTGACATTAATGTTTCTGAAGATCCTGTTAGACCTAATTTAAGTTTAGCATTTAGAACTGAATTTGATCGTAAGATTTATGGTTTGCAATATGACAACAGTATTGA
>Ga0136656_1000165_pt1 | contig 21234 bp, 35 predicted proteins | sample CPBDNA_9_FD_94862 | JGI IMG/M metagenome (GOLD analysis project Ga0136656, IMG submission 94862) | Freshwater to marine salinity gradient microbial communities from Chesapeake Bay, USA - CPBay_Sum_15_0.8_DNA (version 2) | ecosystem: Environmental > Aquatic > Marine > Coastal | place: USA...
ATGGATAAGATCAAGAGCATTAACCCATGGAATTAACAATGTACCTCGATGGGCATCCTTCGACACACTCAAATCAGTAAGAGCTAATATACAACTACCGTCTAATCGTCTAGGTGACATTGGGCGGTATTTTGGTTTAAGTGAAAAGATTAAAACAGACCCTGATCTCTGGAAGAATATAGTTTTTGGGGACAGTAGTAGATTGCAGGAAATGATTGACTACTGTGAACAGGACGTTATACTACTAGAACAAGTATACCACAAGATCAAAGGAGTGGTTCCACTAAAAACACACGTTGGTGTAACAGGCATGAGAGAAAAATGGAGCTGTCCTGCATGTGGATCCGAGAATGTTGCAGTCAAATCCCACACCAACTGTACTAGCGCAACAGGAGTTAGAAAGCATCAGATGCACTGTAAAGAAAAAGAATGTGGAAGATACTACCATATCAGTGGTTTAGTATACACTAACTATTTGAAACAGACACGGTTACGAAAGAAGTAGTTTTTTCAGTACCTAATTAAGTACATTTACCTAGTAATTCTAATAAATCTAAAGTATCTTTAAATCATGGGAAAATCAGATTTACCAGCAAGCAAGGAGGAAACAAGAGGCATCATTGTCTACCCTCTCCCGGAAGAAGAATTCGAGTATAGCGCTTCTTTACGTGGTCCCCATATGGCATTACTTATCGCCAGCATAATCGAGTGGACCAAAGAACTAGATCGCAAAGAACTATATGGAAGTACCTCAGAAGAGATTCGTGAGAAGATCAAAGAACTCTGTGAAGAATACTATGTCACTGACATCATTCGTCGAATAGAGTTCACAGAAAAAGCGTAAATGTAGAAAGGAGGTATTCTATCTATCTAGCCGTCATCTGCTTAATGTGGGTGACGGTTTTTCCTGGAATCATAATTTAAACCTATAAATATGGACGTACAAACCAGAGTAGATCAACTACTTAAAGAAAATGCATTAATCTGGGCTAACCTGGGAACAGGTACAGCACATGATCTAAAAACCGATGAAGCTGCAAACAAGAAATGGCAAGAGATTCTTGCTGAAATCAAAACGTTGGATAAAACAACGTACGAAATGGTCAGTGGCCAGACACTGGATGATGAAGACATGGCCGAAGATACTGGATTTCTTAATATGGATAGGCTAGCAAAAGCTGAATCCAAACTAGAGTCCGGAGAAATAGTATGTAACATGGAAGACCCTGAGTCTTGCGAAAACTGTGGATCATGAGAATATCAATAGCACTGAACGATTTAAGTAGCTGGACCTTGGGCCTATCAAGATCAAAATTTACAGCAGTAGGACAAGAGACAGAAGATGTCCTGGAAGGGGACAGTATAGAAATAGGGTTCATCTTTTTCTCAATAATGTTTGATTGGAACTTGACTATCCAATAAAAAAGCCGTAGCTTAGCGCTACGTTAGTAAACTATCGTGGCTATCAATTTAATTCTTAAGGCAATCTCTTTTTTCTTTGCCTACTTTCTTTTTAGTTGATAAGCTTTGTTTTTTTACTTTGTGTCGTTTTGTTTTGATTTTGACCCCCCGCCTTAATTGGTAGGGGGTTTTTTGTGCCCCCCTCTCTTCTGGATAAAAAACTCATGTGGAAGAGGAGACTGGGACTCCCTATAACTGACCCCTACCAAATCTTGAGCTGAGGCTCGTACCTCCCCTCTTCTCAAGGGAGAAATTCATTTCATTTCATTTCTAAACAAAATTATCAACCAATGATTGACAATTTATTTTTAGGAGATTACTCTCAAGGAGAGCCAATCTTCGACGACGTTCTCACTTTCGACGAAGTAGTAGAGTTCTTTCAGTTACACTCAGGAACTGAGGTAACGAACGTCTCTCCTGTCCTTCCTTACAAAGGTAAGGACAAGGAGACAGACCTACCTGCAACTTACCGTTGGGTACGCTTCCTGATGTCCGACGGTAAAACCATCGGCATCCATTGCGGACCTACGGCCGATGCCCTCTTAGAAGAACGCGAAGGCGCTAAAAAGCTATCCTTCGGTGTCTCCTATACGGGCAGAGGCAAAGCCAAGAAAGTTGACAAACTTTTCGGCTTTGTGGCTACCACTCAGCAAGCTGATTGGATGGAACTGTAACCCAGTTCCACCCCTTTTGGGGGTTTCACTATCATTTAATAAATACATCTGATAGTACATACATGGTTATTTCCTCTCACCATTGAAGAAGAGGAACCCACCCTTAAATCTATTTCTCATGTACGGAGAACAGATTATCATAAACGGTGACATCTTCATGGAAGATGACCAAGGCTATTGGATCCAAGTAGGATAAGCCTTACGAGTACAGGTTAAGAGAGATCACCTTTAAGTATCTCTCATCTTTTCTTATTTACTGTAAAATGAAGCATTTAAATTTCATTACAGAAACGCATGAAGGTACTTCTAAATTCACTCCTAATTGGAATGCAGTTGCAATTTCAACTAAACACAATGGGATTAAGAGATACGAAGATGCTACTTTTGAATTACATCCTGTAAAAGCATTTATGTTTGAAGACGTAGATACTCGTGAGCATTTCATTAAGAACTTCAATAAGATTGAATTTCGTTATGATGAAATCTTACCGGACGACACAGTTTATTATGTTGTCCATGACTTGACTTCACTTAAGGCTAGTCCTAAAGTGAACTATGCTGACAGGTTAGTTAGTAGATCTTACTAACTTTTACAGGTGTAGGGAGGAGACCTTTAATTTCCTCCCATTTATGTTACAGGCCATTCGTATCTAGCCTTAAATAGATATGGTTAATTCTTCAAATCTAAACTAAAATGAAGAACTTATTAGTAGTACTAGCAATAGCCCTTGTTGGCTTAACATCTTGTAGTGATTATTCAGGTAATCGTATGCCTTCAGCTGACAAGGAAGCAGTAAAGGAAACATTATGCAATCATGCGTATGTAGTCGTGGAAGCAAAGTTTGGACAGATTGAAACTGTTGAAATTGAACGTCATTACTTTGACTTGTTTAATGTTGGTGACTCTGTTGGGGTAGAGACTCTATACTCAGCAGACAACGGTCAATCAACTGTTCGTCTTACTCTTGATCCTGATGACTATTTTGATGGTGACTCTCTTGGTTACTATGAAGTACAGCCTGCAGTAATTCTTAAGAAGTTTAAATCAACTAAAGAGCTATGAAGGTAGAGTTAGATAATCTTTTGTTGTTAGAACTGTTTCGATGGGCACGTCCTATTCATTCAGTTCTTCCTCTGTCTTGGGAGATCCAAGAAGAGATAGGGTCTGAAGCTGCGGGTGATTTCATTTACTCGCATCATACTAAGTGGAATTAATACATCGTCAACCGGGCTAACGGTACAGAGAGGGTAATCAGTCCTCTTACTTCTAATCTTTTTAATATAAATCAGGTTAGTAGTGAAATTTGTCTAAGGTAATGAGGGACCACCTATTAAGTGTCCCTCTTTTCTTTTAATCTTACTTGACATGTACAAAGTAATGATATCGTTTAATCCTGACTTCCAGGAGACTTATTGTTTTATGATTGCAAAGGATGGCGGTCGTAATATGGAAGAACTATCATGTTCTGTAGCTCAGAGATGGGGACATACATCTTATGCTCTTGAAGGAGGTAAACAATCTTTCTTGAATATGTTTGGGAAGGAGATAGGTAACTATTCTTTCAGTGACATTGAGTATGCTTACGTAGAAGGTAAGCTGGTAAACTGTTACGTGTATGTTACATTCGAAAAGCTTCCTGAAAGCTTAGAATATTACTATGATTATGACAGCTATGAGAAGAGTCTACATGAGTCTGCTTGGGATGAAGACTACATAGACAAACAAGCTCTTCAAATGTTTGAAGAAACAGAGCTTGCTAAAGAAGCTGCAGAAGCAGCTTGGGAAGAAGAAGTTCTTCAAGAGTTCATAGAATCAGAGATTGAAAAGGAAGCTGCAGAAGATGAAGACTATCAACAGGCTGCTGATGATATGTCTTTAGATGATTTTATGGATGCTATGGAAGTACCCGAAGAAGATCGTGAGTTTATTAAATCCTTATCGAAAGGCAAGGATTAAACTATAAGGTGATGCCCTCTACCTGCAAGTGAGGGCACTTAATTCTCTAAATTTAATTTAATGAGAACATATTTTATCGGTGCTATTTCAGTAGCATGGTCATTAACTTTTATCCTGGTAAGTGTATACAAGCTATATGATGTGGGCTATACTCCTCTTAGTATGGCAGGAATTGCTCTTAATGTAGCTGTTGTAATCTTATGGCTGTCTTTACTTAGGAGGTATTACGTACGTACCTATGGTATGGAGAAATTGCATAGAGGTCAAGCATCTTTGTATCCTTCTATAGTTGTTGACTATGAGAAGAATGTACGTCTGTGCTATATGATCATAGTGTTCAATAGAATTTACATAATCAATTATAAGAAACGCATATGAAAAGTTTATTGCTATTCGGATTGGTGGTGGTGATTATTGTTTCACTATCATCTTGTCATTACCCTTCTATAACTACGGGTCCTAATTATAGACCTCATGTTACCAAGAACAGGGTGCATAAGGGCAGAACGTCTGCTCCCAAAGACCTTACTCAAGTTAGATGTAAAAAAGTTAAATCAAAAAAATTCAAGAATTAGTATGTCAGTAGAAGAAAGCTTCTTTGAGAAGAAAATTATTAGAATGTGCCAGGGCTTTAGTTTTAGAGCCTTGGACAAGTGTGATCAGGATTATTTAATCTCAATGTTCAATCAAATAAAGAACACTGAGTCCTGTCCAAAGGGAGGAGGAAGCTTTAATAAATCCTATCCTAACGCAAGAAACTTTAGGTTTACACTTAAAGATCAAACAAGTGAGACTTCATGTTCTTATGGGTCTCACCTATTAAATCAAGTAAAGTATTTTTTAACCTGGGACTTTGGTCCTGAAGAAAATTAATTTTAAAATGGTAATTTCTAATTCTAAAAAACAACATTTATTGAGCATGTTAACTCGTTTAAGAGTAACCGGATTGCTCGTATCATGCTCTAAAGCTACTGGCTATAAGATGACAACTCTCAATGCGTATGGCAGAGAGAGTCATCCAACAAGTGATAGAGCTTACAAAAAGATTAAAGCATACTATAATCATACTTATAGTATCAACGAACCTGTTAAGGAGCAAGTAGAAGAGAAGGTAATTGTACCTACTGCTAAACTAAAAGCTCCTGAACCTGTAGCAAGTGAGTCTTTAATAGACAAACTCATTGCTCGTGCAAAATCTGTCGTCGTTAAAGGCGACTCTGCAGTCTTCTATCTTACTGATGAAGACTGATCTAATCTATAATTTAACTTATTTTAAGTTATGAATCCTTTATTTGTAAATGCCTTAGACTCAGGCAAAGTAGTCGTTCGTCGTTGGTGGTATAATCAACACTCTGAAAAAGATCAGGTAACTGTTCAGTTCTTCCAAAAAATCAAAGCTCCAAGTAGTGGTGATACTAAAAGTTTAGTAGCCAAGGCACAAGGATTAAGTGATGGACAAATAGTATCTGCTCTATTCAGTTTCTCTAGAGATGTAGCCGAGAGTTTTCTTGGCAGTACGGAAGGTAGTTTCGTTACTGGGGGGCAACCAATCTTTGCAGAAGATTTCTTTGGTGAAGAGGTTAACATTGAGGTTACGGAGAACTTTACTCCTAATCCTTATAGTAAATCTCATGAGCCAAAGATGAACCCAGGTACCGGTGAGATTATTACTATGTACAATCCTGAAACCCAACAAGAAGATCCAGTATATAGACATACTGAATTGATTGCTGGCCAAGCTGATCATGTATTTTTAGATATTAAAGCATCTAATAGTGTACATGCTAGTATTGGGAAGTTTAATTCTAATATAGATTTAAGCTCTATAGCAGGAAAGTAATTACATTGTAATCACTTCTTAGTACCTGTACGTTTAGCGGATTTACGTACACCTTTTTTCATTCCATTTCGGGCTCTATTAGTGGATCTATTTTCCATCTTAATAGTTCCCGATTTGGTATGAGAAGCATCTTTGTTGTCACCATTTCCATAGGTGCCAGCTTTATGGTTAGCTTTATTAGATTGTACTCTATTGCTAACCTTTTTCTTTTGGTATTCTTTATCGTATGCAAGCTTCTTAGCCTTAGCTTTAGGATTACTAGCGTAATACTTAGCAGACTTAGACTTGCCACTTGATTTACCAGCTAATGAATTTCTTGCCATAGGTACAAAGGTAAGAAATTTTTGCCCTCTTAGCTCAACTGGATAGAGCAACGCACTTCTAATGCGTAGGTTATAGGTTCGATTCCTATAGAGGGTACAATTCAATTAAGTTTAACTCCTAAAAAAATAAAAAATGGAGAGCACAATTCAAAAAGCAGTAAATGCTTTGTTTGATTCACAGTTAAGTACAGAGTATGTACTGGCTATTGCCAATGCCTTGAAAGAGGATAAAAAGTTTGAATTAGATATACCTGAGTCAACTCAGAAACTATCTGAAATCTTAGGCCTTAAGTTTAACCATTCAGCAGACAGGACTTTCGAGTCAATAGGTTATTCAGAGAATCAACTTTCTAAAGGTGGTCTTGCTGTAATGGATTTAATAGACAAAGATTTCTCTAAGAATTCAGAGGTAATAGAGTTCGTCTTGGATGCTGACTACCAGTACAAAAAAGAATTATTAACCATGATTATCTTAAAAGGTATTCAAGAAATTACACAGCAATGAGTAAACAGACAGTATTAGATCTTCTCGGAGTTACCATGGACCATAATAGAGATAACATGTTAGAGTCTTTTGGTATAGCACTAGATGATGAGAGTACAGAACAGTTGGCAAAGCTTATCAAAAAGGCTGATATGTATATGAGAGTAGCTCCTACTAAGTCTCAGGCATTAGAGGAAATAGTCAAAGGACAAGTATTCAATGAAGAAGATACTAGAGTTATTACTCTATTCTTCTTTATTGCAGGAGCTAAAAGCCTAATTCATATGGTTAGTAAGTAAATTAAATTCAAACCCAATTAAAAATTTTTAAAAATTCAATTATGAAAAGTACATCAGTATCAGCAGGAAAAAAAGTTTCAGCATCAGCAGCAATGATAGAAGAAGTTTTAGCAGAGACTTCTAAAATCTTAAAAGAAAGAGAAGAAGAGAAAGCTCATAGAGAAGCAGCTTCTGGAAAGGATATCAGCGGTTATATCAACATGGGAGGATATATGCTCAATGAGGGCATGTATAAAGTAATGGTGAGAAATGTAGAAGCTGGAACTAACACTTTGTTGTTGGGACCAACTGGTGCAGGAAAGACTGAACTCGTAGATGCAATCGCTAAGCATCTGGATTTGCCACTAACTATCATTGATATGGGTACTATGACAGACCCTATCGTATCATTGGTAGGTAGTCATACAATCAGTGTACAAGACGGGGTTACCCGATCTGAGTTCAAGCGTTCAAGATTCTCTGAGATCATCCAGAAACCAGGCATCGTTCTTTTGGATGAGCTGTCAAGAGCTTCTGCTCAAGCTAATAACTTGCTGTTTCCTGTATTGGATTTCCGTAAGGAGTTGGCTATGGAGTATGACTTTGAGGATAGCACTCCTGTAAAAGTACATCCTGAATGTGTGTTCGTTGCTACTGCTAACTTAGGTAGTGAGTACACAGGTGCATCTAAACTTGACCGAGCATTGGTAGATAGATTCATGCTTCTTCAAGTGAAAGAGTTGCCTTCAAATGTAGTATCATTTATCATGGCAAATCTTTTCCCAGAGATTGGAAAATCTGAATTGAAATCTATCATTGATACTTATGTTCAGATTAACACTGGATTTAAGTCATATGATAACCAAGCTTCATTCTCTTTGAGACACTTGAAGAATGTTTGTGAGCTGGTTCAAGATGGATTTACTCCTTACGATTCTTTCTACATGATCTATGATGGTTTAGCACCTGACGTAGAGAAAGTTCAATCTTCAATCTTTAACGCTATTAAAAAGTAAATTATGGCATTCTTCAAAACTACAAGCTCTTCTAAAAAGAAGACCGGAAGTTCTTGGAGTAGATGGGAATCCTCCTTCTTTGGAGGGTTTCTGCCTACTCTTTTGAATCACTCTTATGTTAAACTACCTAAGGAAATAATAACAAGTGTTGCTACATCAGCTGAATATGATAGAAGACTATTCAAAACGGACGTATACAAGCTGTTGAGTATGGTTATCTATTATTACTTTTCTCTTCATAGAGGAAATGTTAGGACATTTGTAGAAGAAGTTACCCGTTCTCCGGCTGATCTTCAGGAAACCATTAAGTCTAATGACTATATGTACTATTTTCAAAATGATATAGGAAGTTATACTCCAGAAGCCAGTAGTCATTTTGAAGTATTAGTTAAACACTTTAGGGATTTATTAGAGGAAGGAAAAATAAGTTCGATAATTGTAAAGCTAAATGATTCTTTTTTAGAGGACATGGTAGATCAAATTATAGGATCTAATCTTGAAATCAAATCACTAATTGAGCATTATAAAACTAGTATCCTAGCTGGAGAAATTCATTATGAGTTTCCTATTAACCCAGAAGAAGGTAAGAGTTACAGTGATCAGTTTTCTAGAGATTCAGAAGGTGATGAACAATTTATGAGAAACCTTAAACAGATTATTTCTTTTGATTCTCTTGGCAATTTATCTGAAGACTCTATTAAATTAGTTAAAGGAGGATATGGTTCTCAAGATGCTTGTGATCCAGATCTTTTAAAGAAGACTAAGTTTTTAATGCCTTCAAGTCCTTATCCAACTAAGGCGTATGAAAATATGTTTGGGGAAAACTATGAGGATTTAAGTAGACAAATATCTGCTCACCTTATAAAGACTTTGGATATTACTTTTGATCCTACATCAGACGTTATTAAATCTACTAGACAGGGTAAGATTGACTCTAACAAGTTAGTATGTGCTACCGCTGGAGATTTGAATGTCTACCAAAGGAAAGAAGAGAATCAAATAGTAAGACCTTTCAAAGTTGTAATGCTCGGAGATGAATCAGGTTCTATGTGTGATTCTGCTAGAATACAAGCTTTTATGATGGAAGCTTACTACAATGGTTTCTGTGAGATTATGAATCCAGATGACATCTTTGTTTATGGGCACTCAGGTGAGTATGATCCTGAGATATACATCTACAATGAGCCTGGAGTTACTGACTTTAAAGAAAGAATACAGTTAATGGATTCTAAGTGCGAGAACTATGACTCTCCTGTGATTGAAAAGATCCATGAAAGAGTTAGAGGTATGACTGATTCTCCTATACTTATGCTGTATTTTTCTGATGGTGCTCCTTCTGGTAATGGATATGGAGGAAATTCTGCTGAGAAAGAACTTAGAAGAGTATCTGAAAAGTGTAAGAGAGATGAGTTCTTAGTTGTTGGTGTAGGTTTTGCCGGTAGAGATCTTTCACAGCTGTATCATTTTCATGTAAATGTTAATGAAAGACAGTTAATGTGGGATTGGAAAGACTATGGTAAAATAGAACCTTCTGTTCTTAAGGCTACTGCTACTTATAACAAAGCAGTTAAGACTGTCTTCTGTTAACTTGTGGACTTGTAGGTATTGATGGTTTTCACTATCATTACCTACTTACAATACTGCTAGGCTAATCTAGTAGTTTTTAACTTTAATTTATTTTTAACCACCAGTTGGTTGGAAGTTCATTAAATTAATTTTGGGTAATACCCGGACTGATAACGATTGGTCCGGGTATTTTAATTTTAAAACAAACATTATGAAAAAGATTATTTTAATACTTTCGTTAGTAAGCCTCTGTCTAACTGGTTTTACTCAATCAGAGGAGTTCGTCCGTATTTATACAGAATGGAGAGTACTAGACGGAGAAACATTTGAAGTTGAGAAGTCTAATTTTGAAATTACTATCGTTACTTTCAACCCTGGAGGTAAGAATATGATAGAAATCAAAAGAGAGGGCTCAGACCCTTTTTACTTATTTCAAGTAGGAGATGTTGACGATGATACAGATGATAACGGTAAGGCTGTTCAGACTATCAAAGCTGTCAATGAAGAGGGTTTAGATGTTATGTTTAGCTTTTTTGAAGATGATAAAAAAGGAGTGTTACTGGTCTTCGAAGATTATGACGGAGTAAGACTGGTTAATTTCTGTAATTAAAACTTAATCCAATGGTTGAGAATTTAGAAGTAAAAATCTTTGCACTATCTAATTTATTGCAAGAATACTTAGATGAAACTGAAGGAGTAACTAAGTTTAAAAACAAAACAAGGTTCCATATCAGAGGACTTCAGGAACAACTAACTAAACTAAACACTGTTAAAATCGAACAAGATGAAGTTAGTTTACTTGTTAGTAAAGCAGTCAATGCTCTTGAAGAATCTTTAGATAAATAATAAGAGAGCAAGTAGTGAAGCTGTAATAGATGGTGGTGTTAAAATGACGAAAAAGGGTTAGGAGTAGTCAGAGCGCAAACAAACTATCTATCAGTAACCTTGAAAGACCCGAAGCTTGCTCTCTTTAATCTAATCAATTATGAAAATAGAATTACAACCATGGGAACACACCTGTGAAGATGGGTGCTGCTTCAGAACAGGGTACGATGTTTTCCTAAACGGAAATAAGATTGGTAGTACCGAAGGAGAAGATGCTAACGAGTTAGCAGACATTCTGAATGACTACTACAGCGAGACAAAAAGTCTAAGGGATCTTATTAAGATTGAGAAAGACTTGACCAGAATGTTTGACTCTGACACTAGAGTAGCCATGGCATTGCTTGAAACAATTAGAAATTTAAAATCATGAAACAACCATTTAGAGTAACCATTGAACACTATGACACAAAGGTCGTAGTAGAGAAAGATCGTTCTGATCTTGACATACACGAAGTTGCTGAACTTTTAGCTAAGGCTTTAATGGCGGTAGGTTATGCAGAGAAAACAGTTGAAGAAGTTATTAATGTAGAATTTTAACTATGGAAGAAATAAACTTTACAGAATCACAGCTACGTGCTGTTAACAGCTTGAAGAATCAGTACATACTAAAGGGTGTTTACATAGGGATTGCATTGACAGCTATATCAGCATTTGCTATTACACTAGCTGTAACATTAGTAGGAAAATACTCATACTTAATTTATGAACTATGATTAAATGGATTAAAAGATGGTGGAGTTCTGAAAATAAAATTAGTTATGTATACGTAATTTATTGGTTTGATTGGCGAGCAGAAAAAAGACGCATGTTAGCTTTTAGAGACAAAGAAGAAGCTATTGATTATATACATGAACTAAAAGATAGGGATGTAGAAAACTCTCACAAACTTTCAATAACAATCGACACAATAGAATTGATATGATAGACCCAATTATCCAAAGAGTCTTGGATAAATTCCAAGAACGTTCAGCAGAAGGAGTTAAAAAATATGGAACTACTTTGGCTGACAATCCGGAAGCACATGAAACTTACTGGCTTCGGCATTTACAAGAAGAACTTATGGATGCTGTTAACTATTTAGAAGCTAGAATTAAACAGATAGAAGATGGAAAAAAGAGTTGACTATACCTTTGAAGGTACCGAAGTAAATGTGACTATAGTCTATCAGCATTACAACAGAGAGACTGGAGATAGATTTAATCCTCCTTCCTATGGATATGCTGAAGTTGAGCAGATTCTACTCGGAGATGTAGACATAATGGATATACTTCATTATGATTATATCAATGAGGTAGAAAATTATCTTAAAGGATTAATATTAGAAGAGCGATGATATACTTTATTACTAACCAAGTAGAGCTGTTCGATAGTTATCCGGCCCATATCCAAAGGAGAACCCTAAATGAGATGATCACGGATATTAAAGATGTTGATATACTTGCAATAGATACTGAGACTGAAGGGTTTGACCCTTACACTAATAATCTTATTTATGTACAGATCGGAGACTCTATTAATCAATATGTAATTGATATATCTACGGTTAGTATAAAGTCTTTAAAGAATTTATTAGAGTCTAAGACTCTTATAATGCATAATGCAAAGTTTGATTTGAGATTCTTCTTTCATCAGGGCATTTATCCTACTAAAGTATTTGACACATTCCTAGCAGAGACTGTCCTTACTACTGGTATGATAAAGCCTCCAGGTTATAGAGGTCTTGATGGATGTCTACGAAGATACCAAAAAGTTCAATTACAAAAAGAAGTCCGAGGACTTATACACCGAGAAAGATACTCGACAAGAGTTCTAGAGTATTCAGCAGCAGATGTAGAACACCTACATAACTTAATGGATAGTCAACTGTTAGCTCTTGATAACAATGATCTTTTAAAGTGTATAAGCCTTGAGAACAAGTTCGTTGTAGTTCTAGCTTATATTGAGTACTGTGGAATCTATCTTGACACTCTTAAGTGGAAACAAAAGATGGAAGAAGATCTTAACAAACTTTCTCTACTTATCAGAGAGATGGAAGACTGGGTAAAGAATAATTTACCTGGATCTTCCTTTATCAACACTCAGTTAAGTCTATTTGATGACTCTCCTGGATGTCTAATTAACTGGAACTCAAGCAGTCAAGTTATTAAATTGTTCCAAGAGATTGGGATAAATACTTATGATGCTAAAGAGGATAAGCATACTGTAGATATCAAGATACTGTATAATCAGATAGATAAATTTGAGTTTCTCAAGATCTATATAGAGTACAGTAAGGTATTTAAACTTGTAAGTTCTTTTGGTGAATCTATTCTAAAGGCTGTTAATCCAGTTACTCGTAGAATTCATACCAGCTTTAGACAGATTAAGGATACCGGTAGGTTATCATGTGGGGATAAGAAAAGGAATGCTCCTAATCTTCAGCAGATACCATCAGACGATAGACATAGATCTTGTTTCGTAGCAGAGCCTTCCAATAGTATTATTGTATGTGACTATGCTTCTCAAGAGTCTAGAATCTTAGCTGATTTGTCTAAGGACCCTGACCTTGTGAAGTTTTATCTCGAAGGAGGTGCTGATCTTCACTCGTATGCTGCTAAGGTAGTTTACAAAGAGTTGACTGAAGTACCTTTGGATGATATAAAGGTTCACCATAAGGACAAGCGTCAGATAATGAAGGGCTTTAACTTTGCACTAGCCTATGGTGGTACTGGTGAGACAGTTAGTAGGAACCTAAACATTCCTATTGATATAGCTAAGCAGGCTGAGATAGATTACTTCAAAGCTTTTAGTGGTCTCAAGAGTTATTTTGAGATAGCTAAGAAAAAGCCTGTGAAAAATGGCTATGTTTTAATTGATAAAGTTAGTGGTAGAAAGTCTTTCATAGACTTTTATCCTGAATACCAACGGTTAGAAACTATTATTAATAAGCATGGATTCTGGGAAGAATATCGTTTCCATAAGAACGGTGACACTCAAGAGTTTGCTAATTACTATAAGCCTACTGTAAGAGAGTACTTCAAGCTTAGAGGTATCATGGAACGCAAAGGTCTTAACTATGTTATCCAAGGTACTGCAGCTTCTCAGACTAAGTATGCTGGTATTAAACTATTCAAGTGGATCATGGAAAATAATTACTTCGGTGTAATTAAGATAGTTAATCTAGTCCATGATGAGATAGTAGTAGAATGCCCAAGTGAAATGGAAGACGAAGTAGCTAAACAAGTTCAGACAGCTATGGAGGAAGGTGCAAATGCGTTTATGGAAATCATTCCTATGTACGCAGAGCCAGAAGTATCTAATCATTGGAAAAAATAATCATATGAATCCTATAATATTTCCAGGCTTACCGAGAGGTAAACAGCTTATCTATGTTGCAACTCATCCTATGAGTAGAGGTAAGATAAGCACAAGAAGATTGAAAGAAATAGTATGTGGTTACTTTTCTATGGATTTTGACTATGCTTTTTCTAAAACTCGGAAGAGAGAATGTGTAAGAACTCGTCAATGGTATGCTTTCTTTGCTAGAAAGTATCTAAAGATGACTTACGATCAGATAGGTATGACTCTAGGAGGATTAGACCATGCTACTATTTTACATGCAGAAAAAGTAATTAAAAATGAAATCGAAAGGTATAAAGAATCAGAAGATGACTACAAGAAAATTAACAGGATAATACTAAGAGAATGACAAGAGATCAAAGACAGAAACAAAGTTTAAATGCGTGGGCTGTACAAGGTTATCAAGGCTGTCTCCAAGCTGTAACAGGTTTTGGTAAGACCAGGGTAACCATTATGGCTATTAAAGGGCTGACTAAAAAGAATCTAATAAAGACTACCATAGTAACTGTACCTACTATTACACTTAAAGAACAGTGGGAACAAGAGATTAATACATTCAAGCTTAAAGGAGTAGAAGTATTTGTAAACAACACAGCTGCTATGAGAGCCTCGGAATTATCCGCAGACTTATTAGTATGTGATGAAGTTCATACAATACCTACTGATACAAGAGGAATTATATTAGACATACCTCATAAATACTTTCTAGGATTGAGTGCTACCATCAAAAGATCTGATGGAAAGCATGAAGAGATACTAGACAGGTATCCGGTATTCGATGTAGTTACTTTTGAAGAGTGCTTAGAGAATGGATGGATTAGTCCTTATACTGTGTACAATATCCCAGTAGATCTATCGGATGAAGATAGAAAGTTGTATGACAAAGCTGATAGAAGCTTTAGGTATGCTGCCTCTCAGATAGGTGGTTACGGGCCTGATACGCTTAGATTAGCTCAGACCTGGATCAAGAGTCCAGACAAGAAAGAACAGGGCTTAGCAGCCATGTATTACAATGCTCTGAGAAGGAGAAAAGATATCTGCATTAACAACCAAAATAAGGTAGAAATTGTAGAAAAAGTTGTATCTTTATTCTCCGACCGATACGGTATAATCTTCTCACAATCAGTAGATTTCGCTGATTCTATCAGGGAATCTATAGGAGAAACAGCAGTAACCTTTCATAGTAAATTAACTAAGAAAACTCAAAGAGAAATCCTAAATGACTTTACAGAAAAACAATCAGGAATTAAGACTATATCCACTGTTCAAGCATTGGATGCAGGGTTTGATTTTCCGGAGTTATCGCTCGCTGTTGTTGCTGCCGGCTACAGTAGTCAGCTTACTAACATACAGCGTATCGGAAGGACTGTCCGTGCTCAAGAAGATAAGGAAGCGATAATCATTAATCTGTACAGTAGAGATACTCAAGAGGAACGTTGGTTACAGAATAGACAGAAAGGTACTACTCCAATCTATTTGAATAGTATTCACGATTTAATTTCTATTTATGAAGTATCCAGTAGAGTTCAGGCACCCGTCGGGGATTAGCCCTGATGAACAAGTTTTCCTCTCTCTTCTTAAGGACAAAAAGATTGAAATAGCTCAGTCTGCTTTAGACAATGCTGAATTGAAGGTTGATCTAGATTTTTTAAAAGAAAAAGGTTTTATCCTAAACAATCCTCCGTTTGTTAAAGATATAATACTTAGCAAGAAGAATCCAGATAATGTTAATGATGTTGAGGAATGGATAGAAGACTATAGACTTTTGTTTAAAGGCAAGAAGATGGGAGCTATGGGCTCTAAGTCAGCTTGTATTTTTAAGATGAAGAAGTTCTTGGTCGAGTATCCTGAATATGCTAATGTACAGTTGATCATGGATGCAGCTAGAAGATATATCAATAGCGAGAAAAAGAATGGCTATGTGTATCTACAACGTGCTGATTATATTATTAGTAAAAAAGACCATGATTCAGTAAACTCAAGGCTTGCTATCTTTTGTGAAGAAGTAAATTCTTTAGAAGATGCAGTCCAAAAGTTTAATGAAGCTGGTCGTCAAACAATCTAAAACAAAACAACTATGGGATGGATGAAAGAAGTCTGGCGATTAATGCGAGACGAAGAACTCAGCTATGATGAAGCTATAGATATTGTAGCTAACGAAAGAAGAGAAAGAGAAATACAACAACAAGAGTATGAGCGAAGAGCTAACTACGCTGAAGAGTAGATTCTGGGCTGAAGTAGCAAGAGGACATCAGGGATTAAATGAAGGTTTACCTATGGGTTTTAACCGACTAACTAAAGTAATTTGTAATGTTCAACGAGGACGTTATGATCTTTGGGGAGGAGGTACCGGTACTGGTAAATCTTCAGCTGTCCTTGATGCCTATGTTATTAATCCTATTGAGTATCTCCTTGCAAATCCTGAGTGTACCAGCACTATTAAAATCAAGTATTACAACTTAGAGATGGCTACTATGCCGCTGATGGCTAAGCTTATGGCTAGGCGAGTTTATGAGCAATCAGGCGGTAGAATACTGCTAAGTGTAAACAAGATTTTTGGTAGAGGTAAGTACAGGATGACTAAGGAAGAGGATGCTTACTTAGGAGAAGCTCAAGATTACTTTGACATGTTAACTCAGTATGTAGAATTTGTTGATGGGTCTGTAAGTCCTTTGTTTGTTTACAAAGATTTGCTGGCTTTGGCAAATGAAAGAGGTACAATAACCAAGTATGAGAATGGTCACTGGGACTACGAACCTCATAATCCTAATGAGATTGTAGTTGTGGTCATTGATCATGTTGGTTTGATTACTCCTAACAAAGACCACATGGGTAGTAAGAAGAAAGCTATTGATGACTTATCAGAAATGCTGATTAAGTTTAGAAATAGATGCGGATTCTCCCCTGTTGTTGTAAGCCAATTCAATCGTTCTATAGAGGCTATGGATAGAAAGTCTAACTCTCATCCGGATCCTCAACTATCTGACTTCAAAGATACCGGTAACCCAGCTCAGGATGCTGATACTGTTATTGCTTTGTTTAATCCAATTCGTCATAGGTTATCTGACCACAATGGCTATGATATGAATACTTATGGTAGCTTCTATAGAGGTTTATCTGTTCTCAAGAATCGAGACGGTATAGACAATGTAGATATTGCCTTAGGTTTTATAGGTGCCATAGGTAAGATAAGAGAGTTGCCTACCATTGATGAATTAAAAGATGATCCTGCAAAGGTTCAAAAAGTACTAAACTATTTTAATGTAAGTTAAATGGCTACACTAGTGTACATTGTGGGTAGATCTGGTTCTGGGAAATCTACCTCTATCTGTCCTATTGACCAAGTTGGGATCAAAGGACTTAACCCAGAGACAACTATTGTTGTAAACACTGACCAGAAGCCTTTGCCGGCTCCTAACTTCTCTAAGCTATATAATGCTGAGAAGGGTAACTATTACAAGACCAATGATACTATTGAGATCATTGAGAATATTCTTAAGCCTGCCCATAAAGATGGGAAGACTAAGGCTATTGTGATAGATACTTGGTCTAGACTTCAGACTGATGCTATCATGTCTGCTAAGTTTAGAAAGAGATCCGGCTTTGATAAGTGGTCAGAATTTTCAGGTGCTCAATATGACCTCATCAACATCATTAATGATAAGATGAGAGAAGATATTGTAGTATACCTAATTGCTCACCCAGAAACTATCTATGATGAGGATGGATTTCCTCAAGAGAGAATAGCTACCCAGGGTCAGCAGTTAAAGAAGTTTGTTCCAGAATCATTCAGCTCAATAGTATTATATGCTGAGCCTTCTAAGGTTGCGGGACAAGGATTAGTATATGGGTTTAGAACAGTAAACTCAGGTGCAGATACTTGTAAGACTCCTATTGGACTATTTGAACAGGAATTTATTACCAATGACTTAGGTCAGGTAGACGATTCAATTCGTAATTATTATCAAATCTAAATAAATACACAGATGGAATTTACATTTGGAATCCCTTCTCAAAGAGGGAAAGCAGCTGCAAGTGCTGCTAATTTGTACCCATATGGTGCAGCAATTATTGTTGTTAAAAACAACGGACCTAGAACTTCTAAAGAGATTGTTCTTAACCAGGATATGTGCGACAACCTGGGCTTAGAAGATGGCGGTCAAATAGCCTTTGATTTTACTAAGGAGTCACCTGTTGTAGTAAATGCTACAGGAATGGAGTTACCAAAAGGTCAAGGCTACATTGTAAAAGCTAAGAAGGATTATCAAGGTCTTACTTTCAAAGACAGTAAACTTTGGGGATACTTTGTTAAGACTTACAATCTTGACGAAACTGCTGACAATAGCTTTGAAGCAGGAGCAGCAGTAAGCCATGATCCAGTAGCTTTTATGTTTGATCTTGCTACAATCTCTCAAGCAGATGAGGAAGTCATTACAATGACAACTACTGTTGAGTATGAGAATGAGCCAATGCCTATAAATGTTGGCTACATCTCAGACGATACTGAAACAAGTACTTTTAATTAATAACCTTTTATAAAATTTAAGCAATGAAGACATTCGATTTGAATGATAGCACCTATGATGGTGGTGGAAACGTTAACATTTTTAACGGTGGAGAAGCAGGTAGAGCTGATAACTGCACAGTAACTTTGGAAAGAACTAAACAGGAGGATAAAGAGAATCCTAACTCTCCTGATTACAAGCTTATCTTCAAAGATCAATCTGGAGCAGAAGCTAACTTAGGTTTTTGGTATCCAAAAGAAAATGACACTGATGAGAATATCATTAGATTTTTGAAGAAACTTAAGCACATTGCTCATGTTTTCTGCGGGGCCGATGCTCAGCTCCCTAAAGGTAATCCAAAAGCTATCCTCGATGGAGTAATGAAAATGTGTAAAGACACAGGAATGCAACTCCCTGTTAGAGTATTTGTAAACTACGGTACTAATGGATATGAAAAGAAATACTTAACTGTTAGAAGTTTCGTACCTTTTATTGAGTCCATGGCTGTACCTGTAGAAGAGACAAGACTAAAGGCTACTAGCATTGAGAACATGACTAGACCAGAGGCCGAAGAAACTTCAGGATCAGTAGCAAGTACTACTTCTGGAGACGATGACTGGGACTAAGTCTTAAGTTATTGGTTATTGTTAGCAAAGATAGGGGGTGTAAAAGCCCCCTATTATTTCTATTTTTATAGCTATGGTTTATGATTTAAACGATTCAGATTTTGATCCTAGCGTATTTAAAGACGACATTCTAAAAGTTGCATCTGAATATGATATTCTTAGATACTATTTCCCTGACCTAACTTTTTACAAAGCTAATCACTCACCGTTCAGAGGTGATTCAGTACCGTCCTTTGGTATTACTAATCAACATGGCTTTCTCTATTGGAGAGATTTTGCTACTGGTGAGTATGGTAATATATGGACTCTGGTTGCTAAGAAGTTTAACACAGATTTTTCAGGAGCCTTGGCTATAATAGCTAAGGACTTTGGTATCAGAGATGGAGCTGACTTTAAAAAGATAGCTGCATCTATTAAGAAGATTTCTGTTCCGGAAAAGAAGACTGTCGAGCTAGGCATAAGATCGAGGCCATGGAAAACAAGAGATAAAGAATTTTGGAGCCAGTTTGGTATAACTAAAGAAGTTTTAGAAGAATACTTGGTTTCTCCAATAGACTATATGTTTTTCAATGGTCACCCTGTTAAAGCAGATAAGCTAGCATATGCTTATCGAGAACTAAAAGATGAAGTACTTACGTTTAAAATCTATCAACCCTATTCAGAAGACAGAAAATGGATTAGTAATAACAACCTCTCAGTATGGGAAGGTTGGTCTCAGCTACCTGAGACTGGTGAAATACTTATTATCACCTCATCCAGAAAAGATTTGATGACTATTAAAGCACTGACAGGTATTCCTTCAGTGAGTCTTCAAGCCGAAAGTATGACTCCTAAGAGACATGTTGTCGAAGAATTAAAGGATAGATTTAGTCATGTGTATGTACTTTATGACAATGATTATTCTAACCCTAATAATCCCGGTAGAACTTTAGGTAATAAGTTGGCTACTACATTTGATTTAGATCAAATAGAAATAGCTGAAGTGTATGAGTCTAAAGATCCTAGTGATTTGTGTAAGAACAAAGGACCTAAGATATGTAGAGAAGTTCTACTGGATTTATTAATTCCTCCTTTTTAATTATGAAATTAGAAACATTATCATCTTCAGTAGAAATAAGCACTACTATGAAGATGGATTCAATTAAAGCAGAACTTGCTGGGGACAAGCTCCATAAGATGTGGGACTTATTACAGTCCCCTTATAGAGATCCTATATCCTCTTTGATTAGAGAGTATGTAAGTAACTGCTTTGACTCCCACATAGAAGCTGGTGTAAGTACTCCTGTTTATGTTGCTATGGATGAAGATCAATCAGGGACCTTCTGGTTATGTGAAGACTTCGGTGTTGGTATTAGTCCAGAGAGAGCTAAAAATATTTTTATGAAATATCTAAGCTCTACTAAGGAAGAGACCAATGAACAGATAGGTGCCTTTGGTATGGGATCTAAATCAGGTCTTGGTTATACAGATGTAGTACATATACGCACCAGATTTGATGGAACAGAATACCAGTATATGCTGCATAAAACATCTGATGCTCCAACTTTATCCTTAGTATCTACTAGTGAGACTGATAAAAGAAATGGCACTCAGATTAAAATTTATCTTAAAGATAGTTATGATGAGAAAAATAGTTTTAAAGCAAAAACTCAGGTTCAATTAGCTTACTTTGATAACATTGTTTATGGTAAGCAGCTGGATCACTTGAACAAAGATTTTATTATCTATGATCAAGATACCTTTGTTTATAATCCTAACTCTCAGAGAAACCAGGCTCACATTCTTATAGGTAATGTAGTATATCCTATAAACTGGGAAACTGTAGGGGAGTCTAGACTAAAAGATATTCCTATAGGTTTAAAGTTTTCTATTGGAGAACTGCCTGTGATCTTTACTAGGGAAGATATTAGATACTCTGATGCAGCATTAAAGCTTATTAAAGATAGAATGTTAGAGGCTGAGTTAGAGATTGCTAATTTAGTATTTCCAGAAGAGCTAAAGTATACTGATTTTTTAGAGTATGTAAAAGCTCTAAGAGGTAATATAGAATATGTTTTTAGTGAAGACCATGTACTAAGTTTACCTGGCTTTAAGGCTGACAGCAGAATAGTGTATACTCCTAATCCTCACTTCTCTACTAAGTTTATAGAGTGTTTGAAGAGTAAATATAGCAGTGTAATATCATCATTATATAGTTCTGGTTATCCTATTTATAGAGTGATTAAGGGTGGTAAAAATTACGCTACTAGTTATACCCAGTATATAGATCCTCTTAAAAAT
>Ga0136656_1000166_pt1 | contig 21138 bp, 21 predicted proteins | sample CPBDNA_9_FD_94862 | JGI IMG/M metagenome (GOLD analysis project Ga0136656, IMG submission 94862) | Freshwater to marine salinity gradient microbial communities from Chesapeake Bay, USA - CPBay_Sum_15_0.8_DNA (version 2) | ecosystem: Environmental > Aquatic > Marine > Coastal | place: USA...
AATTAAATAGCAATGAACTTAGTAATAAAAGGAAAATGTACTTCAAGTTATGCTGCAGTGCATAAAGACTTTATGAAACTCTCAGAAACAAGAGCTCAATGTTGTGATGAATCGAAAACTACAATTAGTAAAATAGATGAACACAATTTCATTGTTCTAATGTTTGATGTAGACATGAGTAAGTTAAAAGAATTATTATCTACTCCTGAAAGAGATGAAGTAATAAAACTGAATGGAATCTCAAATGAGATGTTTCAATTTTCATCTTTAAGTTAGCCTCTGAAGAATTAATATCAAACCGAAAAAAACCATTTAATTATGAAACTGACTGTACTTTATCCACAGCCGCTAAATCAAGAAAAATTTGAATCAGATTATAATAAACATTTGAAATTACTCCATGACAAAACAGGGATCCCAAGTAGTGAAAAGCCGTACAGCGTTACTAGATTTTTATCTGGTCCTGAAGGTAAACCGCCGTTCCATCTAATGTTCATTATGCCATTTGAATCGCAAGAACAACTTGAAAAAACAATGTCTTCCCCTGGTATGCAGGAAGTAGCGGCAGATGCAACTAGAATTTCAACCGGAGGTGCTCCCACAATTTTGATAGGACAAACTATTTAAATTACTGCAGGTTAGGTTTAATGTTATACTCTTCTAATCACATTTAATAGATTATACACCATTTACCAGACGCATCCCCCAAACAGAAAACTGATTTTTAAAATGACCCCGGGGGTATGTTTTATAGTTAGCAAGTGGATTTTTTTGGGTTTTGTTGCCAATATGTTGCCAGGCAAGAAATAAAAAAACCGCAACTATATGTAAAACAAATAATTACGGTTTTTCTGGGTGGTCCCACCTGTCCTTGAACCACTGAATTATATTGTTGACAATCAACACATTATAAATTAAAGTGTCCTATAAAATAGGACAACCTGTCCTACAGGATAGGACATACTCGTGAGGTTTGTAAAGATTTAGTTTATCTAAAAGTTACTATATCCATCTTCTGGTTCTGGATTTATACGATAAATATTCTTTTCCAAATTTTTCTTCAAGAAAAATTTCTTCTCTTTTAATCTGGAATTCATTTATCCAAAAGTAAAAAATGAATGGAGTTAAAATGGAATAATAATTTAAATAAAAAATTGAGGTTGAGGTGACAATTAGAATCATCCCCAAGTACATTGGATTTCTGGAGTATTTATAAATCCCGGTATTGACTAGTTTATTAACTTTCTTAAACTTTACAGGATTTACTGTGGTTTTTGATTTTATAAATTTTAAAACAGGGGGTGTTAAAATAAAAATTCCTAATGAAAATATTAGAATTGAAATTTGATGTTGATAGGGGAAATAAATTATCTCAAATTCATTTTTAGAAAAATAAATAGTAGTGACTAAAAATAAAACTAAAATGAGTGGGGGTATTTTTAACATTTTAAAAGTTTCTACAAAAATGGTTACTATAAATAATAACTACAAATAATTAGAGTTGTCCTACTATTTATCCTACTTTACAAATTTATACTAGTATAAAACAAAAAACCCCTCAAGAAGAGGGGTTTTAAGGGTGGTCCCACCTGGACTCGAACCAGGGACCAAATGATTATGAGTCATCTACTCTAACCAACTGAGCTATAGGACCGATCTTAGCGCAAATATACAATTTCACTATCTTTTTATAAAACATAATTAAATTTTTGTTTTTTATTTAAACTACTTTTGACTAATGGAAAGTCAAAGACAGAAAAAAATTTCTTCTTTAATACAAAAAGAACTTGCAGGGCTTATTAATGATGACCTTAGAAAGGGAGGTGTAAAAAATCTTATTATCTCTGTGACCAAGACGCGCGTTTCTCCTGATTTATCTTTATGCAAAGTATACTTGAGTATTTTCCCTAGCAATAACTCTGTTGAACAGATTGCTTTGTTGCAAAAAAATTCTTCTAAAATAAAACATGATTTATCTCTCTTATTAAAGAAGGATATAAGAAAGGTTCCTGACCTTGCGTTTTTTCTTGACGACTCTCTGGATTATATTGATTCTGTTGAAAACTCTATAAACAACCCTGACAACCCTTTTAAATAAAATGTTTAAGTCTTATATATATAAAATTGCTTTACGTTATTTTTTTTCAAAAGACTCTAAAACAATTGTAAACAGAATTAATGGTTTTTCTTTTATAATGATTGTTGCTGCAGCCTGTGTTTTGCTGGTTGTTTTAAGCGCCTTTGAGGGTCTTAAAGATTTTGGTCTTTTTTATACTAGCTCTTTTGATCCAGACTATAAAGTTGTTCCTAAAAAAGGTAAATACCTTTTTGTAGACAAGGAAGCTTTAAATAAAATTAGAGGGTTGGATGGCGTTCTTGGTGCCTCTGAAGTATTAGAAGAAAAGGTAATTTTTTCCAACGAAATAAATTCTGGTGCAACTATGCTTAAGGGGGTTTTTTTTAATTATCATCTTGCGTCTACCCTTGATTCTCTTTCTCTTGTAGGTGTTTTTTCTCCAATGCAGAAAAACACAATATATATTGGAGCTGATTTAGCCTCTTCTTTAGAGGTTGTTTTAAGTGAAGATTTTTCTCTTCTTGCAACCGCCCCTAAGAGTGATACTAATAGTCTTTTTGATTTTTCTCCTTTTTCTTCTATGCAATTTGATATTGAGGGAATATATCAAATTAGTAGTGACATAGAGAGAAAGTATGCGTTTACCTCAATGGCCTCAATGGCTAGTTTAATTGGAGCTCAAGAAAATGCTTTTACAGCTATTGAAATTTTTTCAAATAAGTCTCTTAATGATAAAGACATTAAAACTTTTGTTGTTAATGAGTTTGGTGAAAACGCTGAAGTATTAACAAAACAAGATTTAAACCCTGCATTGTATAAAATGTTAAATACTGAAAATTTTGCTGTATATCTTATCTTTTCTCTCGTTGCTTTAGTGGCTATGTTTAATCTTGTTGGATCACTAACAATTATGATAGTTGAAAAAAAGAGAGATTTAAGAATTCTTAAGTCTCTTGGTGGCGAAAAAAATGATATAAATCAGGTGTTCTTTTTGTTAGGCATGGTAACCTCTTTTTTTGGTGGTGTTTTAGGTGTTGTTTTAGCGTGGGTGATTATAGTTACACAAAACTCTTTTTCTTTAATACTGGTTCCAGGAACATCTATACCTTATCCGATTTCTTTTACTTTTTCAAACGTCTTTATTGTTTTAACCACAATTTTAACTTTAGGTGTGATTACTTCTCTGTGGTCTACTGTTGGCTTAAAAGAAGATTAAACCAATTCTTTTTGGGAAAAGGTGTTTATTATTTTATCTAACTCGCTAATTATTTTACTTGATTCTTTTTCGTTAAGAATTCTGCTTTTTATTTCTTTAAAGTTTGTAACTCCTTTAAAATAATTACCATAATGTCTTCTGGTTTCAAGAACCCCCAAGACTTCTCCTTTCCACTTAACGGCCATCTCTAAATGTCTTTTTGCCATCCTTGCTTTATCTGATATTCCTGGTTCTTCTTGTTTATAACCTGTTCTTAGATAATGCTTTACTTGGTTAAAAAACCACGGGTTTCCTATGGATGCCCTTCCTATCATTGCCCCATCAAGCCCATAGTCGTCTCTCATCTGTTTTGCTTTCTCGGGTGAGTTTACATCACCATTACCGAACACCGGTATATACATTCTTGGGTTGTTTTTTATTGCAGCAATTTGGGTCCAATCAGCTTCTCCTTTATACATTTGAGCCCTTGTTCTTCCATGAATAGAAATTGCTTTTATACCCACGTCTTGAAGTCTTTCTGCTACCTCTACTATTTTAATTGATTTTTCGTCCCATCCAAGTCTTGTTTTAACAGTAACAGGCAAACTTGTTCTTCTTACGATTTCTTTTGTGAGGCTAACCATTAAGGGAATGTCTTTTAAAATTCCCGCCCCCGCTCCTTTACAAACTACTTTTTTAACAGGACAGCCATAATTAATGTCAATAATGTCTGGGTTTGTTTTTTCAACTATATCTACCGCTCCAAGCATCGAGTCAAGATTTGATCCGAAGATCTGAATTCCAACTGGCCTTTCTTTTGTATATATGTCTAGTTTTTTTGTGCTTTTTGCTGCGTTTCTTATAAGCCCCTCGCTAGATATAAACTCAGTGTACACAACATCTGCCCCTTGTTCTTTACAAAGTGCCCTAAAAGGGGGGTCGCTAACATCTTCCATTGGCGCAAGAAGAAGAGGAAATGTAGGGAGTTCTATGTTTCCTATTTTAATCATGTGGCAAAATTAACAATTCTTGAATTTATTTTACTCTGGTAATTAAAGATTATACAAAGTAAGTATCTTTGTCGAAAACACAGGCATTGTCAAAAAACATAAGAAACTTCTGTATTATAGCTCATATTGATCATGGGAAAAGTACTCTCGCTGATCGTCTTTTAGACTTTACAGGCTCTGTTACTGATAGAGAAAGGCAGGATCAGCTTCTTGATAATATGGATCTTGAAAGAGAAAGAGGAATAACTATAAAGTCACATGCGGTTCAAATGGATTATAAAAAAGGTGAAGAAAGCTATGTTTTAAACCTTATTGATACTCCAGGTCATGTTGATTTTTCATATGAGGTTTCCCGGGCTATTGCTGCTTGCGAAGGTGCTTTGTTGGTGGTTGATGCCGCGCAAAGTATTCAAGCACAAACAATTTCAAACCTTTATCTTGCTGTTGAAAATGATTTGGAAATCATTCCTGTTGTTAATAAAATTGATCTTCCTTCAGCAAACACAGAAGTTGTTGTTGATGAAATAGTTTCACTTATTGGTTGTAAAGCTGAAGAAGTTGTTCTTGCTTCTGCAAAAACCGGTGAAGGTATCGGGGATATAATTAATGCAATTATTGAAAGGGTTCCTTCTCCAGCTGGCAGCTTAAGCGCGCCACTTCAGGCTTTGATATTTGACTCTGTATATAATCCTTTCAGGGGGATTGAAACATATTTTAAGGTTGTTAATGGAAAAATTTCAAAAGGAGATAGGGTGAGGTTTATGTCAACAGGTAAAACCTATGGTGCTGAAGAGGTTGGTACTCTTAAATTAAGTCAAGTTCCAAAAAAAGAAGTTTTAATAGGTGATGTTGGTTATCTTATTACAGGAATAAAAGAGGCTAAAGACGTTAAGGTTGGTGATACCATTACTCTGGCTGCCGACATTGGTGTTTCTGCAATTGAAGGGTTTGAAGAAGTAAAGCCAATGGTTTTTGCAGGAATTTATCCTGTTGACACAGATGACTATGAAGATTTAAGGTCTAGTATGGAGAAACTTCAGCTTAATGATGCTTCTTTGGTTTTTATACCAGAGAGTTCAGCTGCTCTTGGCTTTGGTTTTAGGTGTGGTTTTCTTGGTATGCTTCATTTAGAAATTATTCAAGAAAGGCTTCAAAGGGAGTTTGATATGTCTGTTATTACTACAGTGCCAAATGTTTCTTATAAAGCTTATGTTAAAAAAGATCCTTCTGATCCTATTCTTGTTAACAACCCCTCTGATCTTCCTGACCCTTCTGGTCTAGATCGTGTTGAAGAGCCTTATATTGACGCCACTATTATAACAAAGTCTGAGTTTGTTGGCAGTGTTTTGACGCTGTGTATTGAAAAAAGAGGGGAAATAAAAAACCAAAGATACTTAACTCCTGAAAGGGTTGAGTTAACTTTTAAGCTTCCTTTGGCAGAAATTGTTTTTGATTTTTATGATCGCTTAAAATCTGTCTCCAAGGGCTATGCTTCCTTTGATTATTCACCCTCAGGATTTGTTGCCTCAAAACTTGTGCGCCTCGACATCTTGTTAAACGGAAAGCCTGTTGATGCTCTTTCTTCATTAATTCATGCCGACAACGCTCAAAGAATTGGGAGAAAAATGTGTGAAAAGTTAAAAGAGCTAATACCGAGACAGCAATTTGATATTCCTGTTCAGGCGGCTATAGGTGCTAAGGTTATATCAAGGGAAACAATAAAAGCATACAGAAAAGATGTAACGGCAAAACTTTATGGTGGGGATGTTACAAGAAAAAGAAAGCTTCTTGAAAAACAAAAAAAAGGAAAGAAAAAAATGAGAATGATTGGAAGTGTAGAGATTCCTCAGCAAGCTTTTATGGCTGTTTTAAAAATTAACGACTAATGAAACTTCACTCAATAGAGACTGGTAATTTTAAGCTTGATGGGGGGGCAATGTTTGGTGTTGTTCCTAAAGTTCTTTGGGAAAAAACTAATCCTGCTGATTCTCAAAACAGAATAGAAATGAGTGCTCGCTGTCTATTAATTGAAGATGGTGAAAAACTTATCTTGATAGACACCGGTCTTGGGTATAAACAAAGTGAAAAGTTTTTCTCACACTATTCTAGGTCTGGAGAAATTACTCTTGAGAGCTCTTTGTCTTCTTGTGGGTTTGGTGTTGATGATGTCACAGATGTTTTTCTCACACACCTTCACTTTGACCATTGTGGTGGAGCAACAAAAAGAGAGGGGTCTAAAATTATTCCTGTTTTTAAAAACGCAAAGTTTTGGTGCTCTAAAAGTCATTGGGAATGGGGGAGTGATAGTCCAAACCCCAGGGAAAAAGCTTCTTTCTTAGAGGAAAACCTTTTGCCGCTAAAAGAGTCTGGTCAATTAAATCTTTTTGACCGCACAAAAGATGGTTTTTTTTCTGAGCTTGGCTTTGATGTTTTGATGGTAGATGGTCATACTGAAAAAATGGCTTTGCCAAAAATTCAATATAAAGGAAGAACTATTTTGTTTGCTTCAGATCTAATTCCAACCGCTGGCCACATTCCTATTCCATATCTTATGGGGTATGACATAAGGCCGCTTGTTACAATGAGGGAGAAAGAAATTGTTTTAAACGGTTTGGTAGAAAACAACTCTTTGATTTTTCTTCAACACGACCCTCTCAATGAGGTTGTGTTTTTAAAGAAATCAGAAAAAGGGGTTAGGTTTGATGGGGCTTCTACTCTTAAAGATATTTTTTAGAATGAAACCTTTAAAAGGGAAAAAAAAAGTAGATATTCTTTTCGAAAAAGGAAACAGGTTGTCTTCTAAACTTGTGAGATGTGTTTTTTTGAAACAAGAAACAAATGAGGTGTTTTATGTTGTCTCTGTGCCAAAGAAGTCTTTTCCTCGTGCTGTTGATAGAAACAAAATAAAAAGGGTTCTTCGTGAAATAATAAGAAAAAATGAGTGCGTGATTAAAAACAATGGTTTTGGTTGGTACATGATTATATATACTCATTCTTCTTTTGTTGGTTTTGACGCCCTTAATAAAGATGTTCTTTCTCTTTTTAGAAATTAAACAAGAATCTTGGTTTGGTGGGTTTTGTAATTATCTTTTATTATAATACATAGCAAGGTGAGGTATGCCGTCTTCTATATACCCTTCTCCTCTTTTTTCAAAACCGAGGTCTATATAAAATTTTTCTAAATAAGCTTGGGCAGAAATCTTAATTTCTTTTGATTTGAAGTTTTTTTCACAAACTTCTATGCATTTTCTTACCAAATCCTTTCCATAGTTTTTTCCTCTTTCTTTTTGTTCAACAGCTACTCTTCCAAACCCCGGATTGTTTTCATAATAATCACCTTTATCAAAAATTCTTGCATACGCTATTAGCTTATCATTTATAAACCCTGATAGATGAATAGCTTTATAGTCTTTATAATCAAAGTCATTATATAATATTTCTTGTTCTACTACAAAAACCTCACACCTGAACTTAAATATTTCATAAAATTCCTTTGTGTTTATGTCATAAAACTTCTGCTCTTTCCACTCAATCATTTCCGTCAATTTTCTCTATTCTTCTTTTATGTCTTCCCCCTTCAAATCTTGTTTTAACAAAAACCTCTATTATGTTTATTATTTCTTCTTCTTGTAAAAAACGAGAAGGTATGCTAATTATGTTTGCGTCGTTGTGTTGTCTGGCTAGTTCAGCTATTTCTTCACTCCAACATATCGCTGCCCTTATCCCTTTGTGTTTGTTTGCTGTCATTGCTGCACCGTTCCCGCTTCCACAAACTATTACCCCAACATCTGCTTTTCCTTCCTTTACTTCTTTCGATACTGGGTGTATAAAATCGGGGTAGTCTACGCTCTCTTTTCCGTCATATCCTTTGTTTATAACTTCATGTCCTTGTTTTAAAAGGTGTTCTTGTATTTTCTCTTTGGTTTCTACTCCTGCGTGATCGTTTCCTATAGCTATTATCATGTTTATTAAATTAATAATTCCTTTATTATTTTTTCATATGTTGTTAATAGTTGTTTTGTTATTCTTAATAAATCTTTCTCTTTTTTTTTTATTTACTTTTTTTTTTATTTATTAACCTTTTTTTTTTTTTTTTTTTTTTTTTTTTTTTTTTCTTTTTTTTTTTTTTTTTTTTTTTTTTTTTTTAACCTTTTTGGTTTTTTTTTGTTATTAACAAATGTTTATTTTTATCTTTCTTTTTTGTTTATCAGTCGTTTAGGTTGTTAATTATTTGTTTACTTTTTTTTTATGTTGTTCGTTTCTTTTTTTCACTAATCTTTTATTAAGAAATTAACACCCTATATACATCTCTTTAAATTTTTATATAAAACTATTATAAATATGTTTAAATGTTTATTGATAATAAAAAGATATAAGGGGTGGAATAAAACTATATTTGAATAAAATTTATAATGAGTAAAAAGAAGAAAGAGATTAAAGGGTTAGAGAGAAAAATAAACACACTTATTTCATTACCACAATTTAAAGAATTTAATTATAAGCAAGTTGCTTTCTCCCTCGGAGTTAGTGATACAAAAGGAAGAAATGAAATAATAAAAATATTAAACACGTATTTGAAAAAAGAAAAAATAATTAAGGTTGGAAGAGGCAGGTTTAGGGCCCCCTCTGTTCAAAAAGAACTAGCAACAGGAGTTTTAGAAATAACAAGCACAGGAAGAGGTTATGTGGTGTGTGAAGAGTTGGAAGATGATATAATGATTGAAAAAAAACATCTCAATAAAGCTTTACACGGAGATAAAGTTGAGGTTTTGGTAAGAGAAAAAAAGTATAAAAACAAACATGAAGGGCAGGTCATAAAAATTTTAAAAAGAAACAAAACGGTTTTTGTGGGTGTGTTTGAGAAAAATAAAGACTACGCTTTTGTAAACACAAGGAACGCAAGAATGTATACCGATTTTTTTATAGACAAAGAAGAGATGAAGAACTATAAGACAGGAGAAACGGTAGCAGTAGAAATAAAAAAATGGGAAAACTCAAGCAATTCACCGGAAGGAAGAATAGTAAAGACGTTTGGCTTTGAAAACAAAGAGAAGGACGCATACTCCATTTTGTATGAATATGGTCTTTCTGCTGAGTTTGAAGAAGAGGTGGAAAAAGAGGCAAAAAAAATTAATAAAAAAATAAGCAAAGAGGAGGAAAAGAAAAGAAGGGACATGCGAAAAGAAATGACTTTTACGATTGACCCAGAAGATGCAAAAGATTTTGACGACGCAATATCATTTAAAAAGATTGAAAAAGAAAAATATGAGGTAGGGGTTCATATAGCAGACGTATCACATTACGTGACTCCAGGAAGCAGCATAGATGAAGAGGCGCAAAAAAGAGCAACCTCAGTTTACTTAGTGGACAGGGTGGTGCCAATGCTGCCAGAAACACTTTCAAACAACCTCTGCTCTCTTAGGCCAAATGAAGAAAAATTAACTTTTTCAGCAGTTTTTATAATGAAAAAAAATGGAGATGTTTTAGAAGAGTGGTTTGGCAAAACAATAACAGAGTCAAACTATAGGCTTTCCTATGAAGAAGCACAATATATTATAGAAAAAGAAGAGAAAACCATACCAAAAGAAAAAACAATTTTAAATAAAGAAAAGAAAGTATCAAGCGCTCTTGTGGAGGCGATAACAACCCTAAACCATATTGCTAAAACAATAAGAAAAAAAAGAATAAACAACGGGGCTATTATTTTTGATAAATCAGAAATAAAATTTAAGCTAGACGAAAAAAACAACCCGAAAGAAATAGTTTTTAAAACAGCAAAAAGCGCAAATAAACTTATAGAGGAGTTTATGCTTCTTGCAAACAAGAGGGTGGCTGAAAAAATGAAAAAAGGAAAAGAAAAGTTTGTTTTTAGGGTACACGACAAGCCAGACGAAGAAAAGTTAAAAAACCTGCAAACTGTAGTAAAAAAATTTGGATATAACCTTAACCTTGAAAAGAAAGAGGTTAATAATTCCTTAAACAAACTTCTTGAAAACACTTTTGGAAAAAACGAGCAAAATCTTATAGACACCCTTATGATAAGAAGCATGAGTAAGGCAGAGTACACAACAAAAAACATAGGGCACTATGGACTAGCTTTCGACAACTACACGCATTTTACTTCACCAATTCGAAGATACCCTGACGTTTTAGTTCACAGGCTAATAGAGGCTGAGTTAAAAGAAGAAAAAATAAAAACAGAAGAATTAGAAAAAGTTTGCAACCACTCAACCCACATGGAAATACTTGCCACAAAAGCTGAAAGAGATTCAATAAAACTTATGCAGGTTAAATATATGCTTGACAAAGAAGGAAAAATTTTTGAAGCAGTTATTTCTGGAGTAATAGCAAGAGGAGTGTTTGTAGAGGTTATAGAAAACAAGTGTGAGGGTTTGGTAAAAGCAAAAGACCTCACAGGCGATTTCTTTGTTCATGATGAAAAAAACCACCAGTTTGTAGGAGAAAAAACAGGAAAGAAATATCAGCTTGGAGACAAAACAAGAGTTATGTTGATTAAAGCTGATCAGGCAAAAAGAAGACTAGACTTCCAAATACTTACTTGAGGCATCGAGCGGATTCGAACCGCTGTAAAAGCTTTTGCAGAGCTCCGCCTAGCCACTCGGCCACAATGCCCTTAAGGTGCAAAAATAGGAAAAAGATTAAACTTTTTTTCTTAATTCTACAGAATCTACACAACCCCCAATAGGAGGGTTGATTTTTTTTATACTCACATCAACAGATATAATTTTTTTATCTAGTTTGTTTATAGAGGAGATAATTCTTTCCATAACAACCTCTAATAGCTTTGAAGGAGTATCCATTTCTTTTTTTATAGCATTATAAACATCTACATAATCAACTGTTTTTTCAAGCTTGTCGTCTTTTTCTGCCACAGATGTGTCAAACTCCACTGTAGCGTTAACCAAATATTCTCCACCAACAATTGATTCTTCACTAAGACAACCATGAAAGGAATAAAACCAGGCGTTATTTACAGAAATTTTTGACAAAATAATATCCAAAGATATAAAAGCAGATAAACAATCTATCAACCTTTTCAATATCTTTGACACAGTGAAGAAAAAAGGACCAAACTTTATAGAACAAATTATAGATGGAGACCTTTCAAGAGGGTTTAAAAAAGAAGACCTAAGGTTCAGGTTTCCTCCAGAACCAAACGGATATCTTCATATTGGCCACCTAAAAGCAATTTGTTTAAACTTCAACCTTGGAGAAAAGTATAATGCGCCGGTAAACCTTAGGTTTGATGATACAAATCCAGAAAAAGAAGCCAAAGAGTATGTTGATGCTATCAAAAACGACATCCTTTGGCTAGGTTACAAATGGGATAATGAGTGTTACGCATCAGATTATTTTAAACAGCTTTATGACTGGGCCCTTGTTTTAATAGAAAAAGAACTTGCGTACATTGATTCACAGACATCAGCAGAAATAGCAAACCAAAAAGGAACACCCACAAAAGCAGGCCAGCCAAGTCCATTTAGAAACAGGGATAAAGAAGAAAGTGTTAAGATTTTTAAGGAAATGTACAACGGGGAACACAAGCAAGGAGAGCATGTTTTAAGAGCAAAAATTAACATGTCATCACCAAACATGTTAATGAGAGACCCTGTCATTTACAGGGTCATGAACTCAACCCACCACAGAACAGGAGACAGTTGGAAAATATACCCTATGTATGACTGGACCCATGGAGAGTCAGATTATATAGAACAGGTTTCACACTCTTTGTGTACACTTGAGTTTGAGCCTCACCGTGAGCTTTACGATTGGTTTTTGGACTCTATTAGTCCTTTAGAGGGTATTAGACCAAAACAAAGAGAGTTCTCAAGGCTTAATCTTTCTTACACCATAACAAGCAAAAGAAATCTTGCAAAACTTGTTAAGGAAGGCGTTGTTAGTGGCTGGGACGACCCCAGAATGCCAACAATTTCTGGTTTAAGAAAAAGAGGCTACACCCCAGAATCTTTAAAATCATTTGCTTTAACTGTTGGAGTTTCAAAAAGAGAAAACGTGATAGATGTTTCTCTGTTAGAGTTTTGTGTAAGATCTCATTTAAACGAACAGGCACCTAGAGCAATGGCTGTCTTAGATCCCTTAAAAATATCAATTAAAAACTACAACAAAAGTAAAGAAGAGAGTGTAAGTTTTGATATAAACCCACAAAAACCAGAGCAGGGAAAAAGAGAAATTTTGTTTTCAAAGAATATTTATATCGAAAGGGAAGATTTTCAAGAAAACCCTGAAGATGGTTTTTTTAGACTCTCCCTAGGAGAAGAGGTAAGACTTAAAAATGCATATATAATTAAAGCAACTAAAATTATTAAAAACAAAAAAGGACAGATTGTAGAAGTTGAATGTGATTATGATGAAAAAAGTAAAAGTGGGTCAAATACAACAGAGAGCAACAGAAAGGTTAAGGCAACAATTCACTGGGTTTCTGCGGAAACCGCAAAGGAAGCAACAATAAACATTTACGACAGACTTTTTAAAGTGCCTGAGCCAGGCAAATCACACGACCTCTTAAGCGAGGTTAACGAACACTCTTTAGAAATAAAAAAAGCACAAGTAGAGCCTTATCTTGCTAATTCAAAAGAGGGAGACCATTATCAGTTTCAAAGGTCAGGGTATTTTATTCGAACTAATAATAAAAAAACCCTAGAGTTTAACAAAACAGTAGGGTTAAGAGATGGTTGGAAGAAATAGTTAAGCTACTCAATCCCATCTTCAAAGTTCTCCGAACCACGACTGTCAAGCTGCTGAGTCCCTTGCTTAGGTTGCCTCAAACCACCTTTAACAGAATCTAGGTTTTCTTTTTGCATTGCCTCCCCTATTTTACTACTAGCGGTAAAAGCTGCAACCATATCATTCAGCATAGTGCTTCCTGCTTGTGGTGAATTAGGAAGAAGGATTAAATTAGAGTTGGTTTCTCCACCAATTGACTGAAGAGTATCATAGTGTTGAGTAACAACTATTAATGCAGAAGCCTCTTGTGAGTTTATACCAACTGACCCTAGGGTTCCTACAGAGTCTTCAATACCCTTAGCTATTTCCCTCCTCTGATCAGCAATTCCTTGCCCTTGAAGTCTCTTGCTTTCAGCTTCAGCTTTCGCTTTTTCTACAATTAAAATTCTTGCAGCATCTCCCTCATATTGAGCAGCTGTTTTTTCTCTATCAGCAGCATTAATTCTATTCATTGCTCTTTTAACTTCTGCGTCCGGCTCAATATCTGTAACAAGTGCTTTAACAATAAAATATCCGTATTCTTCCATAGCCTCCCCTAATGTTTGTTTAACAGCTACAGCTATATCATCTTGTTTAGAGAAAACATCATCAAGCTTCATTTTTGGAACCTGTGAACGAATCAAGTCAAACACATATGATGTAATTTGATCTTGTGGAAAGTCTAGTTTGTAAAATGCGTCAAAAACCTTAGACTCTACTACTCTATATTGAACCGAAACCTTTAGTTTAACAAACACATCGTCACTAGTTTTTGTTTCTACCACGACATCTAGCTGTAAAACCTTTAAGCTTAATCTTCCCGCTACTCTATCAACCAAAGGAATCTTAACTTGAATTCCAGGGTTTCTTACTGATTGAAATTTACCGAAACGCTCAATGATTACAGCTGACTGTTGCCTAACAATAAAAAAAGTTGAGATAACGATAAAAAAAAGAAACAATATTATTAAGGGTGTTGTAAAGAAATTCATAGTTATATTTTATTAATTAAATTTTCAATTCTTTGAAGAGCTTCTTCTGGCCCAATGAAATCTATAATTTTAAATAAATCGGGACCAAAAAGACCTCCAACTATAGAAATTCTAAGGGTTTTCATAATATTTCCAAACAAAATATTGTTTTCAGCTCCAAACTTCATGAGTTCGTTTTTAAAATCAAGAGGCTTATTAAAAAGCTTACTGTTTAATTTACAAAAATTTAAAACACTAAACATTACCTCTCTGTTAACTTTTTCTATCGCGTACACATCAATCTCCTTAGGTTGTCTAATAAAAACGGAAAGCTCTTTGTTAACATCTTTCAAGGTGTTTAACCGATCCTTAACTAATTCAACAGCAGCTTCCGCTAATTCTTCACTATATTTCTCAACAAGTAATTTTTTTGTTTCTTCAGAGAGGTTTAATATTAGTTTAGAATCAAGGTTTTTTAAATGTAGGTGGTTAATCCATAGTGCTTTTTTAAAATCAAAGCGAGCACCTGATTTATTTATTTCTTTACAGTTAAAAGAATCAACAAGCTCTTCTTTCGTATAAAACTCTTTATCTTCAATACTGCTCCAGCCAAGTAGAGCTAAATAGTTATTAAGGCCTTCGGGAATGAACCCGTATTCTTTAAACCCTTTTGATCCTTCCCATTGAACAGCAAAAATGGGATGACCCTGTTCGTCAGCATCTCTTTTTGAGAGCTTACCCGCACCACTTGTTTTTAAGATTAAAGGAAGGTGATAAAATTTTGGAGGGACCCAGCCAAAAAACTCATAAAGCAAACAGTGAACAGGAAGCGATGAAAGCCACTCTTCCCCTCTAATCACTGAAGTTATTTTCATATCATTATCATCAACAACATTTGCTAAATGATAGGTTGGCATACCGTCAGATTTAAGAATAATTTTATCTTCAAGCTCATTGGAATCAAAAGTTAGCCCTCCGCGTATCTCATCATAGACAGATATTTTTTTGTTTTCTGGAATAGCTAGTCTTACAACATATCTGCCCTGTTCCACTCTTTTTTTTATATCTTCTTCACTAGCTGTAAAAGAGTTATTAAGCTCCATTCTTGTTTTGATGTTGTATTTAAAATCTTTACCCCTAGACTCTCTAGCGACATCAAGTTCATTTTGCGAATCGAAAGCATAATATGCGTTTCCCTGTTTTAATAGTTTTTCTACCTTTTTTTTATAAAGCCCAGCTCTATCACTTTGTTTAATAGGCCCTTCATCAATTTTTAAACCAAGCCAATTAAGAGAGTCAAGGATATGTTTCTCAGCACCATCAACGGTTCTTTTGCTATCAGTGTCTTCAATTCTTAAAATGAACTTACCTCCACTCTTTTTTGCTATTAAATAATTGAAAAGAGCCGTTCTTACACCTCCGATGTGTAGTGGGCCGGTTGGGCTTGGCGCAAACCTTGCTCTTTCTTTCATAGTTCAAATATAACACCATATTCAACGTTTTAGAAATTATACCCTATAATTGATTTATATTTGTCAAATTATGAGCGGTATTAAAATAAATGGTGCAAAAAAAAGTTTTTTTAACATCAAACATGTGTCACAAAAGCTTATAGATTTTGCAAACGAAGAGGGTTTTGAAATTGAAAGACTTGAGTATAACTTTGTTGATTCAGAAAAGATGTTTTCTTTAAATAAGGATTTTTTAAATCACGACACAGATACTGACGTAATTACCTTTGATTATTCTGAATCAAAAACAATAGTAGCAGAGGTTTTCATTTCAAATGAAATGATGATTAAAAATGCAAACGAATACACTCAAGGTGTTGAAAATGAGGCTCTTAGGCTTTTTTCTCATGGCTTGCTGCATTGCATGGGGTATAAGGACAAAACTAATAAGGATAAGGCAAAAATGAGAAAAAAAGAAGATGAGTTTATATTTGCCGTTTCACGTGAAACATAAACTATGTTTGAATCTAAATATGATGTTATAGTTGTGGGTGGTGGACATGCTGGAGCCGAAGCATCCGCTGCCTCAGCAAATCTTGGTGCAAAAACATTGCTTGTCACCATGAACCTTCAAACAATTGGTCAGATGTCATGCAACCCTGCTATGGGTGGTATTGCTAAAGGACAAATTGTAAGAGAAATTGATGCACTTGGTGGATACAGCGGTATTGTCTCGGATCTAACGGCTGTTCAATTCAAGATGCTAAATAAATCTAAAGGCCCAGCTATGTGGAGCCCTAGAGTACAGTCAGACAGAGCTCAGTTTGCCTTAAAATGGAGAGAAATGCTAGAGAAGACTCCAAATCTTGACTTTTATCAAGACATGGTAGTAGGCCTGATAGTTAAAAACAACAAGATAAAGGGGGTTAAAACAGCTTTGGGTAATGATATTTTCTCTAAAACAGTTATTCTAACCAATGGAACATTCTTAAATGGACTAATTCATGTTGGAGAAAAAAATTTTGGAGGAGGAAGGGTTGGGGAGAAGTCGTCCACAGGAATAACATCGGATCTAGAGTCATATGGTTTTATTTCGGGAAGGATGAAAACAGGAACACCCCCAAGAGTTGACGGAAGATCTTTGGATTATTCAATTATGGAAGAACAGCCAGGGGATGAAGACCCCTCAAAATTTAGTTATCTTGAGGAAATAAAGCCAATTAAAGACCAAATGAGCTGTTATATAACTTACACAAATACAACTGTTCACGACATCATGGCTGAATCTTTTAGTAGATCTCCTATGTTTAATGGAAAAATTAGTAGCACAGGTCCAAGGTACTGCCCGTCTATTGAAGATAAGATTCATAGGTTTTCAGATAAAGAGCGACATCAAATTTTTGTTGAACCAGAAGGAAAAAATACCATAGAAGTTTATGTAAACGGTTTTTCTACATCAATGCCTGAGGATGTTCAGTATTTAGCAATTAAAAAAATACCAGGCTTTAAAAATGTAAAATTTTTTAGACCAGGTTATGCAATTGAGTATGATTATTTCCCACCAACCCAGTTAACCTTAACACTTGAAACAAAAAGTATAGAGAATTTATTTTTCGCAGGGCAAATAAACGGAACAACAGGATATGAAGAGGCAGCAGCGCAAGGTTTAATGGCAGGTATTAATGCTGCTGCAAAAGTTTTTTCAAAAGACTCTTTGATTCTCACAAGAAGCGAAGCATATATAGGTGTATTAATTGACGACTTAATTACCAAAGGAACAGAAGAGCCATACAGGATGTTTACTTCTCGAGCAGAGTATAGAACTCTTTTAAGGCAAGATAATGCTGATATAAGGTTAACGGAAAAATCCTTTAGTATTGGTCTAGCGTCAAAAAACAGACTTGAAAGAGTTCGGAGTAAACAAGAAAAAGTTACATCCTATATAGATTTCTTTGAAAAAACAAGTTATGAGTTAGATGAAGTTAACCCTTTATTAAAGTCTGTTGGCTATGATCCTGTACCTCAAAAAGGAAAGTTATATAAAATGTATGCAAGGCCTAATATTAAAAAAGAGCATATTATTTCTTTACCTTCTGTTAGAGATTACATCGACCAGAACTCTCTGGATATTGAAGTTATTGAGCAGGCTGAAATTCAAATAAAGTATAAGGGGTATATTGAAAAAGAAAAAAATAATGCAGACAAACTACATAGGTTAGAGGAGATTAAAATTCCAAAAAACTTTGATTACGACTCTCTCTCATCATTATCATTCGAGGCAAAAGAAAAATTAAATTCAATTAAACCAAGCACCCTGTCTCAGGCTTCAAGAATTAGCGGCATTAAACCAAGTGATATTAGCGTTCTTTTAGTTAAAATGGGTAGATAATTGTTCCACGTGAAACAGATCTTTAAAAAAGACTATAAATTATTCGAAGCTAAAGACTATATAAAGTCAGGTAAATCTTTTGAGATATATAAAGACTTAAAATCTGGAATAGTTTGGACCTTTGTAGGCAATAACCATAACCATGAGTCGTATTATTTGTCTGATAAATATATTCCTCATAAAGAAAAAAAGGGGTTTTTTGGATTATTGTATTCATTTGTTCAAAACATAATGTTTAGATACAAATTAAAGAACTTAAAAAACCATATTAACAAAAACAAGACAGTATTAGATTATGGCTCAGGAGATGGTAGGTTTGCAGAATATTTAAACCAACAAAATATTAAAACCATATCATACGACCCGCTTATTAAAAAATCAAGTCAATCAAATAATTTTAGTTTTAAAACAACTGAAAATCAGATAGATACGGTAATGATGTGGCATGTGCTTGAGCATATACCGGATGTAGACTCATCTATTAAAAGAATATATAAATCTTTAAAAAATAAAGGGTCTTTGGTGATTGCAGTTCCTAATATTGACAGCTTTGACTCGCTGTTCTATAAACAATATTGGGCAGGCCTTGACGTTCCTCGTCACCTCTTTCATTTTAATCATGTAAGTCTAATAAACTTTATTGAAAAACAAGGCTTTGTTTTTAATTATAAGAAACCATTATTTTTTGACTCTTTTTATGTTTCCATTTTATCAGAGACAAACAGAAACAATCCATTTGGAGTATTGTTTGGACTAATTACAGGCTTTATGTCAAATTTATTTGCGCTTTTTTCTACTAATTATTCTTCATCATTCTACGTCTTTACTAAAGACTAATCTTCTTTTTTATTTATAAGCTTAGTAAGAGATATAGCAAAATTGGTGAACACAATTTTAGAATTTACATTTCTTGAAATTGAATAATGACAATCCTCTATTAGGGTGATTATTTCAATAAAATTAGAGCTATGTACAAAAGGAGAAAGTTTATCAATTTTAAAATCTGTATTTGTAGAAAAGGAACCCAGGCGCCTCGAACTGTAGCTTATTAACATAGCCTCTCTGATAAGGTATGAGCAATAGCTTAAAAAATCTTTTTGCTGATCTCTAGAAATAGAGGATAGTTTTTCAGACCATTTTGTAAGATCAAGAATTGCGGCTTTACTTTTTTTAGCTAAAAAAGCGAAGCGTAAGCACTCAACAAAGTTGTTTTCGTGAGAAATAGAGTCAGACTCTTCATCCAGATAACTTAGTGATCTTGCCATGCTTCCCCTTGATGTGTTTACAATTAAATTGTAGTCAATACCTGTAAAGTTTTCTTTTAAATAACCTGTATGATCAGTTTTATTAATTGGGCTTAAAGTTGAAATTTGACAACGAGAAATTATAGTTGGCAGAATAGCCTGAATGTTTGACGTAATTATAATAAAATATGTATTAACAGGAGGCTCCTCTAGAATTTTTAAGAGCTTATTTGATGTTTGTGGCATCATGGTTTCTGCTCCCCAAAAAATAAAAACCTTGTTTCCTCCCAAATATGATTTAAGAGCAGATTTTTTTTGCACTTTTTCAATTTCAGAGACTTTAATTGAGCCTTGAGACACAGTATTGCCAATATAGCTTGACCATTTTTGATAATTACCAAAAGTACTTTCTTTTAAAAATGAAAGCCATTCGGAATAAAGATTTTCATCATCTTTAACTGAAGCAAAAGAAGGAAAAGAAAAATGAAGATCAGGATGATCATAAATATTACCTTGAAAAGAAGAGTCATTCTTTAAAAGAGATTTTGCAATTTCAATAGCTAAGTTTAAACCACCATAACCATCTCTGTCAATTAAAATTTTTGACTGTGGAAAAGATTTGTTTAAGATAGAATTATAGATTTTTTCTTTTATATTATGTTGTCCTACAATTCTCTCTAAATTCATACCCAAATATATATCATATTATATCTTTGTCTACAAAATAATATTAACATGAATTTCCTACAGAGGCAAAAATTTAATAATAAGAAAGCTATTATTCGAGTCGACTTAAATGTTCCTTTAAATGAAAAAAAAGAGGTTACTGACTATACTAGAATAGAAGCAATCAAGGATACAGTCAATTTTGTTATTGACAATGGCGGCTCGTGTATTTTGCTTTCTCATCTCGGAAGACCTAAAGAAAAAGACGAAAGCTTATCATTAAAAAACATCTTAGACTCTTTATCAAAGACTTTAGACAAAACTGTTCTTTTTTTTCAAGACTGCATTGGAGAAGGAGCTGAAAAAGCAACAAAAGAACTAAAACCAGGAGAAATTATTTTGATGGAAAATTTAAGATTTTATAAAGAGGAGATAGAGGGAGACAAATTGTTTGCAGAAAAACTATCAAGACTGGGAGACCTATATATAAATGATGCATTTGGAACGTGTCATAGAGAGCATGCTTCAACCTATGTAATTGCAAAATACTTTCCAAAGGATAAATATGTTGGGAAACTATTACAAAAAGAACTTGAAGCAATTAGTCAAATTGCAGAACAAGGTAAAAGACCAGTACTTGCAATTTTAGGAGGAGCTAAGGTTTCAAGTAAACTAAATATTTTATATAATCTAATTAAAAAGGTGGATAAGATTATTATAGGTGGAGGAATGGCTTACACTTTTATAGCAGCACAGGGAGGTGAAATAGGAGAATCTTTAATTGAAGAAGATTTAATAGAAAACGCAAATGAGATTCTAGAGATTGCAAAGAGATTAAACAAAGAAATTATTCTCCCTGATGACATAAAAGCATCAACCGATTTTGACCAAAACGATTTAATTAAAATTTTTGATTCAGATAAAATTCAAAGTGGATGGATGGGCTTAGATATTGGGCCAAAAACAATTGATAAATTTAATAAAGCAATTCTATCAAGTAAAACAATTTTTTGGAATGGCCCTGTAGGTGTTTTTGAAAAAGAGGCGTTTTTAGATGGAACTAAATCGGTTTGTAATTCATTAAAAGAAGCAAAGATTAAGGGGGTTAATGTAATTGTTGGAGGAGGCGATTCAATAGCAGCACTTAAAAAACTTGGAAAAGAAGACTGGGTTAGCTATATTTCAACTGGTGGAGGTGCGCTTTTGGAAAGCCTGGAAGGTAAAACACTTCCTGGAGTTAAAGCATTGCTAAATGAGAATTAAAGCTTTTTATAAAAAAACATTAATTTTTTCTATTTTCGTCCTATTATGGGCTTGTAATTCGAATGGTTCAAATGCATATGTTCCAGAATCAAGTGGAAATATCAATGCCTTAACCGTGGTAATGTCC
>Ga0136656_1000168_pt1 | contig 21038 bp, 26 predicted proteins | sample CPBDNA_9_FD_94862 | JGI IMG/M metagenome (GOLD analysis project Ga0136656, IMG submission 94862) | Freshwater to marine salinity gradient microbial communities from Chesapeake Bay, USA - CPBay_Sum_15_0.8_DNA (version 2) | ecosystem: Environmental > Aquatic > Marine > Coastal | place: USA...
AATAGTTTAAAAGCCATATAAAATTATTTATACAATAATAGCACTTTTTATAATTTTAATGCGATATAATACTATTAAATCTTAACAACATTACTACATTGACATATATCTCTAATTTCCTCTTCATATATATCCCAACGTTCATCTATATACACCACTACCCTACCACGAACAAAGTAGGTTCTGCACTTCCCATACCAGGAGTTGCTCCTGTGAATAATTGTTCTTCTAATTTTTGTTTTTCCTGAATACCCTGCGTCATTAAATCTGTCGAAAATATTTGACCACCAAAAAGTTGTAATTGTCCATACTTACCACGAACATTGGCTACAGCAATTTTTGTTAACGCGAGAGCATACTCATACACCCAAAATTCCTTAATAATATCGCGAATTGGGCGTTCCACATATGCTGATATTACACCATAAAAACGTGTATTTGCATTAGGCTGCGGATACATAGTCATGTACTGTGTTCTTTCATCAAATTTTAATTCACGCTTTAGCGCGAGCATTTTTTCACGAGTATCTAACCAGTTCTTAAGCGTGTACCACGAAACTAAATCAAATCCATAATTACCCATTGCATAGCTAAAATATGTTTGCTGTGCAAGTGTTTGTTCAATGGTAAATAAAGTGTTAATGCCTGTCGTACTTCCCTCTTCAAAATCTGTAACAGCTATAACTTTTCTATAATCCATTACATCATAATCAAACATCGAATTGAATTGCTCAACATTTGTATTTGTATCACATGCGCCTTGTAGCGTCACGCTATTTGTAGTTCTTTGAGTTGGTACAAATGCACCGGTAAGAGATATAGAATGTGTAGCTTCAAATGATGTTAAAATATCGGTATACGTTGAGAAATTAAATAGCTGATAGTTTGATATGCCATCCGTAAATACAGAAGAAAGTGTAGGTATAGATGTAAAGTATTGTGCTGGAATTGCGCTCGTACTTATGTATTCTGTTTGAGGTGACTCTACGTAAAATGTAGTAGATTTAGAAGTAGTTTGAGAATTATATACCTGTGATTGTGTTAAATTAGTATTTGCTAACGTATATAAAACATCTAATCTTATACCCTTATTACGTTCATACAAATTAGAATCAAATATCAAATACTCTTGTGTATATCCCGCGTATTTTGAAAATAACTCACACGCAATGCTTATATTTTCAAAAATTTGATCCTGATGTACTTCAACCGCGACAAGAGGTGCACCTAATGATCTTACAATTCTATCTGCAAGTCTACAAAATGAATCAATTCGATTGTTAAGATTGGTGGATTGAAAAGCCGAGATGGGCGTTATAACACAAGTAGCCATATCTCATTTATTTATGACGCTTGTGGTGGCTCCGGACCACCTGGAGGTGCTTCTTCTGGTGATTGAAATCCGCCTGGCGGTGTTTCAAATTCTTGCGGTTCTTCCATAGCTGCCATTCCACCGCCAAAGTCAGGAGGCGATTCTATACCACCTCCCATTGGCATTCCTCCTCCTCCCTCACCGCCGGCTTCCGCAGCACCTTGACCCATAGCGAGCTTCCAGTAAGGACCAGCTTGTTGAATTTGAGCAAGTTCCCACTCAAACTCTTTGTCTTTACGAAGATGCTCTCTATTGACTTTAATATCAAGATCTGACCAGTTGAGAACTTTTTTCTGCAAGTATGTTGGTGAAATAGTAGGTCCAGATGCGAGATTATTATAATTTGATACTTTAAGCTCTAATCTTTGGCTCTCTCTAAGCTCATAATAATTTGTAGGTGGGTTAAATTCGATATCGATATAGTAATCTTTGAGATCCAGTTTCTTCCAAAGTCCCTTTAACATCAAATGTGTTATAAATCCTTTTTTAATGCCAGCGGCAAAAATCTGCTGCATACGAATAATAAAACGAGCAAATTTCAACTCTTCACGCAAAATACTACTACCATCTGTAACTTGTGAGAGTGGATCTAAGCGATTAACTGGGACTTTAAGCGCTTCATAAAGTTTCTTCACAAAGTACATAAGATCAGTCAATTCACCGAGATTTTGTCCGCCCGCCAATTGATTGACACTAGTACCTTCACTACCCGCTCTTTTTGCAAACCAAAAACTATCTAGCATGCTCTGAGGATTAAATTTACGAACAACATCGTTTTGATCAACATCAAAGGTTTTGCTTGACCAATATTGAGATATTAATTTACGAAGATATGCTTCAGCTTTTGGTGGAGGCATATTGCCCACATCGACGTTGAAAACTAAGCGCTCAGGCGCACGAACAAGTCTGTATATAACAATAGAATCTTCAATTAATGATAATTGTCTATATGCACGTCTAGCATTTTCAATAAATGGCAGTCTTACAGTTTTGTTTTGATTCCATATTCCGCTGTGTATATACACAACTTGATTCTCTTGCATAGGAATCATTTTCTCTTCTACTTTCTTTTTAGGATTAGTAGCATCAAAAATAGGTTTTCTATAGAGAAATCCCTTTACAATCATATTTTGAATATTACTATAAACAGGATCGATAATTTCTGAAGGCACTTTGACTACACCTAAAACTCCTTTATCTAAATGCTCTTTGTGAATAATGTGTTCAAAGTAAAGCTCTCCCTCGGTTAGAAGTTCTCTAAAATACATCCACCCTTTATTTTCTAAATCAAAATACTGAACATATTTTTGAAATTCAAGTTGTAACTGCTCGTAATCAACAGCTTCTAACTGCTTATTACGAATTTTAAGAGTCATTACGTTGTTTTGATAATTTTTATTAATAGTCTCATCACATATTTCATCCAATGCATTGGATACTTCAGCAAATGCTGCCATTATTCTATAGTCTTGAAGACGCGCACTCTTGTCTTCTTGAATATTAGCATACAGTAGATTGCCAAAATTGACATCATGATACTCACCAAATACAGTCGAAAATAAATTAGATTGAGAGACAGAATGCTTAGAAAGCGCTTCATTTCTACGAATGCCCGTTTCTTCAAATGTCTTGTATTTTGGATTTTCCCGTTCTGTAAAATTCATTACATCAAATCCAGTATACGGCAATTTAGAAGAAATATATGACATTAACTGCCTTCCAAAAGTCTGCTGTACATTTGATTGACTGCTATATTTGTTGTCCATTGAAATTATTTAGTCAATCCTAACAAAACAGCTACGCTGAAAATGTAAAATGAGTGTTATATGCATCAAGTGTAGTACTGTAACCAGCTTCATTTATGACAACTATATTAAAATCACCTGATGCAGTTAAATTAGGAACATTAATTGTCATATAATTTTCGTTTACGTAATTATAGCTACTTAAAATATAGCAGCTAATAGTATCATAATATGTAAAATCGAGCGCGGTAAGCTGACCATAAAATGAATCGCTATTATTACTGCATAGCGCAACCGTTGTTGTGTATTGAAAATTTTTACCCGCTAATGTTATTACCGAGCCAATGTCTGTACTCGTAAGTAAAATATCATTAAGGATAGGCTTTCCTATACCAGTAGTATTTGCAAAAAAAACATCAGTAATTTGCGGTGTAGCTGAAATGTAGATAGACTCAGTAAAGCCTGGAAGATCTAATGCGCTAAGTGTGGCATAATCATCGTACGTGGTGTATAATCTATTATAAGGTGCTCCTGAAAGTGTTCTTGTAGCATAAAAATTTGCATCAATAAAGAATATATTTTTTGTATTAGATTGTGGTGCTTCAGGAAATAACCATCCCTTAATTGTAAAGCTTGTATCGCCACTAACTCTATAATTATCATTTGCATTTAACTCTTCTGGATATCGCAAATCTATGCTTCCAGACCAATCTACTTCAGATCTAATTTCATACGTCTCAGTTAAATTAAAGGCGCTTGGTATTTTCCATACAATAATAATATATGGATTAGTATATGCTCCAAAATTCGAAATAATCTGCTCTATATCAGTTTGATATTTTGCTAATATACTAAGATTAACACTTATATTAATTGGAACAGGTGTATCTATTTTACTTGAAAATTCAGTAGATTTTTGTTCTAGCGTAGTAGGATAATAAAAGCCCTCAATTTTATTAAACACGCGAGATGGATCGCGCTGTACCCTATTAATAGAAACACTAACAACAGGAAGAGTTATGTTTTTTGCTTTATTAACAATATCATATATTACACGCTGCTTCGGTGCATAGACATACCGCACTTCAATTTGATCTGCTGTTGATCTGTCGTTATTAAATCTCTTAATAACACAATCATCAAATGCCGCAATAAATTGAGTAATAACATCTTTAATTTCAAAATGAAATGCTTGATTATTCACTACATCTATTTACTCACAACAAAATACTATTAATAGGTTTTCCTCTATCAGCTAATTTAAATGGCCTTCCTTCTGGCGATACAAGTTCTTGTTCAATTGGAAGGTTTGCAGCGCGTGCAATTGTCGCGTTAAAATCCATAGGTGAAACTTGTCCCTCAACAACCTTCATACCTTTTTCATCAGTAGTGCCGTATACTTGCCCGCCGCGAATGCCCGCACCAATTAAAACACCACTAAATGCACTTGGATGATGATCACGGCCATTATTAATATTAATATTCGGTGTACGACCAAAATCAGTCGCAATAACTATTAATGTTTTACTTAATAACCCGGATGATTGAAGATCATTAATAAGTGCATTTACAGCTTTATCTAATATTAGTAGTTTTGTTTCGAGTGCTTCAAAGTTATTAACGTGTGTATCCCATCCGCTATCCTGTACCTCGATAAACTTGCAGTTACCCCTCTCAATCAATCTCTTTGCAAGACAACATCCCTGTCCAAAACGGCTATCACCATATTTCTCACGAATATGTTGACTTTCTTTTGATAAATCAAATACTTCTAAATCTTTAGAATTGAGAAGGCGAATTGTTTGATCATAAAATTCAGTGTAGCTCTTCTTCTGTGGATTCAATAAGCTTTGTGTTTCCGGTTCCATTTTTTTAAGAATGGAAACGCGCTTCGAAAACTCTTCAGTGCTCTTAATAGTTGAGTTATCAAGTCCACGAACAGGATCAGAAATTGGAACCGGTGCATACTTTTTAGGCATCCAGCCAGCTCCTGGATGATCAGCAGGTCCGCTTATAAGCACGTTTTGTGGAATGGTGTGTAGCTTTCCAGTATCTTGCAAATTGCACATCCAAGCGCCTAAATTAGGATGAACAATAGTTCCAATCTTTTTAAAACTAGTACGTTGAATATATTGTGCTTGCTCGTGTGCTCCTGTGGTTACAGTCAAAGAACGTACAATTGCCATCTTATCTCCATGTTTTGCTATATTTGGCAAGTGCTGAGATATTTCATGACCAGCAGAAGTTCTAATTGTAGAGAATTCTCCCTTTACATCCTCATTAGTTTTTGGATCCCATGAGTCGAGATGACTCATTCCACCATTCATATAAAGATAAATAATGTGCTCTGCAGTCTTTGAATTTGCAGGAAGCGCGCCTCGCACTTCAGGCATAATAGATACTCCTAAGCTAGTGTATGCAAGATTTAATATAAAATCACGACGAGTTGTTGTTTTCATGGTTGTGCTGCTTTAAGTTTTATATAATACTGCGGATCTTTCGCAAGGCGATCGCGTACAATTTTTTCCGCAATTTTTGGATCATCTGTATATTTCATTTCAATATCGATACCAATTTGTAAATGTTTGTGAAACGATTTTTTATCGGTCATATTTTCTAATATGATATTATTATAATTGTTCCATATGTTTAAATTATCACTCATTATTTATAAAATTTAAATTCTGTGGTATTTATAAGCGTCCATATAGCATCTTTTTCTGATACATTTGCAAGCATTGATTTTTCACGCACAGTTGATGGACGGCATAGGATAGCTTTGAAAAGAATCTCTACTTGCTCATTTGGTGTTTTATTTCTTATACGTTCAAATAAATATCCTGTTTCGCTAGATGCAATATCGACGATTTGTCCATTCATAAAAGAAATTACTTGTGTTACGGATCCTTCCGTGGATGATGTATCTATTAATTCTCTATCCGATCTGCCCAACTGTTCAAGAATTGTATTCATTGCACTTGTATCGTTTATTTCAGATGCTCGCACAAGTGTGAGATTTTTATATTTTGGTGCATCGGTGTATTTATTTCTTATAACTGTGTTATATTGATCAACGCGATTTTTTACATTTTCAACATTAATATCCTCAATATCAATTTTCATTGTCTTAACATATTCACTATCGAAATTAGTTCTATATTTCTCAGGTAGCTCTACAACAAGTGCAAGCGTTGAGTCCCATAGTTGTTCAGCTGTCAGTCTGCGCTGAACCGGACCAATGAAAACAAAACGACTACTGTTAGCATTTTGACCTTCATAAAGAGCTCTTTCAAATAACTGCGTTTTACACAAAATGCGAATAAACTCTTTTGTATCATAATTTATTTTAATAAAAATGCTGGATAATAAGTTTAGCAGAGGACTATTCAACTTACTACTATCTTGTATATTATCATATTCTCTAATTATATATTGACCAAAAATTTGACACCACATTCTATTCACAAAGTTTTTTGTAAATGTAGGATGTTTTGAACTTGTGAGCCAATTTACTGCGTCGACTCTCAGATCTTCACTCTTCGGTAGAACCTTTCCATCCAAGGTTTTTGCACTCACTGTACTATTTGGCTTACCATCACTGTATTGATAATCATGTGGCAATTTAAGCGTTCTTGAGTTATCTAAAATTACAGATGCTTGAGTTGCGCGAAGAAAATTATTAAGTCTATTATTAAGTCCTCTATTTTTTTCAGGATCTTCTTTTATGAGTGCCTCGACATCAGTTCTTAACATTTTAAGCTTAGCGTTGTACTCTGTACTCGTTTTATTAAGGACAATTTGAGGAAAAAACGCTGCCATTTCATAAAATTGCATTTGTGAAATGTCTTGAAAAGGATCATCGTGGCACTGTGCGCAACTAATATCTGTTCCTGCAAACACTTTGAATGTAGCAATTAAATTATCAAGTGGCATTCCATAATCTCTGTAGTAATACCCGGTAGCAGGATTATCATAATAGCTACCTGAACTTAAAAGCAGATCCCTTACAAAAATATTATATGGTTTATTTTGCGCAATTGAATTCTTAATATACTCAATATATGGTATTCCATTGAAATTATTAATTGGTGAAAGTCTTTCTCTCAAACGTAGCGAATTAGCCCAATAATTATACTGAGAAGATACAAATCCGGGATGATTTATAAGAAAATCAATTAAACGCTTACGCTTATCTTTCACTTGTATCTTGTTAAAAGACTCATACTCAAAATATGTTGGAATTCTTCCAATAATTGTGAGGTAAGCTCGCTTAACAAAATCATCATCACTAATAATGCTGTTGGGCTGTACTTTTGCTAATTTATATTGATCCATTAACACAGTATCTATTTGATTGCTATAATTCTGCGCTATTGATGAAGAAACACAAAAAAATATTACACAAACAAGTTCAATTACACCTTTCATAATATTACTGTATTATATTTATTCAAAAATCAATACTTTATGTAAAAAATATTATCGAGGCAATTATTATCCAATACCTTCAATAAATATACTATATGCCAATTCCAACAACAAACGACGGAACAACGTATTATAATATCAATCAATGTAAGTCATTTCGTGTAGCACTTACAACAGCTCTTTCATCTTTTCCTAGCCAGGTATGCTCGGAAGTTATTGTAAAAAACACTTCAGGGCAAGACATTTTGATATACGATCAAAACTTCTTTGACGATACAAACAGCTTCGCCTTATCTGCTGATAATGAATTTACATTTAGAGGTGTAACGAATTCAGATCAAATTAGCGCAAAAACAACAGGTGGCGCAGGATCAATTAGCATAAGAACACAGTTCTTTTCTATTGCTGTGCAGCGTCCTTAATTATTTATTTTTTTCTCGTGCAATAAAAAATTGGCGATACTTATACATCTCTTTTAGTGAAATTTTTGTCTGTGATTGAAATTCACCGTGCATAATATCATCTGGATTAGTTGAATGTGGTAAATCCATAATATGCCCTATTTCATGAAGTAGTGTGGTAATAAGTGGAATCTTTTTACTGCAAAACCTTGCAAAAAAACCACCAGTGTGCCATTTTGTATTTATATCAAGCACAATATCCCAATTTCCGGGTCCCTTTTTATCTCTACACTCCGCTACACGCGTAGGATATTTTTGCTTATCAATTGTACCATCAAAAAAAATTCGGCACTGCAACTCTCCATAGCCGTATTTAAATTCTACCAACCCAGCCATGGTTCGATTCCACTCACTCATCGCTTTTTTAAGAGCAACTATTATTTTTGTTTGAGTGAGATTGCTTGGAATGTGTGAAGGTAAAAATACACAACTTACTGTAGTCATGTATATATTTATGACGGCCCTGGCAAGATTGAGTACTTGCATAAACAGATAAGCCTGCGCGTAAATTCCGCCACAGGGCCATTTTAATATTTATGCGCCTTGTTTTACTAACTCAACACTTCTATCTTCTAAAACATCAACAAAGGCAACCCATCCGATTATTTTTTTATTTTTATTGAGTATTCTGCTCGCATATGCTCGTATCGGAATAATCACTCCAGTTCTTGATATCCAACGATATTCCATATTAAAATCGCGATTTTCTTTAATACAAGATTCCCACTCCAAAAAAACTTCCTCTTTATCTAATTGATGTACAAATTGTTTCCAATTATCACCTGCGACATCTAAAAATTCACACTCAAGAATAGCGCGCATATATTTATTAGCATATATACACATACCTAAATTATCACTCTGCCACACAGGACTTGTTAGTGTATCCCATGTAGATCGTGCCATTCCAATTGCGGTAATAGCTTCATTTTCTAATTTGTGTATCGATAATTGAATTTCGTGTATACGAGAGGGTGCTCGTACAGAGTTAATCACCCATAAAACAAATACACGTAATGTCTTGCGCCACACACATGTAAGGGCTGCTAGTATAGTTGCTAATACAGCAAGCCATGCATTCCACCAATGTGGGTCAAATATATTATCTAGCGCATCTTTTGATGGTCCCGGTATGTTATCCATTATCGTATTATTTATATATAAAATATTGCGATAATGGAGCTTTCAACGAGAATCGCACTCGTATTTCATCCGTACCAAGGATGTGTAATGCTATTATACTATAAAAGCTTTTTCGCTATTTTAAAATCGCTATACTCTTCTGTTTTACATATAGACTCGGATAATGTTCTATACCACCCACTACTATTTTTACATAGCTGTCCCTCCTCACCTGTCACCTCACATGTTTTATCACACAAGAATTCAGCAAAGCGAATCATTCCACTAACATCCGAATCACCACCTGTGCAATAAAATCTTAATCCACCAAATTTCTGCTTTATTTGATCAATCTTTACAAAACTGGGCTCCTCCTTTATAATCTCTCCTGTTTCAGAATCTTTTCGATAACGTACTGTGAGTAATACATAATCGTATATTGATCCGCACAGATTATCTATGATTTTTTCCCAACCAAGCGGTACATCCACACCGCACGGACAACTTAAAATATCACCACACTCATAGAACAGCTTGGGGTATTTTTGCTTTAATCGCTCTTCAAAATCTATTTGCTCGCTCATTTTATTATGGTACTCCGAGTGGGATTCGAACCCACAATCACCAAATTTTAAGTTTGGTGGCATTGCCAATTAGCCTACCGGAGCATTAATTAATCTATTATCGTATATAACTGTACCTTTTTCGTTTTTATACTTTTCTAACTCTTCTTTTCTATTAGTAAGAAAATTTACTCGTTCATCATATGTAATTGAATTACTCGTACAATCAACAAAACAATTAGGCGTCTCGTAAAGCCGTACACTGTATATTTTTAAATTCTTAGTTGTGAGTAATTTTTCACTTAACAGAAATATTTCTTTTGAGATGTTTTCTGCGGTTGGATTGCAAAATCCGCTTTTACCATTTAGTGTAACTGTCCATACCTTTGAATGTACTTGATCGCACGCTTCAAGAAAAACACTATCTGTTGGATTCGCAATAAACCCGTGGTCAAATCTATCTTCTATAAATTGCCCTACAATGCGCTTTATCTCCTTAAAGTCAATAGCATATCCAATATCTTCAATGTGGTCGTGTTTAAACGTAAGCTCATATTGATATAAATGACCGTGAAGATTTCTACACGCACTTGTTTGGTGTAGAACTCTGTGAGCTGCATCAAAAGTCCCTTTTCGTGTAATATATTGCATCATCAATATATTTAAGTGCGGAGTGTCTGAAATAGACACTCCGCACAGATTAGAGCAAATTAATTTTTGCCTGCGTAAATATCAATCGTTCTTGTGCTAAGATCAGGGCCTTTAGTAAACATATCACTTGCAGCCTTATTAAGGTTTAGCGATTTACGAGATCCAATATTTTTTCTTCTGTGTGTTGCAGCATATGTTGCGATATTGAAGATATCATATGCATTTTGATCAGTTGCAACAAACCGCTGTTGCTTTACTGTTTTATCAAGCACTGCAACACCTCGCTTACCGTAATCGTTAATAATGCGTTCATAAAATGGCATGAGTTCATCAACACCATTTTTTGATAAACAGTCTGCTACTGCCTTGACCTCGTGAAACGAAGCACGTGTATTTCTTAATGCATTAACACGATCTGTAATGCTCTTACTTGCTGTCTTTCCTTTTGTATAGCTAATGAACTGCTTATCAATGTTAGATGATTTACCTAGAACGCGTGTTGCAAGACGCTCACGTGTTGTCATGCCATTAGTACAAAGAAGGCGAAGGTAAAAATCAGTAAATGATTGTGTATCATATCCAATAGAGATTGTAGTTCCAAAATTCCAATCATCACCAATACCACATTCAATTATTTCATCAACGTTTGAATTAATGCTAACAGTAGCGTTATGGCTGTTAAAGGTAATATCGTGAAAAGAACGATCCGTATCTTCAAACGCATTCATAAGAGCATCGATTCTATTAGAAAAATCTAAATTCTCTTCTTCACGCGGCGCCTTCTTTAGAACACTAACAACTTGATTATTATTATCAACAATAGCGCCAAGACGCTTATTCTTATCAATAGTGCTAAGAGCATCTTGTAAATCGGTCCACTTATTTTCGTGCGAATCGATAACCTTTCTTGAAAGAGTATTTTTAATGCCAAGGAGATCTAATAGTTGTGTATCTTGAACAACTTTATGTCCTTTGATAAAAACTCTCTTGTCTCCACAAGCAATATCACGAACATTAAATGGAATAACTCTGTGGCGTTGAACTGTCTTTTTAACTGAATCAATTGTATTTTTACTCATATACAAAATATAATATAAACAGTTTATTTGGCAACTCTTTTTTATTCCATGTTCAAAAAATGGTAGCTGAGGTGGGATTCGAGCCCACATAAAATAGATTTTGAATCTATCGCGTATACCAGTTCCGCCACTCAGCTATATGGAGGACATACAGAGGATCGCACTCTGCGTAAGAATTTAATCTATGCGGTTTTGCAGACCGCTGCGTTCACTAGCTCGCTCTATGTCCATTTACACCTGCCCGGTTAGCTCTACATGCTTATTGTGTTAAATTATGTATTTTTTCAAGACGCTTTTCAAGATTACGAATACGTCTAATCGAAACAGCGAGCGCTATTTGACTTTGTGGTTTATTCAGATCTTTTACACGCGTATTGAATTTACCATCCTCAATTACGCTATAATTAAGATAATCACAGCAGAGCCAATCACCCCACTTATTTGTTAACTTTTCATTCAGTATTTTCATCTTCTACTTCAAAATAGTTTAGAGTTAAATCATTATAAACAGCGTCAAAAATAAATCCCCTCATATCATCATCTCCCAGTTGATCAATTAGATTTTTGTAGATTGCATCTTGCTGCTCGCTAAGCGCAAAAATTTTAACACGCGCTTCATCAATCAGTTCCTTTTCTTTTTTGCTTATTTTTGTTTTTACCATTATACTTAACTATATTATGATGAAATGTTGGTGGAGGTGAGGAGGTTCGAACTCCTAGATCTTTCGAGTGCAAGTCGAATGCTTTACCAATTAAGCTACACCCCCTGAGTTGCTACTCATTAGAAATTTTCTTCATCTTCAACTCATTTCTTACTTCCATTAAAAGCTTACCAAGATGATTCTCACCCTTACCATCCTTAACGGTCTTGCCCCAATATTTATCACCCCAATTATTCCACTCAACAATCTCTTCATCTCCTGTATCTAACAGTTTTTGACCTTGTTTAGTATCAAGACGAAATTTGTGCTTTAATGCGAGACGCATTATTGCAAATTTCGTCTCATCATTCCAGTCATCCCTTACTGTTAGTTTTCGGCCCAGTTTTTTTGCCTTAAACGGCGTGACAGCTGCTATTTGTTTATGATCTTCAGGATCAAGAGATTTTTGTGCTTGATAGAAGTTTTCCACTGATCGGTATTTAATACCATTATGAAACAATGGATCTTCGAACAAAATCATATTTGAAAACCAGTTCTTAATAAACATAATATTTTTTTTTGTTTTTTTTTTGTTTTTTTTTTGTTTTTTTTTATTTTATATATTCGACAGCAATTCGAATATATAAAATAAAATTGGTACGGAATAGAGGTTTCGCGCCCCTTTCTCTTGGATGTAAGCCAAGCGTTCTACTATTGAACTAATCCCGCATTTATCTTATCAAATTTTACTAATTTTATTTCTTCTAATTTCGAACGTGTAAATATTAAATCAAATTCTACCCATACATTCTTTTTAGTATTATACTCGTAAACATTTAAAATCGCATGTACAGGATATTGCTCCCACCACGGCTCGCCAACCTCTTCAATGTGTCCCAGTCTATCAATCATACTCTCTGCACCTTCATCACCGTCAACCCACCGTGTTTCACAAAAACGTCTTTCAAGAATGTTATCTTTTGTAACACGATACTCACTTAAAGTGCAGTCAAGTCCCTTCGTCTGCCCCACAAAGTATTCTTCGAGATTAGATATATAATCTATAATACTCGAATCTTTTGGCAGCATCTCAACAGGTATACTAATTGTGTCAAACATTCCCATATACTAATTTATCCAGTGCGGTTTATTTTGCTTCCATTTGTGAAGTTCTTTCTTATCAAAGATATAATACATTCTGTATTTTTCAACTGGAGAAACAATATTAAAATTTGGCTGTTTTCTACACACCGCATTTTCAGCAATTGCAATTGCAAAATCTGTTTGATCAATTTGATCAAATTTAATTTTATCTACATTTTCTCTACACCAGTCTACTACTGCTTTTGACTTGTGAATTTTGCCGTATCTCTCTGTATACTCTTCACATAAACAGTCTACATGTTCTAGCAGCCATTCAAAATTTAATCGAGACTGTCTTGCCCAGATACACGATGGGTGATTTTTGTGAGTAGGTTTATATGGAGCATCGTACCCTTTCATATGAAAGGCTGTGCAGAGAATTTGACATGACTCAACAATCATTTTTACAACGTGCTTATCGCACAGCCATTTTGCAGATTGTCTCGGGCAATCAGAAAGTGCAAATATATTCAATGATAAATAGTGTTAATTGTTAATGGGCTCTCTACTGGGAATTGAACCCAGTTAGGACGTCTCACAAACGTCGGCCTTACCATTAGGCTATAGAGAGCATTTGAAAGTTAATTATTGTTTAACCCACCCATATTTTTTATATGCTGGATAGTTAACTGGTTTAATTTGCTTTGTTATATTATCTTTTTGTATTGTAATTGTAGTGTCAAGATTGTATCTAAATTTATTAGCACACTTTCTAGTACAAAATCTTTTTCTTTTATCTTTTGAATGCATTAATTTCTTACAACCACAGCACACAATAATGTGCTCTTTAGGCATTAAATCAACCCTATTTTTAAGTTTCTTTTCTTTTTTAGGTGTAATTATTTTACACTTAACTACTTTACAAGATTCTTTGCGTGATATCTTATCAAGTTTTAGTTTTAAGTTATCCCAATTAATGACTCTACCTTCTAGCCATCCATTAGGTATAATCTCATCTATAGATATTTTCTTGCTAATCTTTAAGTCAGGGTTAAAAATCCACTTTGTATTCCATTGCGGATTTTTTTCACCAATTAGTTGATTAGAATAAAAAATAGAAAGTTGCTGTTTTAAACTTTCATAAGTTCTCGAATTAAATTTTACACGTTGCTGTGTATTGCTACTACAATTAGCCATCATAACATATGCTTTAAGCAGTTTATAAAATGCACTTTTAACTGACTCATACATTTTTACTAAAAGTAAATGGCAGATATAATGTTCTCTTGCTGTTAAATTTATAAGATTGTTGCTATTATCCAAACCACCTAAGCATCTTGGTAAAATGTGATGACGCTCATAATATCCGTTTGGTGGATTTATTTTTCTAAACTCAATTATTTGTCTATACCATTTATGGTATTTGGTTGTACCTTCTAAGCTGTTCATATAAATATTTAGTCTGCTTAGAAGTTTTTATTGAAATAAAATGGAACGCTGTGGAGGAATTGAGCCTCTTGACTTCCATCCCACTATTTAACGTCGTTGGTTTAGAAGACCAATGTGGGGACACAGCGCATTTGTTTAAATGTTGGCGAGACTACCCGGTAACGCTCCGAGGTTTTCGACGTGACAAGCCGATGTAATAACTTCTATACTATAGTCCCAATCTGGTGCCTCTAGTTAGACTCGCACTAACACCCTACTGCTTATGAGGCAGTCGTTCCACTTTTGAACTATAGAGGCATGTAAAATACTGGAGCTCCATGACAGAATCGAACTGTCAACTGAAAATTACAAATTTCCCGTTTTACCATTAAACTAAAAGAGCAATTATGGTTGCGGAAGAAGGATTTGCACCTACGACCTACTGGTTATGAGCCAGCCGAGCTAACTACTGCTCCATTCCGCATTTTTATTTATTCTTGTTTTGGTTGATTATTTCCGTAAATTGAGGTATGTGTGAAAAGTTCTTCTCTTATTTTTGAATCGGCAACTACACTCCATCCAAAATTAGTTAGCTTTTTTTCAATAAAAGTCATATCATCATATGATAGATCGAGTTTATCGTGTATTTCTTTTAAAAGATCTGTAAGCATAAAGATAAAAATTTGGTACTTCCACTCGGACTCGAACCGAGACTAACGAGTTAAGAGCCCGCTACTCTACCAATTGAGTTATGAAAGCGTTTTTATATTATAAATTGGTATTTTTTAAAATCAACATTTTTTTTTATTTTTTTACTATATTAAAAACTGGCACTGCAGGATGGGTTCGAACCATCATACCGTTCAAGACGGATTACAAGACATTAACAGTGTCTCCTCTTACCAGTTAGAGTACCGCAGTAAAAATGGTGCTCTTAGTGGGATTCGAACCCACACCAAACATGCGCCCTCAACGCATGGCCTCTACCAGTTGGGCTACAAGAGCAAATATGGTAGGAAATAAAGGACTTGCACCTTTTTCTTCGACGTGTCGTGCCGACGCTTTACTCTTAAGCGAATCTCCCAACTAAAACTTTATTATCAACAAGATGCACAAACGGCGCATTCGTTATCTCCTTACCCTCACAAACAAACTGACTGTTTTTATAAGGGTTATAAGTTACAACTTTACAAGCTGTAGAATCGCCTCTTTCACATAATGTACCTTCAATAAACGCATGTACATTTTTGCGGTGCTGCTTTAGCACACGCTCTCTACCCTTCTGACTAACTCTAAAAACAGCATCACGTAAAAATAGATTATCACTGTGCATCAACAGAAGCCAGTGTTTTTTTCTACGCGATAAAACACTAAATGTTTGTTTGTGTATGTTTCTATATACACGTATTTTCATGGTACTCGCGGAGGGATTCGAACCCTCAACATTATGATCCTAAATCATACGCCTCTACCAATTGGGCTACACGAGCGAATATGTTAATGGCATGGCGTGCGGGATTCGAACCCAGCGTTTTCCGAGTGAAAGTCGGGGATCCTAGCCAACTAGATGAACGCCACATTTACAAAAACAATATATTATCATTCTAAGTTTGTTCAACTTTTTTTTCTAAAATTTCATATTACAGACAGTAATATGCAATCCGAGGTATTTTTTACCATCCTTAATGCTGAGTATTTGTTTTATTTCCTTTTCAAGATCAAACTTGACTGGCATCCAAAAGTTGACTCTGCTTCTAAACATTCGCTCTGGATCGTATTCAAATTCTACCTTACGACCATTTAGATGCGCAACTGCTTTAAAATCACAGATTTTATGAATATCTGGATTAACAATTGTGATGTGAGCTTTGTACTTTGGTAATTGTGTTTTTACTGTATTATAGTGGTATTTTGTTATGTGCCACTGATAATATTTACACACATCGATGTGCGTGTTGATACGCACTCCTTTATTTGAAACTGCAATAGTTCCATTTCCTTTGATGTACATGTTTTTTTTACTTTGTATTGGATGGTAGGAGTGGTGGGAATCGAACCCACATTACGCCGGCTTATCTGGCCGGTGCTGTACAAGATTATAAGTCCTGCCCTAAGGCCAATATTAGCAACACTCCCGCAGCATAAAAATTATTGAAGGTTTCAACGACTCCTACAAACGTATTCTGTATTTTCTAGAACGCCTATTCGGCAACGGCATACAGAATTCTTTAGCCGAAAGTGGTCGCCGGGTTAACTCGTAATTATTCCTCTCTCTCCCGTCTGATGGGATACAAACGATACTTCATACGCCGGCCATTTAGAAATTAATGTGGGTGAGATTCCTGACTACTCACAAGTTACATTCACGCTATGTTATTCAGTCACTACCTAATAGGGTAATTACTCCTATTATTACTAGTAGAGAGGGTTGGTTGCCTCCAAGACAATACAGCTATCAGTATAAAAATACGATTTGTTGTCTTCTTACGTCACTCAGAGTTGTACGACTCTGGCTATTTTAACCTTACACAGCGATGAACTCTTCAACCTGCTTCACATCTTTTCAGATGTTACACAGTACATTATGGGCTAGCGACCCATTATTCTGTCACCACGAATTCAAAAAATTTCAAAGAACTATCAGATTTTTAAATGTAGATGCTTTTTCTATTCTATCAACTTATTTTTTTAACGAAATATGGAGGTCATAGTCGGAATTGAACCAACAACCTGCACATTACGAAAGTGCTACTCTACCAATTGAGTTATATGACCGTTAATTCAAATTATCGAGAACAAAAGACACGTGTGAACTCGAACACACCTAGAGCCTTCGCCGGCCCTGTTCAACCTATAAACTTCGATGCTTTTGTTCTCTGTTAGTTGACTATTTGAGCTTCGAACCCCGTTTATCAACTATTCCGGAATTTTTAAAACTTCTAAAAAAAATATAGCGCTGACAGCAGGATTCGAACCTACACCACGTCGTTAAAAGCGAAGTAACTCAATTCTACACTACAGTTAAGAGAACAGGCAAATAGAGAAATTTTACGTGCTCTGCCGTTGAGCTATGTCAGCAATGGTAACTCTGGATGGATTTGAACCATCGTCTTCTGTTTCAGAGACAGATATAATAACCAGGCTATACCACAGAGTATGGCGGAAGACTGTGGACTTGCACCACATGACTATTATTTGTAGTCACATTTCGTTTAGCAAACGAATCCAGCAACTTTGCTGATTAATCTTCCAACTTACTAATAAAATCTTTTCTCCATACTATGAGTTTCTCAGGAAAGGCACCCCACTTTGCTCTATCTAAATCAGTCTCGTAGCCTTTTACCTCAATGTATGAATTCCACTCGACAACAAAAAAATCAGGCTGATATGTCGAATCTCTACCATCCGGTTTAATATAATTAAAACGTTTTTTATTACGGCTCCACGTCACACCGATACTGTCCAAATATCTCGCAGCTTTAAGTTCCCACGTTCCGTCGACTTTAATTTTACCTGCAATAGCTGAATTGTACTCATATTTTTTACACCGGCCACATGTTGACTCCCACCCGCTCATATAAAGTTCTTTTTTCTTTTTAGAAATACTCTGTCTATATTCATCAGAGTATTTTTTTCTCGGCTTATGAAGCCCGAGACGCTTTGTTTTGTTGTATGTTTCTCTCGCTTGCGCTACTCGAGTATCCTCCTTAGTGAGACCTTTATTCCATGGAATGCGGCCTTTTTTTGCACCACAAGATCTTTTTCTCCTTTTAGGGTTGCTTTCACATGAAATTTCATGCGCTACAAGACCTCCCCTATTGGCAACGACTCTATTACAAAACATGCATTTAAAACTCATACTAACATGGTAGCGTAGGCGAGAATCGAACTCGCGACTTCTTGCTCCCAAAGCAAGCGCTCTACCAAGCTGAGCTACTACACTGTATATGGTGCGCCTACGGAGAATTGAACTCCGTCTTAAAGTTTGGAAGACTCCCGTGCAGAACCGTTAACACTTTAGACGCAGATTAAATTGTAGCTCTTGAGGACTCGAACCCCATCTCTCACACGCGTGTGAGCGCTTTCCGTGTGTCAGCACGTCGCTGTATTAAAGATCTGACAATCTTTTGTAGCGCCAAATTAAGCTATTGAGCAGTGGCACACGAGCTTGGGATCGAACCAAGTTCAATAGGGTAACAACCTACCGGCCCAACCGTGGTGCCTTCTCGTGTTTTTAAATTTAAATATGGCAGCTCCTGCTGGTATTGCACCAACTTCATCTGGGTCAAAGCCAGATGCATTACTTTTATGCTAAGGAGCTATTTTTTGTAAAGTGGCACGGAGTAGAGGAATTGAACCCCTATAAGTAGTTTTGGAGGCTACCGTTCTGCCGTTGAACTAACTCCGCATTTAAAAATCTATTTTATTGTTATACTATATGCACCATTTTGCATATCTGTTATCGAAAATCCTAATTCAGAAACAATATCTCTTACCTTATCTGCAGCACTATATCTGCTTACGGAGCATTAAATTAATGCTTATTTTTATAGTATATATCTATATGTATACTAGTTATTGCTGAAACGCCTTGCCTAATAAAGGTCTCTGTTGTGGGCTAGCAACAGCTCCTGAGCTGAGCTTTTCAACTTCTTGTTTGAATTGATCTAAGCTTTTGAATTGTTTTTTATCTAAACTTGCAAGTATTTGCTGATCATTTGGCATAGGATATCTAAAAGATGTTCCTAAAACTTTATTTGCATCACCTAAAACAGAAACTGTAACCGTTCCATTATAGACTGCTACGCGTGCAACATCTTTTCCATTGATGTATACCATATATTGGTCTGCGTTGCTTGGTGATTTACCTTGCTGCTGCAATTCAACTTTTTCTTTAAAGAGTACGCTCTTAACATACATTTCCGCGAGGATATCTTGATCTTTTTTTATGAGCATATTAATATTTATATATTTTCTGAAAAATTTTTGAATAATAGAAAAATGGTAGGCATGGCAGGAATTGCACCCGCGTGTTTCTAATTAACCTTTCAACGCGTTCGTAGCGCGAGGGTATACATGCCCTTCTGATTATTAATCAAGATCAGCTATTGCTCGTTTATAGATTAGATCTGCTCGCTTCATATTAACCTCAACACTGTTTTCAGGATGAGTGCTTTCCTGCGCATTAAAAATCTCTACCCATAGAGATGCATCTTTATAATCTGCACAAGTTTTTTTTGCATTGTGCTAATAAAAAATTAGCATGACTATGTTTTTCATTACTATATCCTTTATAAGTGGTAGCAAACATTGCCCACAATTCCTGATTACTCATACTCTGATTATTCTTTAATTTGTTGCTTTATTTCTTTTTGTTCTGCTTTTCTGTGAGCTGACCAGAAGACGCGCTTGCCAAATTTTCTAAGATGCTTGGCCCACTCTTTTGGCTTTATTAGCTGCCCCTTCTTAACATTACTCATAATAAAATGGTACTCTAGGTAGGACTTGCACCCACAACTTTTCGCTAATCGGGCGAAATTTCTACTGTTGAATTACTAGAGCATGTGTGATAAAATATTAAAATTAAACTTAAGTCTGTGGATTAAAGATAGTTTTAATCCGTGCATATAAATAATGTTATGCAGCTATTTGAAAAGTTTTTACAAAGTCAATTCTATACGAGAAGATCGCCCAATTTGATTAAACTAGGCTTTAACTTCAATAATGACGTAAATGCAGAATTTCTCAAAATTCAATCAATGTTATACTCTGAATATCATATTAATGGCGAATCAATGCTGACATTAATGAAGAAATTTAATATACCTAGTTCAAAAACTATGGATATTATTTTTCGTATTTTTGATATTAAATCACGATCTTTTTCTGAAAGTACAATAAATGCACTTCAAACTCAACGTGCTACACCAAGAGTAAATCCATCATTTGTTGTCATATACCACACCTCATGGACTGGTGAAATTTTCTGCTTAAGATCTTCGTATGAGGTTGAATACGCAAAAATCCTAGACAAACAAAAAATAAAATATGTCGTAGAAAGCTTGCGCATTAAATATTATAGTACTGTAGAAAATCGATACAGAATTGCCGTGCCTGATTTTTACTTACCTGAATCTAACACAATTGTAGAGATAAAATCTACTTACTGGCTCAATTCAGAAGAAATGAGAAATAAGCGAGACGCATATATTGAATTAGGTTATAAGTTCAAGTTAATTTTAGAGCATCAAGAGGTAAGTGAATGGTGAACCCTGGCGGTAATGCTCCGCCTTCTAGAAGTTAAAAGCTTCTTGCATCACTATTAATGCTTAGGGTCCATGATCCATATGGTCCTTCCACGTGGTTACGATCCACGGTCTTACGATTATCAGTCGTATGCTACCATTGAGCTATAGAAGGAGGGTTAAAATATGGTGCGAAATGTGGGAGTCGAACCCACTCAAG
>Ga0136656_1000169_pt1 | contig 20912 bp, 16 predicted proteins | sample CPBDNA_9_FD_94862 | JGI IMG/M metagenome (GOLD analysis project Ga0136656, IMG submission 94862) | Freshwater to marine salinity gradient microbial communities from Chesapeake Bay, USA - CPBay_Sum_15_0.8_DNA (version 2) | ecosystem: Environmental > Aquatic > Marine > Coastal | place: USA...
TCTTAAGTCAGGGTCTGAGGCTAAGCATCTCGAGGATAAACTCAAAACCTTATCTTACAAAGTCCAGTCCATCGAAAATAAATCAGTCTCAAGGAATCCATATCCACCTTTTATTACTTCCTCTCTACAACAAGATGCGGCTAGGAGATTATATTTCTCAGCTAAGCAAACTATGATGATAGCTCAGCAACTATATGAAGGTATTGCTATTGGTAAGCGAGGCCAAATCGGACTTATTACCTATATGAGAACTGACTCCACTAATTTGTCAGCTCAGGCTCTTACTGCTGCTAAAAGTCAGATTATAAAGGAATTTGGGGAAAAATATTATCAGAGTAGGCAATTCAAAACTAAATCTAAAAATGCTCAAGAGGCTCATGAGGCTATTCGTCCGACCGATCCGAGTCTAACTCCGGAGGAGGTGAAGCCATATTTGGACGATAAGCAATATAAACTATATGCTTTAATTTGGAGTAGGTTTATGGCCAGCCAAATGAAACCAGCTACCTTTGAGACTATGAATGTAGCTATACAGGATATAGAGTCTAGTAAATATATTTTTAGCACTAATGGTAAACGATTGGTATTCGATGGGTTTATGCGAGTGTATGATTTGAAATCAGAGGATGTGATATTGCCAAGTCTGTCTGAAGGTGAGAATTTGGTGACTAAAAAAATTGAGGGAGAGCAGCATTTCACTCAACCACCAGCTAGATATAGCGAGAGTAGTCTAGTCAAAGCTTTAGAGACTAATGCTATTGGAAGGCCATCCACCTATGCCTCGATTATATCTACTATTCAGACCAGAGGTTATGTAGTTAAAAATGATGATAGAAGATTTGCTCCTACAGATATTGGGAAAGTAGTGACAGATATGTTAGTAGAGCATTTCCCTCAAATTGTAGATATTGAATTTACAGCGAAAGTAGAGGAGCAATTCGATGAGATTTCTCTAGGTAAAGATACTTATCAGAAGACGATGGCCGATTTTTATAATCCTTTTGAACAAAACTTAAAGTCTAAAGAAAAAACCGTCGAGAGGCATCGTGAAATTATAACAGATAGACCTTGTCCAGAATGTGGAGGACAATTAGAATTAAAAAGAAGTAAATTTGGTAAATTTATAGCTTGTACTAATTATCCAGAGTGTAAATATACCGATAAAAGTGATGAAGAAAAACAATTACAAGCAGATTTTGGAGGAGAAAAATGCCCAAATTGTGATGATGGGATAATGGAAGTGAAAAGTGGAAGATTTGGACCATTTTTGGGATGCTCCAATTATCCTACTTGTAAAACTATCAAGAAGATTGAAAATAAAACTGGAGAAAAATGCCCAGAATGTAAAATTGGTGATATGGTGCTCAAAAAAGGTAAGCGAGGGCCATTCAAAGCTTGTAATCGCTATCCAGAATGCAAATATATCGAAGGAGCTAAAAAGAAATCTAATTTTAGTTCTAAAACTAAAAAATCTACTAAAGTTAAGGCAAAGTAGAGAGTTAGTCTCAACTAAGACTGCCATAATCCCCAATTTTACAAAAGTAAATGGGGTGGTATTTGTAAAATATAAATATAAAGTATGATATAATATAATTATAAATAATAAATAAAGTATGAATAAAACTCATAAAGGAACAAGAAAAGGATTTACCCTACTCGAGATATTACTCGTAATAGCATTAATAGGAATATTAGCCGCAATAGTATTGGTAGCAATAAACCCAAATAGACAGATAGCACAAGCAAGGAATGCGCAAAGGAGATCAGATATAAATACAATATATAAAGGATTAGAACAATACTTAATAGATAATAAGGAATATCCTGAGGGTATAGATAATAAATCTAGAGATATCTGTATAAATGGCAATACAATAAACTGTGTGAATTTAGGAGTATTAGTCCCAACATATCTGGCAGCAATACCAAAAGATCCAAGTGGATTAGCATATGAGGTATATAAAAACTCAGAAAATAATAGAATAGGAGTGGAAGCCACAGGTAGTGAATTAGGACAGAGTATAGTGTTAAATCCAATCTCACGTCCACCCGTAGCGGGAGCTATTTTGTGGGTTGATGCCAGTACTCTCGCCACGGGTACTGGAATTAACGCTGCTACCACAGCTGTGCTCAATCTTGGATCTCAAGATGGAACGTTTAATCTTGGAGGATACGATGTAGTATCAAACGGAATTGGTTCTAAAAAAGCTCTCAGGTTTAATGGCACCAATCAATACCTGAGATCCACAGATGCTTATACCAACACCGGAACGTCATTAACCATGTTTGTTGTTTCTCAGAGGATTACTACAGGTGAAGAATATGACGGTTACCTGTCTTGCATATTCCCTAACACTAAAGATTTTGGGGATATTCGTAGCTTTACCTACTCCCAAGGTTCCGGCGGAGGTTTCATGTATGGTGAGCGTACTGGAAGTTTACCTGGGATAACTCATGCAGGTAATGGCGTGCCATTTATTGGAACCTTGAAATTTGATGGTACAAACGTAACTCATTATCAAAAAACTCCTACCGCAAGTACGAGTAGTACTGCGGGAAAATCAGGAACTTTTGGATGCACCACGACAGCTTTGGCTGCAAGACAGGCTGGAGACAATCCTAGTGGATCTATAGGTAATCTTAGTAACATCTTCATCGGGGAAGTTTTAATATACAACAGCGCACTAAGTGACACCGACCGCTTGGCAATAATATCATATTTATCCACAAAATGGGGAATCGGTTCATAACTATATGCCAGTAATCTTCATCAATGTGCTGTTTCTAGAATAAACTATAACTGTGGAAAATCTCAGGTTTTAGATGAGAATAAAAATATTATCGGCCACGACTAAATGTCTATAAAAGAATAAGATTCCCTTTGAATTGTAGATGCAGTATTTACAGACGACACTTTAGAAAAATCTAAATATCTTGGAATTGCTTCCTATACAATAAGAGTAAAAAATAAGCTATTTGTTAATGGGTTGTCTCATAATTCTGGCCTCATTCTAATTTTTTGCTCAAGGTGAGTGAAATTTCAAAACCCCCAATTGGGGGTTTTGTTTTGTAAAATATGGATCAATTTATTTGACAAGGGTAAAAAAAATATATATAATGGTAGAAAGTGGTAAAAAATGGAAATAAATGGTGAATATATGTTTATAGGTGAATATAGCCACAGTATTGATGAAAAGGGACGACTTGCTGTCCCAAAGAAATTTCAAGAAGATTTGAAAGCTGGTCTTGTTGTGACTAAAGGGTTGGATAATTGTCTTTGGGTTTATACTTATGAGTCATGGATGGAGCTTGCGACTAAATTGAGTAAATTACCTATTAGTAGTAATAACAATAGAGCTTTTAGTCGTCTTATGTTGGCTGGTGCTATGGATGTAGTTTTGGATAAGCAGGGTAGAATTGTCCTACCTGATTATCTTCGCAATTATGCTAAATTAGGTAAAAAAGTAGTTATTACTGGTCTTTTTGATAGACTTGAAATTTGGGATGAGTCCGAATGGCAGAGTTATAAAGAAAGAACTGAGGCTGAGTCTGGGGAGATAGCAGAACAATTAGCAGATTTAGGAGTATAATTATGTCAGAATTAAAACATATTCCAGTTTTAAGAGATGAAGCTATTCATGGTTTAGCTATTCGTGAGAATGGTATTTATGTAGATGCTACTATTGGTTTTGGTGGATATACAGATTTGCTTCTGGAACAAATTGGTTCGGGGAGAGTGATTGGAATTGATGCTGATAAGTCTGCTTTGAGTTTAGTACAAAATAGGTTTACTGAGCAAATTACTGATGGCAGGCTTATCTTGAAACATAGTAATTTTAGATTTATTGAGCAGGTTTTAGCCGAGCTTAGAATTAGTTCAGTAGATGGTATTATAGCTGATTTAGGGGTGTCTTCGATGGAATTAGATGATAGTTCCAGGGGGTTTAGTTTTAAGGATGATGCTCCGCTTGATATGAGATTTGATACTAGTTCTGATGGGTTGACAGCCGATACAATTATTAATACTTATTCTCAAGATGAGTTGGCTAATTTATTTCGAGATTTAGGAGATGAGCCTTTCTCTGGTCGAATAGCTAGAGTAATTGTAGAGGCTCGTAAAAAACAAGCCATTACAACAACTACTGAATTAGTTAATGTAATTTTATCTATTGTACCTAGTAAATTTGCTAAAAAATCTATTCATCCAGCTACTAGAGTATTTCAGGCTCTAAGAATGGAAGTCAATGATGAAATTGGAGCACTAAATTCTCTTTTATCTTCGTCTCTAAATCTACTTAATTCTTCTGGCAGGTTGGGTATTGTATCTTTTCATTCTGGTGAAGATAGAATTGTAAAAAATATTTTCCGTGAATGGAAAGCACAGGGCTTTGTAAATATTTTGACTAAGAAGCCTATTACTCCATCAGATATAGAAATATATGCAAATCCTAGGTCTCGTTCTGCTAAACTCCGTATTATTGAAAAAATTTAAATATATGAAAATAAATCCCATTTATACTTTAATCTGCACAATCCTTTTATTGGGGGTTGTCTATATCGCTGAGACTAATAATCTTTGGCTTGCTGGTTATGTTTTAGCTGATAAAGAAAAAGAGTTAACTGATGCTCAGCAATATAATACACAATTAAATACTGAAATTGCTCAATATAACTCTATTGGAAATGCTATGGCTAATCCTGATATTATAGCTATGGAAAAATCAGATTTTATTTATTTAGATCAAAATGGTGCTTTGGTAAAAAAATAATTTATGTCAGTTATGGGTGAGAATAGGAAGAATAGTAAACTAGGTAGGAAGTCAATAAAAGAAACTTATAAATTTTGGATCCTTAGTAGTATTATATTCTTTATGTTTGGGATACTCATAGTTAGGCTATTCCAAATTCAGATTTTAGCACATAATCAATATAAACAAAAGGCTGAGAATAAACATCAGGGTGAGTTTACGCTTGCGGGAGATAGAGGAAATATATATTTTCAAAATATTAAATCGGGTACAAATTTTCCAGTTGCAATTAATTTAACTACTTATGATATTGGTATAGATGCACATTTATTCAATCAAAATAATGAGTCTGATAAAGTCCAAATTAAAGAATTAATCGCGCAAAACTTTCCTGATATAGATAAATCTAAATTAGAAGAAGAGCTGAATAAGACAGATAGTAAATATTATATTTTTGCCAAAGATATACCAGAGTCTATTGTAGATACAATTAAAGCTAAAAAACTAAGGGGTTGGATTTTAGAAAAAAAATCTACTAGATATTATCCAGAAAAAACATTGGGATCTCAGGTTTTAGGTTTTGTTTCTAAGAATGATGGGAGTGGTACGTATGGAGTAGAGCGGTATTATAATGAACAATTAAAAGGACAAGATGGGGTGGCTAAAGTTGAAGCAAAGGATCGGAGAGGAGTGTGGTTAGCTAATACAGCAATTGAGAAACAAGATGCTATTAATGGTTCTCATATTATTTTAACGATTGATCATACTTTACAGTTCAAGTTGGAAGAGGTTTTGGCTGAATTGTCTGCAGAATATAAAACTAAAGTTGCGCTGGGAGCTATTATGAACCCTATAACTGGAGATATACTGGCAATGGCCTCTAATCCTAGTTTTGATAGCAATGAGTATAATAAAGTTGATGATATTAATGTATATAACAATCCTCTTGTATCTAGCCGATATGAACAAGGGTCTATTTTTAAGCCAATTACAGTTGGGATTGGGCTAGATAAGAAGGTTATCACTCCAAATAGTACTTATAATGATAAGGGGAGTGAGACAATCAATGGATATGAAGTATCAAATTGGTCGAATAAGGCTTATGGTGTACAAAATATGAGTTATGCTTTAGAAAATTCTCTAAACTTAGGTATGATTTTTATTCAGCGTCAATTGGGGAGAGATAATTTTATAGAAGGTATCCGAGACCAATTCCAAATAGGTAATAAAACAGGCATTGATTTACCTGGAGAGATTAATAATGATATTAATAATTTGACAAAACAAGTTAGAGATGCTAGAGAAATTGATTATGCTAATATATCTTTTGGACAAGGTATATCTATTACTCCAATTAGAATGCTAACATCATTTAATAGTATTATTAATGAGGGTAAAATTATAAAGCCAAGAATAGTAAAGTCAATTCAAAAACCAGACGGGGCTATACAATCTTTTGAGCCAGAAGTGCAAGGGCAATCTATGTCAGCTGAAAGCGCTAGGCAGCTATCTCAAATGTTAGTAGATGTCATGGATAAGGGTTCAGCTAAATCAGCTGCTGTAGAAGGCTATAATATAGGTGGAAAAACTGGTACAGGACAAATTCAAGTGGATGGTAAATATATTAAGGATGGAGGACCTACGTATCAATCATTTATAGAATTTGCTACTTTAGATAATCCAAAGTATACTTTACTTATATCTCTTGATACCCCACAGGGATCAAGATTTGCTGATGGATCAGTTGTACCCAAGGTAAAAAAACTAAATGAATTTTTATTAAATTACTTTGCAATCCCTCCAGATAAATAACATTATAATATAGACTGATATGAAATCTCTAATATACCAAATTTTAAAATATTCTAGTAAAAAATTACTAAAAAGATATAAACCGACTATAATCGGTGTGGTTGGAAATGTTGGTAAAACTAGTATGAGGGCTAATATGGTTTTGTTCTTGGAACAATTTAGCACAGTTGGGACTAATATTGATAACTATAATACTCCTATAGGTATTACTCTATCTTTTATGAATGAAAGATTCCCAGGTAAAAATATTTTTGCATGGGCTGGAATTATATTTAAATCTTTATATAAATCTTGGTTTGGGGATAATGAGTTTGCACCTATTTGGGTTTTGGAAATTGGAGTTGATGCTCCAGGCGATATGGATGAATTTATTACAGAATTTTTAGAATTTGACGTGGTTGTATTTGGTTTTATTGGAGAACACCCTGTACATTTATCTCAATTTAAAGATAGAAAAGAATTAATTCAAGAAGATGCTAAGATATTAAGAGTGTTAAAGTCAGACGGGACACTTATTATAGATGGGGATGATATAGTTTTAAAATCTATTTATCGTAAAAGAGATAGTGTAATAACCTTTGGATTTGGAGATGTTAATATTAAGGCGTCAGATTTTAAAGTTTCTATTGAGGTGGTGAATACAGAAGAACAATGGGCTGATTATTACAGCAGTATTGTATCTAAGGGTAAATTCAAAGTTGAATATAAGGGTAGTAGTATCCCATTTCAGGTAGATTATATTTTGGGGAAACATCAGGTTAATTCTATTTTACCATCTATTGCATTGGGATTAATAGACGGAATGAATTTGGTGGATATTTCCCAACAGATTAAAAAAACTGTCCCTGTGAAAGGGAGACTTCGATGTCTAGAGGGGATTAAAGATACTTTGTTAATAGATGATAGTTATAATGCTGCTCCAGCTGCTATGGCTATGGCTTTAGATACTATATCTCGGCTGAAGGTAAATGGAGCTCGTAAAGTAGCGATTCTAGGTGAAATGAAAGAATTAGGTCCGGAGTCTCAATCTATCCATCAAGATATTGGTGTTTTGGCAGCTGAAACAGTAGATGTATGTATTGGTGTTGGCGAAGATGCAAAAGATATTTTATTAGCATTCCATAAGCATAACCCTAAAGGTTTATATCATTGGTTTGAAAACTCTGAAGAAGCTGCTTCTAAAATAGTTGACTTTATTACATCAGATGATATTATTATAGTAAAGGGGGCTCAATCCTCAAGAATGGAAAAGATTTCTGTAGAATTGCTCTCTAATAAAAGATATCGTAAAGAACTATTGACTAGACAATCAGAAGAATGGATTTAACACATATGAAAAAAAAAGAGCAATCATTCAAACAAGCTTTCAGTGAATTAGAGAACCTGACAAAAGAGTTAGAAAATAATGATGCTCTTGAGTTAGAAAAGGGAGTTCAGTTATTCGAAAAAGGGATGTTACTTGCTAAAATATGTAAGACAGAACTCAGTATTATGGAGAATAAAATTATCAATATAAAGACTAAATATGCTAAAAATAATGAAACAGATTAAAAGATTTATATATATATTACCTTTAGTAGTATTAATACCCAACTTTACATTTGCGAATACAGATAATAGAATTGTATATACCAAATGTGATATAGATAGTTATGAAGAGCAATTAGCGGATAACTTTTATTTGGTAGATACAGTAGATGTCAACCAGGACTGTGTAGTACAATCAGTGCAAGATAAAAAAATCCATCTAGCTAGCAATGATACAGAATATGCAAGTCAATGGTCATTAAAAAATACAGGACAGTCTATTCTGGGTCAAGTTGGTATTCCCGGTATAGATATTGATTTTACAAATGCTTACCCTAAATTAGCTAATATACCTCAAGGTAACACTAAAGTTGCAGTAATCGATACAGGTGTTACAGTTATCCCAGAAATTTCCGGTAAGGTTATGGCTGGGTATAATTTTATAAATAATTCTAATAATGCAAATGATGATAATGGGCATGGAACCTTTATATCTAGTATTATTGCTTCTAAAGTTAATAACTCTGTAGGAATCTCTGGAGTTAACGACAAGGTTAATATATTACCAGTTAAAGTATTAGATTCATCAGGGAATGGATATTTGTCTGATTTAATCAAAGGTATTCAATATGCTATTGATCAGAATGTTTCCATTATCAATCTTAGTTTAGCTTCTACCTCATTTGATTCTATTCTTAATAATATTATTGAATCAGCTTATCAAAGAGGTATTATTGTTGTAGCGGCTGCTGGTAATAGTGGCATTAGTATTACATCTCCTAATGTATCCCCGCTCAATAATGATGGAAATAAAAATTGGGTCATAGGTGTGGGAGCAATAGATAGTAGGGGTAATAGACCATCTTACTCAAATTATGGTTTAGGTATAGATGTAGTCGCTCCAGGGGATAAGATTTTAGGATATAATAATGTGAATAATTCAGAGTATCGTTCTGGCACCTCGATGGCAGCGGCTATAGTCACTGGAGTATTATCAGCTTGGAGAGATTATTATGGAAGTCTTAATACTGATGAAGCTCATAATCTGATTAAAGTTTCTAGTAAGTCAGGAGGATTGATTTCTATGGATAATGCAATGAATAGGACCAATTATCCAAACGGGTCTCTGATAAGAACAGCTAATTCGGGTGTTTATCTTATAAAACAAGGCGTTAAAAGACCAATTATTGATCCATCAATATTCTTATCATATTATTACAAATGGCAGGATATTGTTGTAGTTAGTGACTTTAGTCTTAATTCTATACCTACTGGAGATGCTTTGCCACTAAGAGAAGGGGCACTAATAGCCGATCGAGATAAAGTATATGTAATAGAACAAGGTATGAAAAGACCGATTGCCTCACCAGAAGTATTTTTGGGATTGGGCTATAAGTGGGGTAATATATCTACTCCCTCTGATTATGTGCTAAATTTGCATCCTACTGGTTCAATTGTATCAGATATAAATGAGATTCCAAATGGTAGTGTCGTATTCTCTGAGGGTACAGGGGCTTATCTAATTGAGAATGGTACAAAACGTCCATTCTCTAACCCATATACTTATCTTTCTAGGTATAACTGGAATGATTTACTACAAATCAGAAAGGGACTATTAGATTCTTTTTCTACTTCTACTGAAGTTTATCCTCAAGAGGGTTCTATTATCAGAGATGATGGGGCTGTCTATTGGGTTGAAAATAATACAAAACGTCCATTTGCATCTCCCCAAGCTTTTCTTGGACTAGGGCTATCTTGGGGTAGAGTTGTGTACCCTCCTATGGCCGTGTTAAATGGATTGACTCGAGGTGATATAATACAATAAATACTATTAATAATATATATACTATGAAAAAAAGAATAGCAATTAATGGATTTGGTAGAATTGGAAGAACAGTATTAAAAATTTCTCTTCTACCACCATATAATGAACAATTAGAGATTGTAGCGGTAAATGATTTAGGAGATGTGCAAAATCTAGCATATTTAGTTAAATATGACTCAGTTTATGGTACTTTAGTACAAGATGTATCAGTGATAGAAAGAGAGGGTAATCCATATATTAAAGTAGGAGACCAAGAAATTTTAGTTTGTTCTGAGCGTGAACCTGCAAAATTACCTTGGGGTGCCTTAGGTATTGATGTTGTGATTGAATCTACTGGATTTTTTACTAGTACTGAGAAATCTCAAGCTCATATTGAAGCTGGAGCAAAAAGAGTTGTTATATCAGCTCCTACCAAAGATGATACTCCAATGATAACTCCATCTTTGAATGAAGATGGTCTAAAAAATGTTGTTATCACCTCTAATGCATCATGTACTACTAATGCCACTAATCCTATTGTATCTGTTATTCATGAAGCCTTAGGTATTGAAAAAGCTTTATTATCAACAGTACACGCATATACTGCTACACAATCTTTAGTAGACGGCATGGCTGACCCAAGTGATTTAAGAAGAGGTAGAGCTGGAGCTCAGAATATTATACCTTCTACTACAGGTGCAGCAAAAGCTGTAAGTAAAGTTATCCCTGATTTAGCTAATAAATTTGATGGAGTTGCAATAAGAGTGCCAGTAGTATCTGGATCTCTAATAGATTTAACAATGTTAGTTTCAAGAGATACTACTATTGAGGAAATTAATCAAATTTTAACTAATGCATCTGAATCGACTAAATGGAAAGATATTCTAGGAGTAACTAAAGATCCAATTGTATCAACAGATATACTAAAAACTTCATATGGTAGTTTGGTAGCTTTAGACTTGACTCAGGTAGTAGATGGAGACTTGATTAAAGTTATGGCTTGGTATGATAATGAGTGGAGTTATACTTCTATGTTAATGAAGCATGTGAGCTCTGTATTAGCCCTAGTGTAAACAATTTTATATATTAGATTCTTTTTCATATGCCTACTATATTTACAAAAATAAGAGAAAGAGAAATTCCTGGATTTATATTTGCTGATAATGGAGAATTTTTTGCTATTCATACAAATAACCCAATTCAGCTAGGACATCTATTAGTAATTCCATATGAAGAATTAGATTATATTTTTGATTTAGATAGCAATACCTATAATAAATTATGGGAATATGTGAAAGATATATCTATACGTTTGCAAAAAGTTACACAAGCTAAAAAAATTGCAATTAAAGTTGAAGGTTTAGAGGTGAATCATGTACATATACATTTAATCCCAATTAATAATCCTGGGGATATGCTTGTGCATACTAAAGTAACAGATCAGGAGATATTAGATTTACAAGATAGATTCAAAAATTAAGTTATGCCTAAAACTCAGAGTAGTTCTCAACCCAAAATCAAAACTGAAGCTAAAAGGACTATATTGGGTGTCTCTTTCGTTACTTTTGCTATATTAAGTTTTTTAGCCTTTTTTTCTTCAGCTGGAATTTTTGGTAATAGTATCAATAAAGGATTTGGGTTTTTATTTGGTATAGGAAAATTTATATTACCATTTATATTGTTGTATATAGGTATTAAATTGTTGGTCAAGCCAAAGACTGTGACAGGGTTGTATTATGTTAAATTAGTAGCTCTTTTCACATCATTTATCTTGTTTTTAGGTTTATTGCAGTTTATGCAATTTGATAATTCTGAAGAAGCTTTGACTAATGCTAAAAATGGTATAGGAGGTGGATATATAGGTTATTATATAGGTGTATGGTTCAGATATATATTTGGTGAAATTGGCGGAATTGTATCTATAATCACAGGTATAAGTATCTCGGTTATTATTGTTTTGAATAGAGCAATACATATTGATGGTGTTATTGAGTGGTTGAGTAGTTTGTTTGCCAAGAATGAGATAATAGATAATGCTAGTGAGGATGAAACAGACAAATCTAATGTGCAGTCTACTAGAATTTTTAATCAAAAATCTGAAGTAGAAGAATTGCCAGAGAAATCCAATCCAGACAATACGAAGTCTATTACTAATAAAACTCCAGAATGGATGAAAGAAAATCAGTTTAGTCTACCAACAGTAGATTTATTAGAAAAAGGAAAATCAGATGATGGTCCTAAAAGTGGAGATACAAAGAAAAGCTCAGAAATTATTAAAAGCACATTATCTACCTTTAGTATTGAAGTTGAAATGGGGAAGATTGATGTCGGTCCATCAGTAACTAGATTTATGTTGAGACCATCTAATGGGATTAAATTGTCTCGGATTACATCTTTACAGAATGATTTAGCTTTAGCTATGGCAGCACAATCTATTCGTATTGAAGCTCCTATCCCAGGTTTGTCATATGTTGGGGTGGAGACTCCAAATGCTAAGAGAGCTACGGTCAGAATGCGAGAAATTTTGGAATCTAGAGAATTTAATGATAATAATTATCATTTACCACTTGCTTTAGGGAGAGATGTGATGAATAAAGTTATTGTTTTCCCTTTAGAAAAAATGCCTCATTTATTAATTGCTGGAGCTACAGGAGCAGGAAAGTCTATGGGTTTGAATGCTATGATTCTTAGTATGCTTTATAAAAACCCGCCTTCTAAGCTCAAATTTATATTTATTGATCCTAAGAGAGTTGAGTTATCTACATATAATGGAATACCTCATCTCTTAACTCCCGCTATAGTTAATCCAGAAAAAGCGATGAATGCTCTAAATTGGTGTGTAGTCGAAATGGAGCGACGCTATGAAACTTTAGCAAAAGCTGGAGCAAGGAATATATTCACATATAACGAAAAAATTATAGAGGGAAGTTTGAAATCTGAAGATGACCAAGAATATGAAATAATACCATTTATTGTTGTTGTTATTGATGAGTTAGCTGATCTAATGAGTAGTCATAAAAAGGAAGTAGAAGGTTCAATTGTTAGAATAGCTCAAATGGCAAGAGCAGTAGGTATCCATCTAATTTTAGCTACACAAAGGCCTTCAACAGATGTTATTACTGGTCTTATTAAAGCTAATTTACCATCTAGAGTGAGTTTTCAAGTTGCTTCCCAGATTGATTCTAGAACTGTTTTAGATATGATGGGAGCTGAGAAGTTATTGGGTATGGGTGACATGTTATTTTTAGGAGGCGACTTGGCTAAACCACAGAGAATACAAGGTCCTTTTGTCCCAGAAAATGAAGTAAAATCAGTCGTTAAATGGTTAAAAAGTCAAGGAGAAAATCAATATGATGACTCTATTACAGAGTTAGATTCACCTAAACAAATTTATTATGATGGTGGGGTAGATTATGGCAGTGAAGATGTAGATAATTTATTTGAAGAAGCAAAAAATTTAGTATTACAAACTGGTAAGGGATCAGCATCTCTTTTACAGAGAAGATTAAAGGTTGGATACGCAAGAGCTGCTAGACTCTTAGATGAATTAGAAGCGGCTGGTATTGTCGGGCCATCTGAGGGATCTAAACCGAGAGATGTATTAATAGAAAAGCATAATATAGATAATGAGTAAACATAAAATTACTTTAGGATATGTATTGAGTAAATATAGGTTAAAATCTAATTTAGATAGAGCGAGATTATCCTATAAAATATCTACAGATATTGATTATATTATAGCCTTAGAGAAAGGGAATTATAAAGTTTTTAAATCATTTAATCAAGCATTACCAATTATTAAAAAGTTAAGTTATATATTAGGACTCAAGTATCAAAGTTTAGTAGACTTATATCATAATGAGTATTATGCTTACATAGATACTCATAAACACAATGATAAGCATAAAAATAGATTAGTGATACATCATCATATATTTAAATTGAGCGGAGGTTTAATGTTGGGAGGAATTATTTTGGGATATCTTATATTACAGTTTTATCAAATAACATATAGCCCAAACATCAAGTTGAATGATGATGCACATTATCAATTCTATAATCAAGAAGAATATAAATTAACTGGACATTTAGTACGAGCTAGTCAGTTGACATTAAATGGACAAAAGGTTACAATTAATGAAGATGGTAAGTTTGAAGTCTTGCTGAATTTAAGGGATGGTGAAAATCGTATTGAATTAGCAGTACACAAAGATAGTCAATTATTAAAAACTTTACAAAAAACAATTTATAAACAATAATATGGAAATAAAAAATATTCAAGGGTATGAAATATTAGATTCTAGAGGAAACCCTACTACAGCTTGTTTAGTAGAGTTATTAGATGGTACTACGGCTCAAGCATATGTTCCATCTGGAGCCTCTACTGGTTCTCATGAAGCAGTAGAATTAAGAGATAAGGATAGTAATCGTTATCATGGCCTAGGTGTCATAACAGCTATAAATAATATTAATACTGTTATTAAACAAGCTTTGCTGAATAATAATGCATATGACCAAGAGAGTATTGACAAAACTTTAATCGACTTAGATGGAACTCATAATAAATCAAAATTAGGTGCTAATGCAATTTTAGCAGTTTCACTAGCAGTTGCTAGAGCTGCTGCTATGTCACAAGGGAAAGAATTATATCAATATATACAATCTATCTTTAACCATAATTCTAATTTATCTAAGCAATTTCCACAAATTGGATTCAATGTATTGAACGGAGGTAAGCATGCGGATTCAGGATTAGATGTTCAAGAATATATGATTATGCCTCTTAAAAATAATATTGCTGATAATATTCGTATTGGATCTGAAATATATCATACTTTGAAAAATATTTTAGTTAAAAATAAACAAGTTGTGTCGGTGGGAGACGAAGGTGGATTTGCACCAAGATTAGATAGTAATGAGGCAGGACTCATCTTATTAGTACAAGCTATTGAAGAAGCTGGGTATACACCAGGTATAGATTGTTCCATAGCTTTAGATGTAGCGGCCACTGAATTTTTTGATAGTAGTTCACAACAATATATTTTTGACAAAAAAAATTACTCTGGTTTAGAGCTATCAGGTATATATCAACATTGGTTAGAAAAATATCCTATTGTTTCTATAGAAGATCCATTCTCTGAAGATGATTATGAAAGCTGGAAACATTTTCAGAATATTACTAATCATGACTTACATATAGTAGGTGATGATTTGTTAGTCACTAATACAAAGCGTATTCAAGAAGCTATCGAACAAGATTTATGTAACTCAGTTTTAATTAAACCAAATCAAATTGGTACTCTCACAGAGACCCTAAATGCGATTCATTTAGCTCATAATAATAATCTTACCACTATGATATCCCATCGTAGTGGAGATACAATCGATACATTCATAGCAGATCTAGCTGTAGGTGTGTCTGCTAGTTATATTAAATCTGGAGCTCCAGCTAGGGCGGAAAGAGTTAGTAAGTACAATAGATTATTAGAAATATATTACCTTTAAATTTTAAATATGGAAATAAAATATAAAATTTTAATAGTAGAAGATGATCCATTAATAAGGCTGATTTATGCTGAAAGATTGGCCATGAATGACTATATGACTGTTGAGACTGCCGAAGATGGATTAGATGGACTTAATAAAATTAAAGCAAATAATTACGACTTAATATTCTCTGGGATACAAATGCCCAATAAGACCGGTTTTGAGTTATTCCAAGAGTTACAATTAGATGAAAACTTAGCTAAAATTCCATTTATTATATTTAGTCATTTAGGGAGACTCGAGGATATACAAAAAGTAAGAGACTTGGGGATAAAACACTTTATAATTAGAGGAGAGACTACACCAAATGAAATATCTGACAAAATTAAAGATATTTTATATAAATCTGATCATGCTCAAGGGGAGCCTGTAAATCGACGTAAGATATTAATAGTGGAAGATAGTGTTGATATACGTTCTATGTATGTAGATAGATTTGGACAGGATCCTAGTCTCTTGATAGAAGAAGCCGAAGATGGATTAGATGGACTTAATAAAATTAAAGCAAATAATTACGACTTAATATTCTCTGGGATACAAATGCCCAATAAGACCGGTTTTGAGTTATTTCAAGAAGTTACTAAGTTATCAGATAAGAAACATATTCCAATAATATTGTTTAGTCATTTAGGTAGGACTCAAGACATAGAGATGGCAAGACAAATGGGAGTCAAATATTTTCTGATAAGGGGATCCAATACACCCAATGAGATATTAAGTCAAATACTAGATATTTTGAATGCTAAAGATAAAACATTTAGGTTAATTATACAAAAAGATTCTCCAGATTATACTAAATTCATAGAAGGATTTTTATATAAGGAACATACCGAGTCTGATTCTGAGGATGGTATTCAAGTTAAGGTTACTCTGAGGAAAGCAGTTAAACCATATACATTCTTTATTGAGTTAGATGATGAAGATAAATAAAAATTGAATTATGAAGTCAAAATTTCAGTGGCATATTAATAAAATTATATCCGAAGATATTATAGCTCAATATCCAGAAATTAATCCCATTGTATTACAGTTATTATGGAATAGAGGAATTAACTCAGAAATTGATATAGATAACTTTATCAACTCTGACTATCAGGATTTACTCAATCCTTTTTTGATATTAGACATGCAAAAAAGTATAGATAGAATTATACAGGCTTTAAAAAATAGAGAAAAAATTATTATTTTTGGAGACTATGATGCAGATGGTGTGACTGGTAGCACAATTCTTTATGAAGCTCTGAATACAACATTTCTAGCATTACATCAAAAAGGTAGATTAAATCTAGATGATAATAGTAATAAAGAAGATAATAGCTATATTAAAGTATATATTCCGGATAGGCATAAAGATGGATATGGGCTTAAAGATAATGGAGTTAATTATATTTTAGAGTCAGGAGCAAAACTTGTATTAACAGTCGATTGTGGAGTTAGAAGTACAGAAGAAATTAGAGCTATACAAAATGCGGGGATAGATGTAATTGTAATTGACCATCATTCTGTCCCGGAAGAAATGCCTCCAGCCTTTGGTATTATTGTCCCAAAAAGAAAAGGAGACCCATATCCATTCAAAGACCTCTGTGGGGCAGGACTTGCATTCAAAGTTATTACAGCTCTTTTGACTGAGGCAAGAACTCAAATAGGGTATGATTTTATTCCATTAGGGTATGAAAAGTGGTTATTAGATTTAGCTGCAATAGGTACCATTGCAGATATGGTTCCTTTAGTTGGAGAAAATAGAATTATTGTTAGATATGGGTTATATGTCTTAGGTAAAACCCGTAATATTGGACTGCGAGCTTTAATGGATAATATTGGTATCACTACAGATGTAGATGAAATTGATGGAATAGATACTAATACTATTAGTGTTTATTCTGTAGGGTTTCAAATAGCTCCACATATTAATGCTGCTGGAAGAATTGCACATGCTAATCAAGCTTTTCAATTATTTACTACTAATATTAAAAATGAGGCTATACAATTAGCAGAAGAACTTAAAAAATTAAATGAGAACCGTAAATCTCTTACAGAAAATATATTAAAAGAGGTTGAGGCTAGAATAGATAAATATGAAGACTTACAAGATCAGGCTTTGATTTTTGAAGGAGATAAAAACTGGTCTATTGGAGTCTTAGGTATAGTAGCCTCTCGGCTTACAGACAAATATTATAAACCAGTTGTTTTATATCAGGAACAATTACATCATTGTGTGTCATCAGCTCGTAGTATTCCGTACTTTGATATATCCAAAGCACTCCAAGAAATGCAAAATATGATTATAACAGGAGGGGGCCATAGCCAAGCTGCTGGATTTACATTTGATCATCATAGAACACAAGAAATTCATAATTTTTTGAGAGCACAAATTAGAGATCAAGTAGATATAAATAATCTAGTCCCATATAAAAATATCGATATGGAGATAGATGCTAAGGATGTAGATTGGGAATTATACGACACTTTTTATAAATTAGCTCCATTTGGGATGAATAACCCAGGACCAACATTTTTAGTTAGGAAATTAAGAATATTAGATATAAAAGTGATAGGTAATGATAGAAAACATATTAAGTTAAAATTATCTTCAGAAGCTAATATAGGTGTCCCATTAACAATAAATGCAATAGGCTTTAACTTTGGTTCTGTTATAGAGGAGTTGCACCGCAATGATATTATTGATTTAGTATTCAAATTAGAAGTCAATGAATGGAATGGTAATAGAGAGTTGCAACTAAATATTATAGACATTGCTTCGAATCAAAGTTAAAATATTTGCTCTTTTATGAAAAAATCTTTATAATAAAAGTATCCAAGAGGAATGGTAATTGCGCATATCCATATTTATGGTGAGTGAGGAAAGTCTGGACACCTATTGCCTAACAGCAATAAATAATAGTGGGTAATTCCCACCCTTAAGTTTACTTAAGCGGGATAGTATCGCAGAGACAAAACATTTGAGTCTAACTCATCTAAGGTGAAAAGAGATAAACCCTATTAGGTGCAAGGCCGTGCTTCTCTCTAGTAGAAAAGAGTGCCGCCAAGAAAATACTAGTAATAGTATTTCAAGATAAATGATTACCTTAAGTTATATTGCTTGCAATATAGCTTAAACAGAATCCAGCTTATATTCTTCTTGGATACAATAATATCATCAATGTAACAATAATATGAATAGATTTGAGCTATTATTCAGTGCAATTAGAGTCCCTGTAGACTTAATATTAATTATTTTAGCTGGATTTTTATCGTATCAGATTAGAATCTCTAGTTTTGCAGTTGAGGCTAGACCAATTGTATATAATTTGAGTAGTAGTGGGTATAATAGTTCAGTTTTAGTGTTTGCTTTAATAACTATTATTATTCTAGCTTTTTCAGGTATGTATGTTACTAAAAGAACTAGTACTATAGTGGTAGAGTTTTATAGAATTTTAATTTCTGTTTCCACTACAACATTATTAATTATTTTATACTATTTCTTTTCTTCAAGAGATATATTTTCATCTAGATTCTTAATTATTTCAATTTGGATATTATCTATCACATTACTTTTATTAGGTCGTATGACTTTGCATTTAATACAAGATTATATAACTAGAAATTATAAATGGGGAGTACATAGAATTGCTGTTATAAAAGGTAATGATATAGCTGGTAAATTGATATTAGATGCTCTTAATACTAAACATGGGTTCAGTTATCAAATTATAGAGATACAAAAAGAATTGAATTTAAAAAATCTTAAGCATTTGATTATTACCAAACAAATTGATGAAGTAATATTAGCCGATACCAATATAGAGCAGGATAAATTAATAAAAATCAACTATTTATGTGAGGAATATAAAATTGACTTTCAATATGTCCCCAATATATTTGATATGTATACTCAAGTAGAAATTAAAAATTTATCAGGTATGCTATTATTTAGAATAAAAAGAACTACCCTAGAAGGTTGGGGGAGTATATCTAAAAGAATATTTGATATAATCGTGTCAAGTTTAGCTATAATGATATTATCTCCAATATATATAGTAACAATAATAGCTATCAAATTAGATTCTCCGGGTCCAATTTTATATAAAAACCGTAGAGTGGGGGTGGGTAAAAGAACATTCAACGTCTATAAATTCAGAAGTATGTATCAAGATCTGTGCACAGATGAGAATAATACCGCCTCTATTGAACTAGAACAAAAACTCCTAGCCGATAAAAATACCAAATCAGGACCATTATATAAAATCAAAGATGATCCAAGAGTGACTAGGCTAGGTAAATTTATCAGAAAAACTAGTATAGATGAATTGCCACAACTCTTCAATGTACTGCAAGGCACAATGAGTTTAGTAGGTCCACGACCACATCAGCCAAGAGAAGTGGATAAATATAAACAACATCATAAAAAAGTGCTAACCATCAAACCAGGTATCACTGGTATGGCACAAGTAAATGGAAGGTCAGACTTGAGCTTTGAAGAAGAAGTTTTATATGATACCTTTTATATAGAAAACTGGAGTATTTGGTTAGATATAATTATACTAATCAAGACCCCATGGGCAGTTATAGCACCCCGTAAAGCAGATTGATTAATAGAACTAAAATAATTTGCTAAAATTAAATAAATGTGATATTATAAATTTATAAATTATACAAAATAAATATCTAATATATGGAAAATACATTTGGAGAACGAGCTGGAGGATATAGAGAGGATGAATCAGAGATGAGTCAAGATAGTTTGGAATTTCATAGTGCTGGTAAAAAATATATAAATAAGAATTATAAAGATATAGGTCTTGCTTTAGGTATTGGTGAATCAGATTTAGGATCTATTAAGAGGCAGGCTAATCAAGAGAAAAAGCTACCAGATATTCAGGGAGAATTGAGTTTAAAACAAATTAATTCTTATAGGGAACATTATGATTTTCCTCCTCTAACTCAGGATGAATATGAAGCTATTACAGCACAGAATAATAGTGCTGAGGTAATAAAAGATGAACAATTAGAAGCAGCTACAGAGGAAGCTACAGAAGTAGATCATCCTAAGATTGATTTAAAAGGTCAAGAATCTACTCCTACCGAGGAAGTAATCCCTGCTGATCCTGATACGGAGACTGAAATTCAGGCTGGAGTTGAGTTAGGACAAGATGCTCAAAGCGTACAATCAGAAGATGTCATTCCTAATACTAATAAAACGGGTAAAGGTATTGATAAAGGATTAAACACAATCCTAGATAAATATTTGCCACAAAATGAAACCAATACATCAGATGCTGAAACAGTTATAGAGCCTCAATCTGTAACCCCTCCTGAGGAATCTTTGTCTAATCCTAAATCTGAAATTACAGTTGAATTACAACAAGAATTAGATAGATTGATTACATTAGAGTCTCAAAAATTACAAAGAGAGCAGACTACAGAAAATTTTTCTTACCAAGTTGACCGAGAAAAATTAGAAAACTTCAAAGAAA
>Ga0136656_1000174_pt1 | contig 20688 bp, 20 predicted proteins | sample CPBDNA_9_FD_94862 | JGI IMG/M metagenome (GOLD analysis project Ga0136656, IMG submission 94862) | Freshwater to marine salinity gradient microbial communities from Chesapeake Bay, USA - CPBay_Sum_15_0.8_DNA (version 2) | ecosystem: Environmental > Aquatic > Marine > Coastal | place: USA...
TGGTCAACAGGGATGTTTGGTAAAATACCATGTCCGAGGTTGGCAATGTAGTGTTGCGTGCCAAATGCATCGACCATGTTTTTTGCCATTTTTTCAATTTCGGGTATGGGTGATAGCAATCTAGACGGATCAAAATTGCCCTGTAATGTAATTTGCCCCCCAGATAAATAACGCGCATTTCGTGCCGAACACGTCCAGTCCACTCCCAAGGCATGTGCCCCTGAGCGTGCCATGGTTGGCAGCGCAAACCAGCAGCCCTTGGCAAAAGCGATCACTTTGGTTTCTTCTTTAAGCGCATCTATAATTTGTTGCATATACTGCCACGAAAAGGTTTGATAATCTTCTTCGCCAAGCATTCCACCCCAAGAATCAAAGAGTTGCACGGCATCAACACCCGCTCTAACTTTTCCCTTTAGGTAAGCTATGGTAGTATCGGTAATTTTTTGAAGCAATTGATGCGCAGCCTCGGGTTGCGAAAAGCAAAAGCCTTTTGCCAAATCAAAATTTTTGGAGCCTTGACCTTGCACGGCATAGCACAAAATCGTCCACGGAGAGCCGGCAAATCCTATGAGTGGCACACGATTGTCCAACGCTGCTTTAGTTTGTCTTACTGCTTCCATTACGTAATTCAATCTATCCTCAACATCTGGAACGACGACATTTTCTACGTCTTTGGTACTGCGAATTGGATTGGGTAACCATGGCCCTATGCCGTCTTTCATTTCCACAGTAATATCCATAGCCTGTGGCACCACTAAAATATCTGAAAACAAAATAGCAGCATCGGTTCCGACCTGGTCTATGGGCATGACGGTGATTTCGGTAGCTAGTTCGGGTGTACGACAACGTGTAAAAAAGTCATATTTTTCCTTTAACTTCATAAAATCAGGCAGATAGCGTCCAGCTTGTCGCATCATCCAAACGGGGGGTCTGGATAACGCTTCACCATTCAGCGCACGAAGAAATAAGTCGTTTTTAAGCATGTTGTGAAACTTTAAAATAGTGAATCGCTTTTGCTACGAGCTGTTCCGTATTAGGATTTTCCATAACGTGAACAGACTTTGGCGTTTGCTTAAGTGAAGCGGCTGTGGTGCTCCCAATACAAAAACAATGTGTGTTTGTTATATCGTTGTGCTTTTCATGGCTCTCCACACCGCTTGGACTAAAGAAAAGCAATGCGCTTGGAGTTGCCTCAATTTTTGTGTTACTGGCTTCAGTTTGATACACAACAATTTCTTTAAAATTACACCCCCACTCTTTCATTTTTTTGGACAAAATCGGCAATCTTCGATTTCCGCAAAAATGCAAAAATTGACCTTTTTTGTCTATTTTTTCAATAAAATCAGTCAATTCTGACATGTTTTTGGTTGTTTTTAGCGGTTTTATCTGATTTTCTAAAAGCAGATTTTCAGACTGTTTTCCCACGCAAAGCACGTTGCTTTGCTGTAAAGAATGTGCTTTTTTCAACACGGCAATTGTTGCGTTATTACTACTAAAAATCACGTAATCTGGTGGCGGGGGCATTTCAAATGCTACAGGGGAAATACGAATGGCATTGTATTCCATATATGCCAATCCGTTTTGCACGATTCGCTCCCTCAACGCATGAGGTAATAATTTTGTCGATAAGAGCAGCGGCTTATGCATCTAATATTTCTTTTGCACCTTTTGCAAGGAGCTGTTCGGCAGCAACTTGCCCAATGTTTTTTGTATTTAATGGGAAAACATCATCAAAAACCAATTGCTTTCCTCCATCTTTTTGGGTAATACAACCTTTAAAATGCATGTTATTTTCCACGATTTGTGCATGTGCACCAATGGGCGCAGTACACCCACCTTCGAGGATGCGTAAAAACAGACGTTCTTCATCCACGCAACGCGCTGTTTCTTCGTGATTTAGTTTTTTAAGCGTAGAAAGGAGCTTTTGATTTTCCGCTAATCCAGTAACCAAAATTGCCCCTTGAGCTGGCGCGGGAACCATCCAATCTAAGACCACACTATTTTGGGGAAGCATTTCTAGCCGAGAAAGCCCTGCCATTGCCATTATGGTTCCATCATAATTAGATTCGCTAAGTTTTTTTAGTCGTGTGGGAACGTTTCCGCGGATGTCAACAATACTGTGTGAGGGATATTTGTATCGCCATTGCGCAGCGCGCCGTAAACTACTGGTTGCCACAACGCTATTTTCAGACGTCCAATCTGTTGTGTTGGGAATAAATACATCTTGCCACGCACCACGTTTTGGCACAAATGCAGCAACGATTTCTTTGGGTAATTGCGTTGGCACATCTTTCATACTATGCACGGCAATATCCACAGTATTATCAAGTAAGGCAGTGTCAAGCTCTTTGGTAAAAATGCCCTGCACACCCAATTCATAAAGCGGTTGTTGTTTTTGCTGATCTCCGCTAGATTGTATGGGGATTAGCTCGCTTTTTAGCCCGATAGACGTTAGCATGGTTTGCACCCAACGTGCTTGCCACAGGGCAAGTGCACTACTACGAGTTCCAATGCGAATGTGACTACTCATCTGATGCAACATTAAAAAGCGTCTCTAGTGCCTTAACACTTTCGTCTGTATTAGTACTTTCACGCAAGTGATTTGCCATTCGGTTGGTAAGTTTTTGAATAAGACGTTCAGAAACGGCTACAGCTTGCGCTTCATCAAGGGACGGGTTTTTTTTGCGTTGCACTTCTAGTTCTTGTTGTTGCATATCGTGCATTAATTTTTTGACTGCAACTAGGGCAGGAGCAAACTTTCGTGTTTCCACCCACTCGTTAAATTCTTCTACTATTTCGGCAATAATTTGCTCGGCTTGTGGCACAAATTTTTTGCGCAATTGAAGTGTTTCGTCAGACATTTTGGAAAGCTCGTCAAGGTGTAGCAAGCTAACATTTGGTAGTTCCTGCACATTTGAATGTACATTTTTGGGCATCGATAAATCCAAAATAAGCAAGGGCTTGTCTGTATGGATAATCGACTTGGCAATAGTAGGCTTTTCGGCACCCGTCGCAACAACCAGCACATCGGCTTTGCGAATTTCTACAGGAAGAGTGGCGTAATCTTTTACCTCAATATGAAACTTACCCCCTAATTCCTCAGCACGCTCACGCGTTCTATTGATTAAGGTAATATGATTGTTTTTGGTGTGTTTGATAAGGTTTTCGCAGGTATTTCTACCAATTTTCCCAACCCCAAAAAGTAGAATGTTCTTATTATCTAAATCGGGGATATTATCCAACATATAACGCACCGAAACATAGGAAACGGATGTTGCTCCAGAAGACAGTTCAGTTTCGGTTTTGATGCGTTTGCTCGCTTGGATAACTGCATTAAACATGCGCTCCATAAACGAGCTCAACATATTATTTCGTTTAGATAGCTTAAAGCTGTGCTTTAGCTGCGCAATGATTTCAAAATCACCCAATATTTGGCTATCCAAACCTGTTCCTACCCGAAACAAATGGGCAATGGCATGTTGTCCGTGACGCACTACACCAACCTTTTCAAAAGCTTCTTTGGTTCCCTCAGAGTGTTTAAATAGTAACGATTTTAGCACCTCTACATCTTCAACCTGTGCATACAGTTCAGTTCTATTACAGGTAGAGCTTACCAACAATGAAGATATACCATGCGCCCGAGCATCATCAAGTAAAAAAGGGATTGATTTTGAGGTAAGGCTAAACTTACCTCTTAGTGACGCATCGGCTTTTTTGTAGCTAACGCCTACACAGTAAAAAACATCCGTTACAGGCATTTTTGGGTTTTAGTTGCAAAGCAAAAATAACGCACAACACACATAAAAAATACCGCTAAAAGTACTTTTTGTGTCGCTATTAGAACTTGTTTAGCATCGCCAAAAACTCCGTTTTTCTTTGTAGTTTTGTAATGGTGAACGAAAACAAAAACATACTATGTCGTTAGAAAATAACGTTTTAAGTCCCGGATTAGACCAACAGATAGAAGATGGATTTCATGTATTGGCGTATGAAAACAACGCTGACACCTCCAAGCCAATTGTCCGTCATGTGGATGCTAGTTTGATACAATTTCATTTTTGCTTTCGCGGCAGCGCAGCCTTTCACTTTAATCAGCGCTCGTATAGTCTTCCACTTTTAGACGAGCACGTATTGTTGCTATACAATCCGCAACGCGACCTTCCCATGGAGTTAACTGTAAGCCCAAACTCTCAATTGGTTACGGTACTTATCTCCATAAAAAAATTTCACAGTTTATTTTCGCAAGAGGCGGATCAGATACCTTTTTTATCTGATGAAAACATCAACAAAAAATACTACAAAGATGTTGTCATGACTCCTTCCATGGCGGTGGCGTTAAGTCAAATTTTGCAACACCAACCCAATGCACTAATGAGTAGGTTGTATTTAAAAGGTAAAGTATATGAATTATTGAGTTTGTATTTTAACCCTACAGAGGCTACAGACGTAGCAGAGTGCCCTTTTTTGGTAGATGAAGAAAATGTAAGAAAAATCAGAAACGCCAAACAAATTATGCTAAGGCGCATGACAAATCCACCAAGCTTACAAGAACTGGCAGACGAAATTGGGCTTAGCCTCAAGAAACTAAAAGAGGGCTTTAAGCAGCTTTATGGAAGTACCGTGTATCAGTTTGTTTTGGATCACAAAATGAATTATGCACGTCAACTTTTGGGCTCTGGATCATATAACGTAAACGAGGTTGCCTTGCAGCTTGGCTACAGCAATTCAAGCCACTTTATTGACGCCTTTAAAAAGAAGTTTGGAACAACGCCCAAAAAATACCTTTTGTCTGTATCTTCGTAACGAAAAATTAAGCTATGAAAGGAGTACTATTGGTGAATTTGGGTTCACCGCAAAGTCCTACTGCTAAGGACGTTAAACCCTATTTGGAAGAGTTTTTAATGGACGAGCGCGTCATAGACGTTCCCAAGTGGTTTCGTACGTTTTTAGTCAAAGGAATAATTTTAAAAACCCGACCCAAACGATCGGCTAAAGCGTACCAAAAAATTTGGTGGGAAGAAGGCTCGCCGCTAATTGTACTTTCTGAACGACTTCAAAAAAAAGTAGCTAAAAAAACCTCGGTGCCCATTGCATTGGCAATGCGCTATGGACAACCTTCTATTGCATCTGGCTTGGAAGAATTGCACCAAAAAGGGGTTGATGAGGTATTGCTTATTCCGCTTTATCCGCAACACGCCATGGCAACGACCGAAACCATTTTGGTTTTGGCAGAAGAAATTCGGGCAAAGCAATTTCCAAATATGGCATTTACGCATCTGCCTGCTTTTTATCATCACCCTGATTATATTCGTGTGCTGTCGCATTCTATTCAAGAATATCTACAAGACAAGCCCTGGGAGCATTTGTTGTTTTCGTATCATGGTGTTCCAGAGCGTCATATACGCAAATCGGATGTAACCAAATCACATTGTAAAATTGATGGACAATGTTGTCAAACCAAATCGGAGGCGCACGCATATTGCTATCGCCATCAGTGCTATGAAACCACTCGGCAAGTTGCCGAATACTTGGAGTTGCGCCCGGGAAGTTACTCTACATCGTTTCAATCTAGATTAGCCGGCGATAAGTGGTTACGCCCTTATACAGATAAGACAGTAGAAAATTTTGCAAAAAATGGCACCAAGCAAATGGCGGTAGTAACACCAGCCTTTATTTCTGATTGTTTAGAAACGCTAGAGGAAATTGGCATGGAAGCCAAAGAGGATTTCGAAGAAAAAGGTGGCGAGGAAATGCACGTAGTGCCTTGCATCAACGACCGTGACGATTGGGTAAATGTTCTTAGTCGTTGGATTGATGAATGGGCAACAGCATCATAGCTTAAAAAAATGTACCTTTAGGTCAATTGTTTGCACGTGGAAGCCTATAACTACATAAAAGCCCTGCACCTGATTTTTGTGATTACCTATTTTGCGGGGTTGTTCTATATTCCAAGACTTATGGTGTACCAAGTTGAAGCCGCAGCGCGACCCAAAAACGAAGCCGATATATTATTGCCGCAATTGCAATTGATGATGCGGAGGCTATGGGTTATTATTACGGTGCCATCAGGGATTTTGGCGACGCTTTTTGCGGTGTGGTTGTTGGTGTTGATGCCCATTTGGCTCGCCCAACCATGGATGTGGGTAAAGCTAGTTTTTGTGGGGTTATTGCTTTTGTATCATGCTAAAACCCATAGTCTATACAAAGAATTTTTGCGTGGCGAACATCGTTATAGTGCTACTTTTTTTCGCGTTTGGAATGAGGGTGCTACGCTGATTCTGTTTGCGGTGGTATTCCTTGCCATACTCAAAAACAGCGTACATTGGGTTTTTGGACTCATCGGTTTGGCGGGTTTAGCGTTGCTGCTGATGTTTGGAATCCGCCTTTACAAACGCTACCGAACCCCAAAACTGTAGCCTTATGCGGTTGCTATCTCTTCGCGCACGTATCTTTACTGCTCTAATTTTTTTGGTAGTTGTTGCCTCGTTGCTCATTGCTGGCGTTACCATTTTTCAGTATAGTGAACAGTCCAACGCCTATCACGAACAACGCCTAGAGCGTAAAGAAAATCAGCTAAAAAAACGGATTACGTATTTACTTCAAGATGCTGCCACTAAAGTTACCCCAGAAAATCTAAGCACCATTTTTGAACCTCATAAGCAGCAAACGGCAGACGTGCTAAACATCAACTTTAGAATATATAGCCTTTCGGGGGTATTGATGTCGTCCACGCAGCTGATGGAAGCTGCTCCTGTTCAAGTACTTCCCAAAACACTTTTGGACCAATTGCAAGCCAAGCCCTCTGAGCGACTTATTGACTTTAGCACTACAGATGGCATTCGAATGCGCTCCTCCTATTTTTTTATTTTTGACAATAAGGATTTGCCTCTCGCCATTTTAAATGTGCCGTATTTCGATGACGATTCGCTCAGTTCTTTAGAACTAAATGCCTTTCTATTTCGCTTGGTGCAGGTGTATGTGATTATGCTGATAATTGCTATTATTTTAGCTTTTATTGTATCGTCCTATATAACGCAGTCTCTCGAAACCATTAGCGTAAAACTCAATCAAACCAAACTTGCCAAATCAAACACCAAAATTGAATTGACCAAAGCAAGTAAGGAAATTTCGGCTTTGGTAGAAGCCTATAATCAAATGGTAGATGAATTGGAGCAAAGTGCTGTAAAACTTGCCAAATCGCAGCGCGAAGTGGCGTGGAGGGAGATGGCAAAACAGGTTGCACACGAAATCAAAAACCCACTAACGCCCATGCGGTTGAGCATTCAGCATTTTGAGCAACAGGTAGCCAAAGGATCTTCGGAGTGGAAAACGCAAGTGCACGAATTTAGCCAAACCCTGATTCAGCAAATTGATACCATGTCAGCGATTGCTTCGGCATTTTCGCAGTTTGCAGCCATGCCTACTGGACAATCGGAGCGATTAAACGTAACGGCAACCGTTCAGCGCGCATTGGAATTGTATAAAGATGCGCCTATTGCTTTGGATATCGATAAAACGTATTATGCGCAACTTGATACTACACAATTGGTTCGGATTGTAAATAATTTGATGAGCAATGCCATTGAAGCGTGCACGGAGGCGAGTAAGCCAAGCATACTTGTAAGTCTTTTTGGAGATAAAAAATGGGTTTATTTGTCTGTAGAAGACAACGGAAAAGGCATTTCCGAAGCACTTCAGGAGCGCATTTTTGAGCCAACATTTACCACCAAAACAAGTGGTATGGGACTTGGATTGAGCATGGTAAAATCGATTGTGGAAACCTATGGCGGCGCAGTAAAATTTGAGTCAAATCCCGATGTGGCTACACGATTTGAAGTACGCTTTCCACGTATAGATTAAGGCAGCACAGAAGCCTTAATTTGTTCTTCCAACTGACGCAATGTATCTGCAATACCCTCTTTTGGAATGGCAATGGGAGAATGTACTTTTAGCACCATTTTTGTGCCAATTCCCAGTGGGAATGATCCATGTCGGGAAATTTTCCATGAATGATTTATGGTAACCCCCAACAGTTTTGCATTTGGCATAACCTCAACGAGCTGCATCAAGCCAGCGTATCGAAATGGGCGAGGCTCATGGTTTCTGCTTCGGGTTCCTTCAGGAAAAATTACGGCGCTTCGATGCGTTGCGGCAAGGCGTTCTCCAAACGCTTTGATTTTTTCTAGTGCTTGTTTTGGATTTTTTCTATCGATGAGCACCGAGCCGCCATTCCTTAGATTAAAGGAAATACTGGGAATTCCTTTTCCGAGTTCTTTTTTTCCTACAAATTTCGGGTGCACTTTTCTAAAATACCAAATGAGTGGCGGGATGTCATAGGTGCTTTGGTGGTTGGCAACAATAATATATGATTGATTTTTTTCTAAGGCAAAAGGCATATCAAAAACAAAACGAGTACCAATTAGATTGAGGCCTCTTAAAAGAAGGAAATTAAGGATATCTACACAAATTTTATGTGCCTGATAACCAAACAAATAGGTAATACGTTGCAGCCCGTCAAACAGTAAAAGAATACTGCCAAAAACGGGGTAGTACAATGCGCTAAGCGGATAAGAAAGGAGCTTAGCCATGATACAATTTAGCAGTGTGTGTTATATGCTTCTTTAAGGTTTTCTGCAATAAGTTCAGCAGGACGCCCTTCAATGTGATGCCGTTCTAACATATGTACCAATTCGCCATCTTTAAAAAGGGCAATACTTGGCGATGATGGTGGAAAAGGAACCATTTGGCTTCGCGCTTCGGCGGTAGCCTCTTGGTCAACACCTGCAAAAACAGTAACGAGTTGTTCAGGTGATTTATCGTTGGCAAGTGACATACGTGCGCCTGGGCGTGCATTAGCAGCAGCACATCCGCAAACCGAATTGACAACTACAAGTGTGGTGCCGCTTTTGCTTAGTGCCGAAGCTACGCTTTCGGCGGTGGTACATTGGGTAAAGCCAACGGCAGTTAGCTCGTCGCGCATGGGTTGAACAATTTCAGCAGGATACATAGCATTAATTTTAGAGTACAAAGATAGGGAAGCTAGTGGATTTATGCACGTTCGCAATACACCATATAATAACGGGGCGTGATGTAGCGTAATAGTGGGCGAATGCCAATTTTTTTATAATTGGGAGATGCCCAAAGCATACTATCTTTTACTTCCCAACCACTTTTTTCCAGTAAAAAATCAAATTGCTTTTGTTCAAACTCATGATAATGCTTGTCCCAATCGTCGTTGGCATTCCAATAGGCAGATGCAAACCATAGCTTTAGTGGCACAGAAGCAATCAGTTTGTTACACTTTATTTGGCTTAATATATTGAACGGCGCCAACATATGTTCAAAAATCTCAAAAGCAGTAACACAATCTGCATCAGTATTGAGATAGGTATGGTAATCGGTATCTAAGTTTTCTCCTTTGGTGTTTTTAACACTAAAACCAGCAGCAGCTAAAAAGGCTGAAAGTGCATTGGGGGTTCCCAAGTCTAGCAAAGAGGCGTTTTTTGGCAAGTGCTTTGTTACAAAGTCACATGTTCTGTTAAATCTACGGGTTTCGGGAGTGGACATTTTATGGATTAAATTTGTGCTAAAGTAAATGAAATCCACCTAAAATCCTTCGTACTTTTGCACGATGCGATGGTTATTAGCTTTTATAGGCTATATGGTGTTTCGGTTTCCGGGGGCACTGTTGGGCTTTTTTTTGGGAACGCTTTTAGAGGTAGGGAGTAGAGGACAAATTAGAACTTCTTTTCAAACCACACGAGTTTCTGCACAGGAGTTTGAACTTCGTTTGTTGGCATTGGCAAGCATGGTTATCAAAGCCGACGGCAAAACCACACAGTCCGAGCTGGACTATGTACGCGCTCAGTTTGTACAGTTTTTTGGAAAAGATCGGGCAAACGAGATATTTAGAATTTACAATGCCGAGTTTAAAAAATCGGGAGTTACGGCAATGGAAATTGGGCAGTTTTTAGTAACGCGTACCCGTTACGAAGCACGCTTACAAATGCTCGACTTTTTGTTTCGCATTGCCAAAGCCGACGGAAAGGTATCCCCCGTAGAAGTTGAAAAGCTCAGCGAAATTGCAGGATATATGCGCATAAGCGCAGCAGATTTTAATAGCATCAAAGCTATGTTTGTTGCTCAAACCGACAGCGCATACACCATTTTAGAAGTATCTAAGTCTTCGACAGATACAGAAATTAAGAGGGCATATCGAGATTTGGTTAAAAAACACCATCCCGATAGAGTTCGTAACTTAGGGCCTGCAGCCGAAAAGGCGGCCAAAGAAAAGTTTCAGCGCATACAACAAGCGTATGAAGCCATCAAAAACGAACGTGGATTTTAATACTTATGGACGATTTTCTTTTTTACACTAAACTTGGGTTAAACCACATTTTAGATCCCAACGCCTACGATCACCTCCTGTTTTTGGTGGTGCTTACCTTACCCTATTTATACAAACAATTACGTCAATTGGTGCTTTTGGTCACCGTTTTTACCATAGGACATACTGTTTCGCTTTGGGCGGCATCGGCGGGCATTATGCGTATTTCGCCATCGTGGATTGAGTTCCTCATTCCCATTACCATCTTGCTAACTGCCTTACATGTTTTGTATTGGAACAATGCCATTACCGCAAAATCGTCAGCGCCATTTACGCTACTAGCGGTGTTTTTTGGCATCATTCACGGACTGGGATTCTCCAATTATTTTTCGATGGTTTTTGCCGATAAAGGCATTGGCTTGCCGCTTTTATATTTTACACTTGGTATTGAGGCTGCTCAAATTATAGCGGTTATTGTCGTAGTTTTTCTCAACACGGTACTGAGTCATTTGGGCGTTTCAAAACGCGATCGCTTGCTTGTGGGCAGTAGTATAATTATAGGTATTTTAGTACCGATTCTGATTTCATCTGCTAGTGCATTATGACAAAAGCCGCCAAAAAACAACTTCGATACGATAACGCCTATATGCGTATGGCAATGGAATGGGCGCAACTTTCGCATTGTGAGCGCAAAAAAGTGGGTTCCTTAATTGTGAAAGACCGCATGATTATTTCAGACGGTTATAATGGCACACCAACGGGCTTTGAAAACGAATGCGAGGACGAAGACCATTACACCAAATGGTATGTGCTTCATGCTGAGGCAAATGCCATTATGAAAGTAGCGTCTTCTACGCAGTCTTGTGCCGGCGCAACGCTCTATATTACGCTATCGCCTTGTAAAGAATGCAGCAAACTTATCCATCAAGCAGGTATAAAACGAGTAGTTTATGCCACGACCTACAAAGATTCTTCTGGATTAGATTTTTTGGAACGAGCAGGGGTTGAGTTAGTTGCTTTGCCTCAGGATTGATCCTTAATTTTCTTTTGAATTTTTAGGGCGATTTTTAAAATTACAAGCAATATAATGGCACATAAACTTGCGCCAACTCCTACAACAGCAGCAAAACTGTCGCCTTCCAAGGGCGCTTCAAAATCAATATGAAAAACATTAAAAACAAGCAGCCCAACAGCGAGTGCCAAAAAAACATAAATCAGAATTTTCATAAGCTAGTTTTAAGTAAGTTACGATAGAAAGCAAAATTTTAAACAAATATAGCTTAGTGTGTATCACAAATGCTATTAAGTATTTAGTTTAGGATAGAAATATAATTTACTTAATACGGTTAAATCTAAATAATTGTTGTAATCTTGCTTAAATTATATTTTATTTTTATGCAAGGTACTGTTAAATTTTTCAACGAGTCAAAAGGATTTGGCTTTATAACCACCGACTCAGGGGAGGATGTTTTTGTACACATTAGCGCGTTAGATGGTCTTTCAATCAACGAAGGCGACAGCGTTACATTTGAAATTGTTGATGGAAAAAGAGGCAAGGCGGCAAGCGACGTAAAACTTGCTTAACCCTTTTTTCAAAGTTTTTTCAGTATCGGAGTTTCTTTTTGAGTTACGTAAACAGTTGCTGAACATTTCCAGCAAATAGCTTTACGGCAATTGCCATAAGTACAACACCAAAAATTTTACGGATAATATTAATACCCGATTGTCCTAAAACACGCTCAATGCGTTTGGATGATTTTAATACGGTGTAAACAATTGCGATGTTGATGACAATGGCAACGATGATATTTGCAACATCATACTCTGCTCGAAGTGACAGTAACGAAGTGAGCGTTCCGGCTCCTGCAATCAGCGGAAAGGCAATCGGCACGATAGATGCCGTATCGGACGATTCATCTTTGTATAGCTGAATTCCCAAAATCATTTCAAGCGCTAAAAAGAAAATAATTAGCGCACCTGCAACCGCAAAGGAATTCACATCAATACCTATTAGCTTTAGGATACTTTCGCCTAAAAAGAGAAATCCAATCATGATGACTCCTGCTACAAGGGAGGCTTTTTCAGACTGAATATGCCCTACTTTTTGACGAAGTCCAATAATGATGGGTGTGCTGCCAATAATATCAATTACGGCAAAAAGCACCATAGTACAGGTCACGATTTCTTTCAAACTAAACATGGGTCAAAGATACTTTTTTTGTGCAATCAAAATTGTAGTTTAGTGCCATGTTCCAGTTAGGCAAAACCTTGGTTTCTGAAGCGCTTTTTGAACAAGCCTTTACGTGTGACGTATCGGCGTGCAAAGGCGCATGTTGCGTTGAGGGCGAGGCAGGAGCTCCCTTAGAATTAAACGAAATTGAACAATTGAAAGCGCATTGGCATGAGGTTAAATCTTATTTGACCCCAGAAGGAATTGCTGCGCTAGAGGCACAAGGAGTTGCCACCCAAAACGCTTTTAAAGAATGGGAAACGCCACTTATAGACGGAAAGGCGTGTGCCTACATCAATTACGACGGCAAAGGTGTTTCGCAATGTGGCATTGAACAAGCACATCGCAACGGAGACACGATATTACAGAAACCGATTTCATGTCATTTATATCCTGTTCGAGTAAAAAACTACAGTGCTTTTGTAGCTGTTAATTATCATGAATGGGCTATTTGTGCTTCGGGTTGTGATTTGGGTAAGGCGTTGAAGCGTCCGTTGTACCAATTTGTGGAAAAAGCATTGGTCAGAAAATTTGGACAAGCGTGGTATGATGCCTTGCAGCTGGCGGCTCAAGAATTTGCAGCGCAACAAAAAAAATAGCAAATGCTCTTCCCATAAGACATTTTTATAAAATGCTTTAAATCAGCGTATTATAATTTATGTTTTGGCCAAATTTTTGTAAGGAAAACCTTAGTTTTTGTTAAAAACTAAAAGGCATTGTGGAAAAGTATGCCTTTTATTTGTCCTTAATTTTTGAAACATTTGTAGGGCAATACGCATTCCATTTAACATCTAAAAAAAAATTATGTCAGTTTCTGTAGAACCCATTTTGTCTGAAAACAAGAACCGCTTTGTTATTTTCCCTATTCAACACCATGATATTTGGGAGTGGTACAAAAAGCAAGAAGCATGTTTTTGGACGGCGGAAGAGATTGACTTACACCAAGATCTAACAGACTGGACAACAAAGCTAAACGATGATGAGCGCTATTTCGTCAAACACATTTTGGCATTTTTTGCAGCTTCGGATGGAATTGTGAACGAAAACTTAGCAGAGAACTTTGTTAATGAGGTTCAATACAGCGAAGCTAAGTTTTTCTACGGGTTTCAAATCATGATGGAGAATATCCACTCGGAAACCTATTCACTACTTATTGATACTTACGTCAAAGACGAAGCAGAAAAGAACAAACTTTTTCAAGCGATTGAAGTGTTCCCTGCCATCAAGAAAAAGGCAGACTGGGCACTTCGTTGGATAGAGTCTGATTCGTTTGCAGAGCGCCTTATTGCGTTTGCTGCAGTTGAAGGGATTTTCTTTTCAGGGGCATTTTGCTCTATTTTCTGGCTCAAAAAACGCGGATTAATGCCAGGACTAACATTTTCAAACGAATTAATTTCTCGTGACGAGGGAATGCACTGCGACTTTGCTGTTCATTTGCACAACACCCACTTGGTGAATAAAGTACCGCCAGCCCGTATTAGAGAAATTATCATCGACGCCCTAAACATCGAGCGTGAGTTTATTACCGAATCACTTCCCGTGAGTCTTATTGGAATGAATGCCAAACTGATGACACAGTACTTGGAATTTGTTACTGATCGCCTACTTCTAGAACTTGGCTTAGAAAAAGAGTTCAACGTGTCTAATCCGTTTGATTTTATGGATATGATTTCGCTTCAAGGAAAAACCAATTTCTTTGAAAAGCGCGTGTCAGAATACCAAAAAGCGGGTGTGATGAACCAAGAGAAGGAAGAAACAGAAAAGTACTCGTTCGGCGACGACTTTTAGTCTGCACCGCAAGACAGTACAAGAGTTGATTGTCTTTAGGGACTTTCAATGCATTAACCAACAAAACAACAACACTATGTATGTAGTAAAAAGAGATGGGCGCAAGGAACCCATTATGTTCGACAAAATCACTGCGCGGGTGCGCAAATTATGCTATGGACTCAACGAACTTGTAGACCCCGTTAAAGTTGCCATGCGAGTTATTGAAGGATTATATGATGGCGTAACTACTTCAGAATTAGATAGTCTTGCTGCTGAAATTGCAGCGACAATGACTACAACGCATCCCGATTATGCCCAACTTGCAGCACGCATTTCCGTTTCAAACTTGCACAAAAACACCAAAAAATCTTTTTCGGAAACAATGACGGATCTCTACGAGTATGTGAATCCACGTACCGAGAAAAAGTCACCACTGCTTTCTGATGAGGTGTATGATGTAATTCAAAAGAATGCCGATTTACTTGATTCATCCATTATCTACAACCGTGATTTTGGGTATGACTATTTTGGATTTAAAACCCTAGAGCGTTCCTATTTGCTCAAAATAAACGGCAACATTGCCGAGCGTCCACAGCATATGCTGATGCGTGTTTCTGTGGGGATTCACCCAACGGATTTAGACGCTGCTATTGAAACCTACCACCTAATGTCGAAGCGTTACTTTACGCATGCTACGCCTACACTTTTTAACTCAGGAACACCAAAGCCACAAATGTCTTCGTGTTTTTTATTAACGATGCGAGACGACAGTATTGATGGCATCTATGATACTTTAAAGCAAACGGCAAAAATTTCACAATCGGCGGGTGGTATTGGATTATCTATCCACAATGTGCGCGCTACAGGCTCATATATTGCTGGCACTAACGGTACGTCAAATGGAATAGTGCCGATGCTTCGTGTATATAACGACACAGCACGTTATGTGGACCAAGGTGGTGGAAAGCGAAAAGGCTCCTTTGCCATTTATGTAGAACCATGGCACGCCGATATTTTCGACTTTTTGGATTTGAAGAAAAACCACGGTAAAGAAGAAATGCGTGCGCGCGATTTGTTCTATGCCATGTGGATTCCGGATTTGTTCATGAAACGTGTGGAGGAAAACACCAAGTGGACGCTAATGTGCCCTAATGAGTGTCCTGGGCTTTACGACTGTCATAGCGAAGAATTTGAAACCTTATACTTAAAGTATGAATCTGAAAGCAGAGGACGTAAGACCATTAAGGCACGCGAACTATGGGAGAAAATTTTAGAGTCACAAATTGAAACAGGCACGCCATATATGTTGTACAAAGATGCAGCGAATCGCAAGTCTAATCAGAAGAATTTGGGGACTATCCGTTCCTCAAATTTGTGTACTGAAATTATGGAGTACACCTCAAAAGATGAGGTAGCGGTGTGTAACTTGGCATCGATTGCACTTCCAATGTTTGTAAAGGATGGCGCATTTGACCATCAAGAATTGTATGACGTAACGATGCGCGTTACCAAAAACCTAAATCAGGTCATTGACCGCAATTATTATCCAGTTCCTGAAGCGGAAAACTCTAACATGCGCCACAGACCTGTAGGGCTGGGTGTGCAAGGTCTTGCCGATACGTTTATCAAACTGCGATTACCTTTTACAAGTGAAGAAGCAAAAACGCTAAACCAAGAAATTTTTGAAACTATTTATTTTGCATCGCTGACGGCGTCTAAAGAAATGGCAAAAGTTGAGGGACCTTACGAGTCTTACAAGGGGTCACCCATTTCGAAAGGAGAATTTCAGCACAACATGTGGGGAATTAAGGATGAAGAACTTAGTGGTCGTTGGGACTGGGCTGGATTACGCAACGAAATCAAAAAGTATGGTGTGCGAAATTCGCTATTGATGGCACCAATGCCTACTGCATCTACCTCACAAATTCTGGGGAATAACGAGTGCTTTGAGCCTTACACCTCAAATATTTACACGCGTCGCGTGCTGTCTGGCGAGTTTATTGTGGTAAACAAACACCTGTTGGAAGATCTTGTAAATCTTGGTCTTTGGGATGAAGACATGAAGCAAGAATTGATGCGCGCCAACGGCTCTATACAACATATAGAAACCATTCCTGCAGATATACGCGAGCTGTACAAAACAGTTTGGGAAATGAGCATGAAGGACATTATAGATATGTCACGCCATCGCGGGTATTTTATTGATCAGTCGCAGTCGTTGAACTTATTTATGGAGGGCGCAACGATGTCAAAGCTAACGTCAATGCATTTCTACGCATGGAAATCGGGCTTAAAAACAGGGATGTATTACTTACGTACAAAATCTGCTGTGGATGCGATTAAGTTTACCGTTAACAAAAAGACGGAAGCCATTCCTGCCACTGAGGTAGCCACCACACCTAAGGCAAAAGCATCTGTTGCTGTGGAGCCACTTTCACCTGCTGAGCTAAAGGAAATGCTGGCAAAATCGAAAGAAAGTGACGAAGACGATTGTCTGATGTGTGGGTCATAGTCAAATAAGACTGAAATAAAAAAGCGCTACATAAGTAGCGCTTTTTTATTAGCGATCTTTTTGTTCATCGCTAACTTTTCTTGGCGCTATTTTAGGATCAAACTTTCGATAGTAAAGCTCAATTAAGTTAAAAGTAGCCACAATTAAATCTTTGGTTTCGATCATTAAGCTAAAGAAAAGCGTCGTGTTTTTAGGACTCTTTTCTTCTTTACTTCGCGTTCTAATTACCTGCTGATTAATTTTTTCATCTATGTTATTAAAGAGGACATGTTTTTTAGTAAGGATGTTGCTAACGGCCTCAAAATCGGTTAAATCAAACGCAAACCGTATCTCTGCAAACAACTCCTCTAAATCTAATTGCGTTTCTTTGAGTTCTTTAATTTGTGAATACTTAAGCTGTCGGTGGTTATTGCTCACATGTTTGTGCGATACTTTTGAGATGTATTCCAAAGATTGGGCCATGTCTTCCAAAATACTAATTAAGTTAATGTAGAAGTGACTAACATTAACGCTTTCTTCATCCATTTCTTGAATAAAATAGAACAACTCGTTACGTAGTTTTTCTATTTCTTTTTCAAGGCGAACAACCTCACGTTTTGTTGTTCGCAGCTCCTCTGTGTTTTGTTTTGCCAAACCGTTTATAGAAGCAAGATAAATATCGTTACACTTGTTAACCATCATCGAAACATTGTAAGCACTTTCTACAATAAGCCCTTGCACAGAAGAACTTTCAATCATTTGTAAATCACGCTCACGATTGGACTCAGTTACATTTTTTTTATGTTTACGGTAGTTGTTGACAAGAATAAAAACAGTGAATACCAACAACCCAAACAGTGCAGGCAATTTTCCAGTATAAAGAATAACTGCTACAATACCACAGGCAGTAAAGGCTGTAAGTGCAGTTAGAAACCAACCTGCAATTACATTAAGCACTCCTGCAACGCGATAAACGGCGCTATCTGCTCCCCATGCACGGTCGGCAAGAGAAGTTCCCATTGCTACCATAAAAGTTACGTAAGTAGTTGATAAAGGCAGCTTATAGGAGGTTCCAATAGAAATAAGTACTGCAGCAACCGTAAGGTTTATGGATGCTCTAATATTATCAAATGCAGGCGCATCTTCTGGTTTTGCGTGATATTGCGCCTTTGAAGGCATAAAACGCGCTTTTATTTTTTCGGCAAGTAAAGTAGGGGTTACAGCCTCTACAAATCGAACAGAGCCTATAAAAGTACGTACCAAACCACGGGAGAATGCATTAGAATCAAATCGTTCATTTGTGCGTTCTTGACGCGACAACTCAATAGATGTTTTGAGTACCTCTTGAGCTTTTGAAGAAAGCCACAACGTGACAACCATAACCAAACCAGCAATAATGAGCAGCGCAGTTGGCGTTGCTACTTTTGCAGATAAAAAGGACATATTGAAAAGCTCTGCACTGACACCAGAGGCTTTCCAGGCATCAAAGGATTGCCAAGCAGCAATAGGAACACCAATAAAGTTTACCAAGTCGTTACCCGCAAAAGCAAGAGCCAATGAAAATGTACCTACGATGATGATAACTTTATAAATATCTGTTCGCAAGAAATAAGTTGCCAACAGGGATAAAAAAGTCCACACTACCCAACTTATAAAAAGCACTCGGTCTGCTTGTGTAGCCATAAAATCTTTGAGCGACATATTACCCAGCAGTTCATAGCTATTGTCTGCAAAAGGCGTTCCCTTAATTCCTTTGACTAAGATAAAGTAGGTAATGGCAGTCATGGCAATACCTCCAAAAACAGCTCCCATCCATTTGGGATTATCTTTAAAATGGAAGGTAAGAATAAGCCGACTTACGTATTGCACTACAGCACCAACGGTAAAGGCAATAAACACCGAGAGCAAAATGCCCATAATTATCTGAGTTGCTTTGCTAACGTTTATAAATTCGTAAAGTGATTCATTGGCATTGCCCCAGTATATTTTTACCATGGAAATGGCTACGGCAGCGCCTAGTAACTCAAATACGATTGACACCGTAGTTGATGTAGGCATTCCAAGGGTGTTGAAGAAATCCAATAATAAAATATCGGTAAGCATCACTGCCATAAAAATGACCATGATTTCATCGAAGTAAAACAAGTCAGGATTAAAGATTCCCTTTCTTGCTACTTCCATAAGTCCGCTAGAGAAGATAGCACCTGCGGCTACGCCCAAACTGGCAATAATCATCACGGTTCTAAAACTTATGGCTTTTGAGCCAATAGCTGAGTTAAGGAAGTTAACAGCGTCATTGCTCACTCCAACAACCAAATCTGCAGTAGCCAAAACTGCAAGTGCAATGATAATGATGAGGTAAAAATCCATTTGGCAATAATATAAAAAAGCCCCCATAAAAATGGAGGCTTTTTGATTATCCTTTTGTTAAGTAAGGATATGTCTTATTTAAACCAAGTCCAAGACGAAATGTCAAGAGCAGTGGCCGTATAACTAGCCGAAGTACTTGCATCATTTCCTTCAATTTTTACATTAGCCAATGGTCCGCTGTCTTTCATGTCAATATTTTTGGCATAACCTGAAAGGTGTAATCCTGTGATTGTAGCACCAGATGTCTTTTTAAACTGAAGCGCAGTACCATTAACACTGGATACAGCAGTGAAGTTAACAATTTTAGGATTGTTGTTTGTTCCATCTGCTTCTACTGCAGTAGAGAAACCAGCTACAGTATGGCTCACATATGTATTTGTGATAGTACCATTCCAACCTTCTGTCCAATCCACAGAGTCGTCAGAATTGTTTTCAAAGTATAAATTTGTAGCAGAAACGGTTCCACCAAAGAATTCAACACCATCATCATCACCATCAATTACAGCAACATTTGAAATTGTTGTACCTGAACCTACTCCATATAGTGTTAAACCGTTGTATTGAGACTCAGAGTTGATTTGTGCACCAGCATTTTTGATAACAAGATACTCAACAGTTCCAGAGTTATCATCATTGTCAGTACCACCATACACAAGTCCTGCAACCTCAGCAACAGCGTCAACACCTTCAGTTGTAGTAGCATCACCACAAAGTAGTAGTCCTCCCCAGTCACCAGGAGCAGGAGTAGATGCGTTAGAATCCATGACTACAGGATGATCGTTTGTTCCTGTAAGGTTGATTTTTCCACCAACTTCAACAGCAAGGAAGTTTCCTGTACCCACATTTGATTTGATAGTTGTTCCAGCAGGGATAGTTAATGTAGCACCACTTTTTACTCGAACACCACCGTCAATTACATATGTTTTTGTGGAGTTTAACACTCTATTTGAACTAATAGATCCAGAAAGTGTAGTACTTTCAGTTGGAATAGAAGTATTGCTAGTTGCCCATGCAAAATCTGCAATATCAACAGTTGCTGCACCGTCATATCCAAGTGATGGATGACCAGCTTCCCCTTCAATTACAACATTGGCTAAAGCTCCGTCGTCTTTCATATCAATTCTTGTAGCGTAACCGATAAGTGATAGACCAGTGATAGTAGCACCAGATTGCTTTTTAAATTGAAGTGCAGTACCAGCAACAGAAGAGAATGCAGTAAGGTTTACAATTTTAGGATTGTTGTTTGCTCCATCTGCTTCTACAACAGTTGAGAAACCAGCAATAGTATGGTGTACAAATGTATTTGTAATGGTACCATTCCAACCTTCTGTCCAATCTACAGAGTCATCAGAGTTGTTTTCAAAGTATAAGTTTGTTGCAGAAACAGTACCACCAAAGAACTCAACTCCATCGTCATCACCATCAATTACGGCAACATTGTTGATTTTGGTTCCAGAACCAACTGCGTATAATGTTAAACCATTATATTGAGACTCAGAA
>Ga0136656_1000176_pt1 | contig 20618 bp, 22 predicted proteins | sample CPBDNA_9_FD_94862 | JGI IMG/M metagenome (GOLD analysis project Ga0136656, IMG submission 94862) | Freshwater to marine salinity gradient microbial communities from Chesapeake Bay, USA - CPBay_Sum_15_0.8_DNA (version 2) | ecosystem: Environmental > Aquatic > Marine > Coastal | place: USA...
CCCCAAAAATGACACTTTCTTTCTTGTTTTTAAGGGCGACATGAAAATCAGAGATCGAATCAGAGAACTGCGTCGGGTGCCAGCTTCAGAGCTTCGCCCAAACCCCAAAAACTGGAGGACGCACCCGGAAGCCCAGGCCAACGCTCTGAAGGGCGTGCTGGCCGAGGTTGGCATCGCCGACGCTGTGCTAGCCCGTGAGCTCGACGACGGCTCGCTCATGCTGCTCGACGGCCACCTTCGGGTGGAGACGATGGGCGACCAAATCCTGCCGGTGCTGGTGCTCGACGTGGACGAGGCCGAAGGCGACAAGATCCTCGCCACGCTGGACCCGTTGGCGGCGATGGCAGAATCAGACGCCGCCAAGCTCGATGCCATCCTGCGAGACGTTGACACGGGCTCGCCCGAGTTGCAGGAGATGCTGGCAGGGCTGGCCGACGAGGCCGGGCTGTACCAAGACGAAGCCAAAGAGATCGTCGAGGACGAAATTCCCGAGCCGCCGGCCGATCCGATCACGAAGCCGGGCGACCTGTGGCTGCTTGGCGACCATCGCCTGCTCTGCGGCGACTCGACGAAGGCGGAGGATGTCGAGCGGCTGATGGCTGGGAAAACAGCCGACGCCGTCGTGACTGACCCGCCGTATGGTATCGGGTTTTCCTATGACACGCACGACGACGACCGGGACGCCTGGTTCCAGCTAATGAACAAAATCGTCCCCATGCTTCGGTCGATGGCACGCTTTGTCGTTATGCCATCATGCGGAATAGATCGAATCGGGTGGTGGTACAAGCACCACGAACCAGATTGGATGATGTGCTGGTACAAGGGAAGCCCGGGCCACCTAAGCAAAGTCGGGTTTAACGACTGGGAATCGCATCTTGTTTGGGGACGCCCGCCGAAGCAGATGCACGACTACTGGCAAACGAAGTGCGGGTTCCACGTTGACGGACACCCATGCCCAAAGCCTGTCGAGTATTCGGCCTGGCTTGTGGAGCGCGCCGCCGAACGGGACGGATTGATCTACGAGCCCTTCTGCGGCTCCGGCACCACCCTGATCGCCGCCGAGCAACTGGGCCGCAAGTGCTACGGGATGGAGATCAGCCCGCAGTATTGCGACGTGATCGTCAAGCGGTGGGAGACGCTGACGGGCAAGAAGGCCACACTCGACAAGCCCGCCAAGAAGCCCAAGGCTAAATAACGCATGGCGGACGATCGCCTCAAGAAGGCTGCCGAGGCTGAGAAAAAGCTGAAGGAGCAGCTGCGGGACGTTCGTGCTATCAAAAAGCGTTTGAGCGGTGACCGGGATGCCTACGAGGCTCACCGGGACCGCATGACCGAGCGGTCAACCCGCATCTCTGAAGCTGGCCGGGAGATCGGCGAGCTGCCCGAGGTAGCAGACGCCAAGCGACGCAAGGCAGGGCAAAAGAGCTTTCGCACGTTCTGTGAGACGTACCTGCACGAAGCATGCTGCTTGGCCTGGTCGCCCGACCATCTGCGAGCGATTGAGAAGATCGAGCGAGCGGTGCTGAAGGGTGAGTTGTTCAGCTTTGCCATGCCTCGGGGCAGCGGCAAGAGCACGCTGGTGGAAGCTGCTGCGCTGTGGTCGATGCTCTACGGGCATCGTGAGTTCATCATGATCGTCGGGGCTGACCAGACGATCGCCGGTGCGATGCTCGACAGCCTGAAGGCCCAGTTGGAAAACAATGAGCTGCTGCTCGCCGACTTTCCCGAGGCTTGCTTCCCGGTCGCCCGGCTCGACCGCATCAGCCAGCGAGCCAAGGGTCAGACGTACAAGGGCAAGCCGACGCACATTGAGTGGACAGCCGACCAGATCACCCTGCCTTGGATTCCGGGTGCCGCTTCGGCCGGTGCTGCCGTGCGTGTTGCTGGCATCACGGGCCGCATCCGAGGCATCAAGCACACCAGGCCGGACGGCAAGACGATCCGGCCGAGCCTTGTGCTAATCGACGACCCACAGACAGACGAAGCTGCGAACAGCCCGTCGCAGGTGGCTACTCGCGAGCGGATTCTCTCCGGTGCCATACTCGGCCTCGGTGGCCCGGGCGTGAAAATGTCTGGCCTCTGCACCATCACTGTCATTCGTCCCGATGACCTGGCTGACCGTTTGCTTGATCGCAACCGTCACCCCGAGTGGCAGGGCGAGAAGTCAAAACTCGTCTATGAGTGGCCCAAGGCTGATGAACTCTGGGGGCAGTACGCAGAACTGCGACGACAAGGCCAGCGTGACGGTGTTGGCACGGGTGAGGCCGACAAGTTCTACCAGCAGAACCGAAAGAAGATGGACGACGGCAGCCGGGTGGCGTGGCCGGAACGTGTCAACGAGGATGAACTGTCTGCCATTCAGCACGCCTGGAACCTTCGCATCGACCGTGGTGAGTCTGCCTTTTTCGCTGAGTACCAGAACGAGCCGCAGGCAGACGACATCGCCAGCGACAAACTCGACCGGAAGTCTCTGGCGACTCGGGCCATGCCGCTCAAGCGTGGCGAACTGCCAGCCGGCCACAACACGCTGACGGCGTTCATCGACGTGCAAGATCGGTTGCTCTATTGGCTCGTGGCGTCGTGGGGTGAGTCGTTTGGCGGTCACGTCGTCGCCTATGGCACCGAGCCAGACCAAGCGGCGAGCATCTTTGAAGCGTCAAGCGTCAAGAGGACGCTCGCACTTGCGGCAGACGGTGCAGGCTTTGAGGCGGCGTTATACGCAGGTCTTGAGCGATGCACAGAGTTCTTGCTTGGGCGTGATTGGCGACGGGAAGACGGTGCAGACATGCGAATCGGTCAGGTGCTCATCGACGCCAACTGGGGGCAGTCAACGCAGGTGGTGCGAACCTTCGCCAAGCGGTCGCCGTTTGCGTCGATCACGCTACCGAGCCACGGGCGGTTTGTGGGTGCATCGAGCCAACCTCTGACAGAGAAGACACGGCACAGAGGCGACAGGCTCGGGCTGAATTGGCGTGTTGCCAAATTGGGCGACACGTCGCAGCGTTCTGCGCTCTACGACACGAACTACTGGAAAAGCTTTTGTGCGGCTCGCTTGCGGATGCACGTTGGCGACCCGGAAGCCATCACGCTGCACGCGGGGAACCATGACCTGCTGATTGAGCATCTCACGGCTGAATACCCTGTACGGACAGAGGCACGAGGCAGAACGGTCGACGAGTGGAAAAAGGCGGGGCGAGATAATCACTGGTTTGACTGTTTGGTTGGTGCAGCGGTGGCGGCAAGCATCACGGGGCTACAACCAACGGCAAGCGAGACGGGCGGCAGACGCCGCAAGAAGGTAGAGATACCAGCAGGCAAAGACGGGAAGCGAGTCATCAAGGTCAGGAGGCTCGGCGAATGAGCGGGAACCTGATCTGCATCACGGGCCTGATCTACCTCTACGTCTCTGCCGAGCAGTTCTGGCGTGGCAACGTGGGGCTTGGCATCGCCTACGCTGGCTATGCTGCCGCCAACGTCGGGCTCTACATGGTGGCGACACGCTAACAACCGTCCACACCCCCTGCGGGAAAGCCTGCCTCTTTTCGTAGTTTTCGCCTATGAGCGATGAACTACGCACGAAGATCGACACCACGGCACAGAACCCCAAGCGGGTTCGCACAGATGCCGGCGAGGTCGAGAGTCAAAACCTCAAAGACATGATTGAGGCCGACAAGTATTTGTCGGGCAAGGACGCTGTGACCAGCAGCAGCAACCGCAAGAACCGTGGGCTGCGTTTCAACAAGCTGATCCCACCCGGGAGTCTGTAGTGGGCTTGTTTTCCATTTTCCAAAAATCGAAGCCGTCGGCGGTTGTGCCGGTTCGTGCGAAGTACGACGCCGCTGAGGCTGGCGAAGATCGTCGCCACTGGGCAAACGCCGACGCGATGTCGGCCGATGCGGCACAGTCGCCGGTCGTGCGTCGTCAGATCCGCAATCGAGCACGCTACGAGCGAAATAACAACAGCTACCTGGCCGGCATCTCGGCAACGCTTGCTAGCGACTTGATTGGCACGGGGCCACGTTTGCAGCTGCAAACCGGGGCAGACGATGCTGACCGTGATGTCGAGAAAGCCTTCTACGATTGGACGTGGCGAGTCAACCTGCCCGCCAAGCTCCGCACCATGCGGGAGGCACTCATCACCGACGGCGAAGCCTTTGCGTTGATGATTTCCAACCCACGACTGCGTGGTGGCGTGCAGCTGGACGTCCGGCTCATCGAGGCAGAGATGATTGCCACGCCGACTGAGTTGATGGCGCAAAGCGTCAACATCGACGGCAACACGGTCGACGGGCTTGAGTTCGACCGGCACGGCAACGTCGTCGCCTATCAGGTGCTCAAGTACCACCCGGGCAGCAACTACCGCATAAACAACCTGGAATTTCAGCGGGTGTCTGCCAATCAGATCGTTCACTGGTTTCGGCCAAACCGGGCCGGCCAGCATCGCGGCGTTGCTGAGGTGGCACCTGCTCTGCGTCTGTTCGGGCAGCTGCGACGATACACCGAGGCGGTCTGTGCAGCTGCGGAAACGGCTGCCGACTTCGCCGGTTTTCTTCGGACAAACAGCCCGGCGGCAGAGATCGACGAAGTTGACGCATTCGCCGAAATGGAGATCCAGAAGCGGGCGATGGTGACGCTGCCTGACGGCTGGACGTTTGAGCAGCTGCGGGCCGAGCAACCGACGTCGACCTATGCGATGTTCAAGCGTGAGATCGTCAACGAGATGGCACGCTGCCTACAGATCCCCTACAACGTCGCCGCTCTGGACTCGTCGAGTTACAACTACGCCTCGGGCCGCATGGATCACCAAGTCTATGCCGGCACCATTCGCGTCTATCGTGACGAGCTAGAGCGTGTGTTTCTCGACCGTCTCTTTGAGGCGTGGGCCAATGAAGCCAGCCTCAGTGGCATCATCGAGCAGTCGGCCCCGCCTTTTGCCGAATGGAACTGGTCTTGGCAGTGGGACGGCAAAGAGCACGTTGACCCGGCGAAGGAAGCCAATGCCGCACAGACGCGGCTGATGACGCACACGACGACGCTGGCCGCTGAATATGCCAAGCAAGGCAAGCAGTGGGACGTTGAGCTGAAGCAGCGGGCCGCCGAGGTGGCGATGATGAAAGAGCTTGGGCTCTTCATCGACATGCTTCCCGACGGCAACTACCCCGGTGCAGTGCCGCCAGAAGAAGCGGTGGAGGATGCCGAGGAGGCACAAGCCAGCGAGCCCGTGACTGCCGCCAAAGGCTTCGTGCCGCCCAAGGGGGCGCAGGCTGAAGCAGCAAAGGGACTGCGGTGGCGGGAGAAGTTTAGCCGTGGTGGCACTGCCGTCGGCGTTGCTCGCGCTCGTGACATCTCTAACGGCAAGGCACTCAGCCTGGACACCATCGGGCGAATGGTGAGCTATTTCGCCCGGCACGAGGTGGACAAGCAAGGTGAGGGCTGGTCGCCCGGGCAGAAAGGCTTCCCGTCCGCAGGCAGAGTGGCCTGGGCTTTATTGGGTGGCTCCGCTGGCCGGCGGTGGGCTGAGAGCGTTTACAAGCGAGAAAAAAAAGACTGATGGCGTGGCTCGACTACGGCGAGGCCGAAGCACCAGAAGACCTGATTGAGTGGGAGACATTATGAGCAAAGAACAACTGCAACTTTCCGCTGACGTGCAATTCGCCGCTGCTGCGGACGACGGTGGCGACGTGCAACGCCGCACCTTTGTCATCGAGGCATACACCGGCAGTGAGATCCGGCAGGGCTGGAGTCGCGAGTCTGTCGTGATTGACCTGGCCGGCATGAAGTTCAAACAGAAAACGCCAATCGTGCTCGGTCACGATTACGGGCTCGGCTCAGTGCTGGGCCAGACATCAAGCGTGCGGGTGGAAGCCGGCAGGCTGATCGTCGAGGGCGAGATCATGGCAAACACCGAAGCGGCTAAGCAGGTCGTGCAGCTGGCAGAGGCCGGCTATCAGTGGCAGGCAAGCGTCGGGGCTGACGTTCGTCGCCAGCAAAAGGTGCAAGCCGAAAGCGTCGTACAAGCCAACGAGCGGAGCTATCAAGGCCCGCTGCGGATGGTTCGGGCCTCCAGTCTTCGGGAGGTTTCTTTTGTTGTCCTCGGTGCTGACTCGGAGACCAGCATCGCCATCGCGGCCGAAGAGGTCGACGAGGAGGTTCTCATGGCGGAAGACGCCACCAACCTGCCCACGGAAGAGGTCGTCACGACCACGACTGTGGAAGCTGCGGCGGAGGTCGCCGTGGAAGAGCCCACCAATGTCCAGGCAGAAGCCGACAACAGCCAGATCATTGAGCTGATTGCCAAGGTCGAAGCCGCCAACGAGAAAGTAGAAAAGATGGAAAAACTGCTTGCAACTCGTGACGAACGGCCACAGGCACCTTCAGTGCATGTTGTCGAAAACGAGGTCAACAACAAGGTTATCGAGGCGAGCTTTGCCCTTCAGGGTGGCCTGCCAAACATCGAGAAGAAGTACGACGCCCAGACTCTTGAGGCTGCCGACAAGGCACGTCGACACCTGAGCCTCGGCGAAGTCATCCTCGCTGCGGCCGAGCAGAACGGCTACCAGGGGCCAAAGCGTCTGACTGCCAGCACGCTTCGCCCGATCATGCAAGCCGCTTGGGCCACGCATGACATCAGCGGGATTCTGTCCGCTACGGTCAACAAGTTCCTGCTTGCTGGCTTTGATTCCGTCGAGCAGTCTTGGCGGCAGATTTCAGCTGTTCGCAGCGTCAACGACTTCAAGACGCTGACCAGCTACCGGCTCAACGGTGGCATGAAGTTCCAGAAGGTTGCCCCCGGTGGCGAACTTCAGAACGCCGACGCCAGCGATGAAAGCCGCACGATCTCGGCTGACACCTACGGCATCATGACCTCGGTGACTCGCACCGATCTCATCAACGATGACCTGGGGGCCTTGACTGCCGTGCCGCAACGGATCGGTCGTGGCGGTGCTCTGAAGCTCAACGACATCTTCTGGGCTGAGTTCCAAGATGATTCGAGCTTCTTCACCACTGCCCGTGGCAACAAGAAGACCTCAGCAGGTGCGCTGTCAATCAGCAACCTGAAGGCTATCGCCACGCTGTTCCGCAAGCTGACCGATCCTGATGGCAACCCAGTTGCCACCACGCCTCGGATTCTGCTTGTGCCTGCTGACCTTGAGCTTGACGCTGCTGAGATCATGGGCTCGTCCCTGATCCAGAGCGGCAACACCAACGGCCAGCCTGCTCGGAACATCCTCGCTGGACGGTATGAAGTTGTTGCTTCGACGTACCTGTCGAACGCCGACGACTACTACCTCCTCGCCTCACCGGCTGACCTGCCAGTGATGGAGGTTGCGTTCCTCAATGGGGTTCAGTCGCCCGTCGTCGAAACCGCCGACGCCGACTTCAACACCCTTGGTGTCAAGATGCGTGGTTACTTCGACTTTGGCGTTGCCAAGGCCGAGTACCTCGCAGGTGTCAAGGCCGACCGGTCTTGATCTGAAACGTAGCCGGCGGGGTTGGCTGAACGGTCAGCCCCGCCGGACTTACGAAACAACTGTTTCTTTTACCTTTGCAAAAGGAAAACCAAAATGGCTTCCACAAATTCTTATGGCAGCTACATCGACTACACCCCCGGCTCGGCCGTGGCTGTTGGCGACGTGGTTGTTCTCGGCAGCGTTGTCGCTGTTGCTCCTCGTCCGATTGCTGCCAACGAGCTTGGCAGCGTTGCTGTTGAGGGCGTGTTCTCAGTTGCCAAGCAGACCGGAGCGAGCACCGCTGTCGGCCAGGGCGACATCGTCTACTGGGACGGCTCGCAGGCTGTCACGGGTTCAGCAGGCAACACGGCTATGGGTTTTGCCACCGAGGCGGCAGCTGACGGCGACGCCACGGTCAAGGTCAAGCTCGTCCCGCTTGCCTAGTTTTCAAAGCATCGACCGCTGGCGGCCACCGTGCCGCCGGCGGTTAGGTGTACCTGGAGGGTGCCGTGCCTGATTTGCTCCGAGATGGTTCTGACTGGCTGACCGACCAACTCAAGGCGAGTGCGTCGACGTCGGTGACGTATGTGCGAGGAGCAAGCACAGCAACCATTCAGGCGACGATTGGCCGCTCGGTGTTTGAGGCCCAGCACGAGGGCGGCGTGATTGAGCAATTTGAAAGCCGAGATTTTGTCGTAAAGGCGAGCGACCTCCCCTACGGGGAACCGCAACGGGGTGACAAAATACGCGAGACCAGCGGCGGCACCACCTATGTCTACGAGGTGGCAACGCCACGCGGCGTCCCGCTGTTTCACTACGCCGACGCTTTCCAGACGGCAGCCAAAATTCATACCAAGAGAATCCAAACCATCTAGGGACGCAGATGCCGTTTTTTGCATTACCGACAGGTGGAGCGTCCCCGGTTATCGCCGGCAACGGTGCGCCGGCTAGTTCTCTTGGCAACATTGGCGACCTGTACATTGACACCGCCAACGCTTACCTCTACGGGCCAAAGGAGTTGGCTGGCTGGGGAACGCCGATTGACTTGAGCCAAGGGCCAACCGGGCCAAGCGTGACGGGGCCAACTGGTGCAACAGGGCCAACAGGGCCGGAATTTTCCGGCAACTTGACCGTCACCGGCAACCTGACGCTGAACGCCAACACGGGCGGAGTCACGATCAACGGCGGCACCGCAGGCAGTGCCAGCCTAACGCTCAACTGCGAACAGAACACGCACGGCGTGACGATTCAAGGCCCGCCGCACTCGGCAGGGGCAACCTACACACTGACCCTGCCAACGTCTGACGGTGCGGCCAATCAGGTTCTCGCAACCGATGGTAACGGCTCGCTCTCGTGGGCAGATCAGTCAGCCGGTGGCGGCGGCATCACTTGGGCGACTGAGCCAACTGACAGCAACTCAACAGGCACCGCCGGTCAGATTGCCTACGGCAGTGGCTTTTTCTACTTGCACGACGGCACAGAATGGCGAAGGGCCGCGTTGTCGACGTTTGGCGTGTCAACGCCGACGATCACGATCACGACACAACCGCAAGACCTGACCCTTGCCGATGGCGGCAGCGGCAGTTTCACTGTCGGTGCCACCGTCAGCGACGGTTCAACGCCGACCTACCAATGGCAAAACAGCGACGACAGCGGGGCGACCTGGGACACGCTCACAGGCTCGACAGGCACGACTTACTCGCTTTCTGGCGTCGCGACGCTCGACAACGGCACGCAGTACCGGGCAATCGTCTCGGCATCTGGTGCGTCTGATGTGACGAGTAACGTGGCGACGCTAACAGTGACGGCAGCAGCGGCGACGTATGACCTGTTCGCCGAGAATGGCGATCGGCTAATGACCGAGGCAGGCGACTCGCTTGACCATGACGGCACGGGCGGCGGGGTCAGTGGCACTGCGTGGACGCAGGTTGGTGCAGACATCGACGGCGAAGCGGCTGGCGACTACAGCGGGCGCTCCGTCGCCTTGAGCAGCGACGGCAGCCGGATTGCGATTGGTGCGTATGGAAACGACGGCGCAGGCGGCGAAGCCGGTCATGTCCGCGTGTACGATCTTATTGGTTCCACTTGGACGCAGGTTGGCTCAGACATCGACGGCGAAGCGTCTGGCGACAATAGCGGGTACTCAGTCGCAATGAGCAGCGACGGCAGTAGGGTAGTTATTGGGGCAACAGGCAACGACGGTGCAGGCGGCGCAGCCGGTCATGTCCGCGTGTACAATCTAGTTGGTTCAACATGGACGCAGGTTGGTGCAGACATCGACGGCGAAGCGGCTGGTGACTACAGCGGGCGCTCCGTCGCCTTGAGCAGCGATGGCAGCCGGGTTGCGATTGGGGCAAGCTTGAACGACGGCACGAGCTCAGATGCTGGTCACGTTCGCGTCTTTGACTTAGTTGGCTCAACGTGGACTCAGGTTGGCTCAGACATCGACGGCGAAGCGTCTGGCGACAATAGCGGGTACTCTGTCGCAATGAGCAGCGATGGCAGCCGGGTTGCGATTGGTGCGTATTACAACGACGGCGCAGGCTTCAACGCTGGTCACGTTCGCGTCTTTGACTTAGTTGGTTCAACATGGACTCAGGTGGGCGCAGACATCGACGGCGAAGCGGCTGGCGATGCAAGCGGGCACTCAGTCGCAATGAGCAGCGATGGCAGCCGGGTTGCGATTGGGGCGCATGTAAACAACGGTGCAGGAGCCGCCGCCGGTCATGTCCGCGTCTTTGACTTAGTTGGTTCCACTTGGACGCAGGTCGGTGCGGACATCGACGGCGAAGCGGCTGGTGACTACAGCGGGTACTCAGTCGCAATGAGCAGCGACGGCAGTAGGGTAGTTATTGGGGCAACAGGCAACGACGGTGCAGGCGGCGAAGCCGGTCATGTCCGCGTGTACAATCTAGTTGGCTCAACGTGGACTCAGGTTGGCTCAGACATCGACGGCGAAGCGTCTGGCGACAATAGCGGGTACTCTGTCGCAATGAGCAGCGATGGCAGCCGGGTTGCGATTGGTGCGTATGGAAACGACGGTGCAGGCGGCGAAGCCGGTCATGTCCGCGTTTACGAGTGGGCCTAATGGTAAAATGACAACAAAGGAGCCAGCGAAATGATTTCAGCAGTTACAGTAACAACATCCCCGACCGAGGTGCTTGCCGCACCGTCTAGTCGGCCATATCGCTTTGTCGCCTTGTGCAATAACGGCACAGAAACGGCATTTCTCAAGATCGTGTCTGGCGACGACGCGGTCAGCACCAGCAACGGCATCCAGCTGGCTGCCGGGGCGAGCATGGTTGTCGACCAAGACAAGCAAGCCCATCTCTTTGAGTTTGGCGTCACGGCAGTCGTCGCCACAGGCACTACAACCATTGGCGTGCAGGTTTTCTAATGGCGTTCAGCTTCGTAGGAAAAGGGCTCGGCATGGTGGCGGCAGTTGTGCCGCTCGGCGTTGTCACGCCTGCCGCCATACTTGGCGGTGGCGGTGGCGGTGGCGGTGGTGGTGGCGTAGTCGTCGAGACGTTCCGGCTGACCACGGAGACGGGAAAACAACTGAAAACCGAAACAGGCGACTTTCTCGCCCGGCATTTTAACAGCCTTGCCACCGAGGCGGGCGACTCAATCGTGACCGAAACAGGCGAACTCTTGGAGGTATAGCAAGATGGCCGACGTAAAGATTTCAGAACTCACCGCGAATGCTTCACCGGCTGCGGCAGACGTTGCCGCCGTGAGCAACGCAGCGGCAACCGCAACAAACAAGGTAACGCTGCAAGCCATCGCTAGGCTTTTCAGTGACCCGTCTGGCGTGACTGGTGCTGATGCAATCACAAACGTGATGAGTTTGACCCAAGCGGAATATGACGCCATCACCCCCGACGCCTCGACGCTATACATCATCACCTGAGAAAGGGCGACAATGCCAATCAATCTTGTAAGCGGTGCCATCTCGGGTGCCTATGTCGGAAGCACTGCTGTCTCTGCGGCCTACCTTGGGTCGGCATCGGTCTACAGCTTCGCCCCCTCCGGCATCACCGGCCTCCAACTCTGGCTCGACGCCTCCGACGCATCCACGCTCTACGACGCCACGACCGGCGGATCGCTGGTGGCGGCAGATGGTGGTGTTGCGAGGTGGGAGGATAAAAGTGGCAACGACCGGCACGCCACGCAGGGAACAAGCGGCAGTCGGCCGGTGCGGAAGGCGAGCGTGCAGAATGGGCTTGACGGACTGCGGTTTGATGGCAGCGATGACTACCTAGTTGCCGGGACTGCTAGCATGTTTACGTTTTTGCATTCATCTACATCAAGCTGGTTCGTTATTTTTAGAGCAGGCGACGTAGCCGACCCAGACACATTCTATTTTCTTTGCGGAACAGCTGGCACAGTTGTTTCACCCGGCGGTGCATACATTCGCCACGAAACACGAAACACTTTAAGCCAGACCGGTATCGCACACATCAGCGGCGGCAACGGAGCCCGAACAAATAACTATCGCAGCGGCCCCGGCGGTAATGTTTACCAGGTTGCGTCCTTGGTTTCAGACCAAACCGAATCGTTAGCAGAAAACAGGTCGTTTCTGAGAGTCAACGGCGGGGCGGCGGCAACAGAATCATCATCGACCGAAGCACTTGATACTTCAGACCCCAGGGACGGTTTTGGTATTGGCGCGCTCAAAGGCTCGTCGAATACATATGGAGGGTTTCTTCTGGGCGACATCTGCGAAATCATCGTCTACGATTCCGCCCTCAGCGACACCGACCGCGAGGCTGTGGAAAACTACCTGATGACGAAGTGGGCCATAACCTAAAAGGTAACCACCCGCGTCCTCCCGTAGACAGAAAGGCCAGCGGTGACACTGATCCACGTCCGCACCATCGCCAGGGCCGTCGTCTATCCGCTCCTTCTAATCATCGGCGGTGCGGCCCTAGGCTTTGCGGCATACCCGCAAGTCATCGGCCACAAGGCATGGCTGATCTCGTGGGCGTACCGCTCGATATTTCACCCGCCAAAGTACAACGCTGAGGCCGTCACTCGCATCGCTACCGAGCGGCTGACGAAATGGTGGCGTGATGTGCCCGGATTCACGATCATTGACTGGCGTGACTTTGGTGAGGAGGCCAGAGAGTTCAGGATCGAGCATCTTGACTCTGACGGTAATGTGGTCAGAAAGCTCGTCCGCGTCTGGGTGCGATGGAAAGTGTGGAGCCAGAACAACGGCGAGGAAATCATCTATCAAGCCGCTGCGCCTGATTACATCGAGCTGATCGAGATCGAGGTGACAGAACCATTGAAGCACTGTGGATAATTAGATCGACACCATGCAAGAACACCTCGCAGCACTGGCAACGCACTGCTTCTACGCTGGCGAGCTAGAGGCTGGGCGTCGAGCGTGTGAAAGCCTTTTGTCGCAATCGCTCGACGCAAGGCTAGAGCACCAGATCAGGGCAAACCGTACCTTTTACACGCAGCCGCTCTCGGAGCTTGCCAGCGTCTCATTCCTCAAATGGGACATTCCTGCCGCTCACGAGGGTTGGTCACTGTTCAACCCGACGATCATCCTGCACGGCGATAGGCTTCTTGGCATTGTGCGGTCGAGCAATTACCGAATCGAAAACGGTCGCTATATAATCTCAGATTCCGACGGGGAGCTCATCCGCACCGAAAATATCCTTGTCGAGCTCGACGACAACCTCGACGTCTTCCGCTCGCAGACGATCACGGGGCCAGAGTACGAAAAAACGGGCTTTGCGGTTGACGGCCTGGAGGACTGCCGGCTGAGGCTGACGCCGTCTGGCATTGGCGTCTCGGCGACTGTGCGAAATGTCGCCCCTTTTGATGGGCGGTGCCGAATTGCCACGGCAGACCTCGACATTGAGAAAGCAGAGTTTTCAAGCCTGCGGGTGCTGTCGAGCTTCCAGCTGCAAGAGCACGAGAAAAACTGGATGCCTGCGGGGACTGGCTGGGTTTACGCCGCCAACCACAACGGCCACACCGTCACGGTGGAGCCCGACGAAACCTGTGGCAGTGCGTTCAACCTACTGCAACGGCAGCCAGCCCCGTCGATTTCACGGGGCTTTCGTGGCGGTGGGCAGGTGGTGCCGTGGTGCGGCGGCTGGCTCGGCGTCGTGCATGAGGTAGCACACCTGCCAACCGGCCAGAGGGTCTACGAGCATCGCTTCCTCACGTGGGACGATAGCTGGCAAATGGTGGAGATTTCACCTCCTTTCAGTTTCCTGAAAACGCAGGCGATTGAGTTTGCTGCCGGCATAGCCGTCAAGGACGGCCAGGTCATCGTCACTTTCGGTGCGGCAGACGCAGAAGCCTACGTTGCCAGCATCAAGGAAGATGATGTCGCAAGAATGCTCAAGCAGTGTCAGGCCACGGATCGGCGTTTACGCACTGGCTAAGAACGAAGAGAAGCACTGCGTGGCGTGGGCCGCAAGCTGTGCCGACGCAGACGTGCGGGTGGTGACTGACACGGGAAGCACAGACGACACGGTGCAGACGCTTCGCAGCGTGGGCGTCGAAGTTGCCGTTGGCTACGTTACCCCGTGGCGGTGGGATGACGCCCACAACCTCTCGCTGAACCATCTGCCGCCAGACGTGGATATCTGCATTAGGCTCGATCTCGACGAAAGACTTCAGCCCGGATGGAGGAAGGCAGTAGAGCAGGCGTGGAACGACGGGGTGAACAATCTGCGGTATCGCTACGTCTGGTCGTGGAAGCCTGACGGCACCGAGGGTCTTGTCTTTCTGTCTGATCGCGTTCACAGTCGCCACGGGTTTCGCTGGACGGCACCAACCCACGAGGGGCTCGTGAAGTGGGACGGGGAGAAGAAGCAGGCGGTGGCGACAGGACTTGAGATTCACCACCACAGAGAACCCGGCAAAAGGCACGCGACAGACTTGGGCTTGCTTGAGGTTGCAGTCAAGGAGGCACCGCACGACGCCCGAGTGCGGTGGTATTACGCCCGAGAGTTGCACTACGCGAACCTTCCCGAGGCAGCCGCAGAATGGCACAACTACTTGAAGATGCCAGGCGGGCAACCGACAGAAATCGCCTACGCTCTGCGGGCCTTGGCGGCACTTACCGGCGAAGAGCAACTACTGCACAAGGCGTGTGAGGTGGCACCAGAGGAGCCAGACAACTGGCTGGCTCTGTCCTTTGTGCATTACGAGCGAGAGGAGTGGGAAGCGACGCTGCGGCATGCCGAGCGAGCAATACGCTGCGGCGACGACTGCACCCACGCACAAGACCCGGAAGCCAAGGGCAAGGCGTTTGACCTTGCCAGTGTCGCGGCGTGGCAGCTTGGGCGGCAACCATACGCCCTCACGCTAGGCGAGCAGGCACAGGCAAAATTGCCGCTAGACCCAAGGGTGCAGAACAACCTGACCAGGATGCGTCAGATCCTCGACCAAGCAAGTTGACACATGAGCTACCTGCGAGAGATTGCTGACTCACTGGCACTCGGGCTGTCTGCGGTTTCTTGGGGTGTTTCCGGCACAACCGTCGAGCGTCGCAACTGGGCGGCTGTCGACATTGACGACATGGCGAACCCCGTGATTTTTGTCACCCCCGGTGGTGCCGAGATCACGAGGGTTTCGCGGCAGGTTAGCCAAACGGATTACTCTGCCAATGTCTTCATTGGCCGGCATGTGAGCGGCGACGCTGACGTTGATGCCATGATTGACCTGGCCGACCAGGCGATGCTGAACATCCGAGCCCATGCGTGGGTCGACGACTTTCCGGTGGGCGTCACGTCGCCGCAGAGCGTCGCCATCGAATTGAACCCCGACGATGCACTGAACGACCGCAACGTCTGGCGGGCCGTGATTGAGGTGACGTACCGGGTGTTTGAGGCTGACGAGTTGCCTGAATGAAACCACGCATAAAAACGAAGTTCAAGTGGAACCGTGCCGATGTCGTCGCCAAAGTCGACAAGGCGAGGCTTCGCGGGCTGCGTATTGCCGGTGCGGAAGTTCGCAAGCAGACAACCCGCAGCATGAGCAACCGCAAGCAACGCAGCAAGCCGGCCTATTGGCCGCTTCCTAATGCCAGCATTCCTCGCACGGTGACGCTTTCCAGCGGTGCCAAATTTGAGACCCGGGGCGCACCCGTGGCGGTTGTCTACCGGGTGCCACGGCAAGACAAGGTGACAAGCTGGAAGGGTGGCATGAGCCCGAAAGGCTACCTGCGGCAGTCCATCGAATATGACTACGACAGAGGCACAGACAGCGTGGTTGTCGGGCCAGCCACAAAAAAGGCGTGGCTGAACCAGATGCACGAGTTCGGCGGCACTGACACCTTCTACATGAAGCCCGTCAAGCCGCCGCCCGGTGCTCCCAAAAAGTACCGCTACAACACGTTCGTCAGCATCGGCAGCGACGGCGGCAAGAACACCTACCCGATGGGAACGCGGCGGGTGAAGGCCCGCCCGTTCCTTGGGCCTGGCATCAAAAAGGCCATGCCGAAGATTCCCAGAATGTTCCACAACCAGATGCGGCGAAGCTGATCCACACCCCCTGCGGCTTTTGGCGGCATTTCGCCACTATGAGCACACCCGCACAGGAGACTTTTTTCAATGGCGATAACTCTCGGAAAAGACGTGACGATCACGGGCGTCGCCAACGCCCGCAGCTGCACCGTCGACAGTCAGTCGAGCGAAATTGACTGCACCGCTTTTGGCGACACCGCCCGCAAGTACCGCAAGCAACTCATCGAGCAGACCTGCGAGATTGAGTGCGTCGACGCTCCCGGCGTCTCGGTTGGCGGCACTTTCACGCTTGGCGGGCCAGACACAAGCTCGGCCACCTTCATCGTCACCAGCGTCGTCCAGAACGAGCCGATTGACGACATCACAACTTTCACCGTTTCCGGCCAGCGTGCCTCCTAAGAAAAAGGACAAAACATGGCGATCACACTAGGGCGCAGCGGAAGCCTCAACCCAACCTTCGGCGCAGGTAGCACGTCGGTCACTGACATCATTAGTGTCACGAAGACCGAAGAAGCCGAAACCATTGACGTGAGCAACCGCTCAAACACTTCTGGCGGCTACCGGGTGTTTCAAGCAGGTTTCACAAGTGAGACGTTTGAGGTTGAATGCCACGACGCCACCGGGCTGATCTCGGAGCTTGAGACGACAAGCGGCACGTCTGGCCTGACTGTGATGGGCGTCAGCGAGAATATCGGCATTGACGGTGCTGTCACCTTCACCGTGACGCTTCGCAGCCTCGGCTAAGAGGAGGCGGCCGTGGCAATTACGCTCGGGCGAGACTGCACCCTTACTGTCGGCGGTTCTACCGTGGTAGGGGTGCGGCAGGTTACGGCAGACGAAACCGTCACCGAGCAGGAATTCACGCCCTACGGCAGCCGCGAGTCTCACGTTTACCCGACCGCCTACGGGCTTTCCGTTTCATTCGAGACAATCGACGACAGCCAGGCCGGCACCTTTGCTTCCTATGCCGAAAACGGCACAGAGGTAGCGGTTGCTGGCACTGGCTTTTCGTTCACGGGTGTCGTCACGAGCATCTCTGAGAATCAGAACCTCGACGGTGTCCGCACGATTAGCGTCACGATGAAACGAACCTATGCAGGGCTGAGGTAATGCGAGAGATCAGGGACGATCAGGGCAGGCCGTGGCAGTTGGCATTGACCGTGGCTGCGGCGATGCGAGTCAGAGACAACGTCAAGGTTGACGCAGACGGTGAGCAGAAACCGTTCGACCTCATTGACGTCGCCAACATCGGGCAAACCATGCAAGTGCTGCGTGGGCAGTACAGCACCATCGCAGAAACGCTCTATTTTATTTTGCTTCCGCAGATGGAAGGCAAGCAGGTATCGAAGGACAATTTCCTCGATGGCTTGCGTGGTGACTCGCTCGACGATGCGGCTAAGGCACTTGAGCAGGAACTCATCGATTTTTTCCCAAAACGGCTGCGGGAAATGGTCGCCATGCTCGCAGCCAAGATGGACGCCGCCAGCGAAGAAATGATGGAACAGGCGAAGGCGCAGATGGAACAGATGACGACGGCAGAAATCATCGCTGCGTCTGGGCTGCCATCTGGGAAGCAGCAGGAATCCTCGGCGTCCACCCCGGAGACTGGACCTTCCGACAGCTTGCAGCCGCAAGAGACGGCCGCCTAGAGGCCGACTGGTGGCACACCGCAAACCTACTGAGTCAGTTTTACAACGCAAACAGAGGCAAAGGGAAACCGGCAGCGGACGCTTACAAGTTCCACCCGTTTGCGAAGAAACCGAAAGCAAAAGCAAGGCCCGCCACTGAGGCTGATTTGATTCGCCTCTTCGGCCCAAACTGGAAGAAAAATTAGATGGCAGCCTCGGGCATCAGGATGGGCAAGGTCTTCGTCGAAATCGGCGCAGACCCGTCTAAGCTCTTCGGGGCTCTCAATCGCATCAACAAGCGGCTAGGCCGTGTTGGTGCGTCTATGCAGAACCTCGGCGGCCGTATGGCAGGCATGGGCGTGGCACTCGCTGCTCCCGTGGCTTTGATGTCGAAGCACTTCGCCAGTTTCGATGATGCCATTCGGGCGACTGCCGCTGTGACGGGAAGCTTGGGCTCTCAGGGTGCGGCGGCACTCGCGATGATGACAGCCAAAGCGAGAGAACTTGGTGCTAGCACGTCATTCACGGCTATTGAGGTCGCCAACCTCATGACAACGCTCGGTCGTGCTGGTTTTGATCCGACGCAGATCAACGCCATGACCGAGTCGGTTCTTGCGTTGGCGAGAGCAACCGGCACAGATGCGACATTGTCTGCCGGAATCGTATCGGCGACGCTGAGACAGTTCGGTCTTGACGCTTCACAGGCGGCCCGCGTTGCTGACGTGTTGACAGTTGCAGCAAACTCGACATTCAACACGGTTGGAGACTTAGGCGAAGCACTGAAGTACGCCGGCCCAGTTGCGGCAAGCCTTGGCATGTCGCTGGAAGATACGGTTGCCGCGCTTGGTGCTCTTGGAAATGTAGGCATTCAGGGCTCGATGGCCGGCACGGCACTGAAGCGATTGTCTGTGATAGCGGCAGGCAGCGGCGACGAGTTGATGGCACTGTTTGGAATTTCTAACGTCGACGCCGCCGGAAACCTGAAGCCTCTTGTTCAAATACTGGACGAGATAAACGACGCCACGGCCAATATGTCGGTGGCAGAGCGTACGGAAAAGATGGAGAAAGCCTTTGGCTTGCTCGGCATCACGGCCGCAAACGCTTTAGCCAACTCTGCCGATGGTGTTTCTGATCTTGCGGATCGTCTCAGAGAGGCAAGTGGTGCCGCCATACAGACCGCGCAAGCGATGGATGCCGGGCTCGGTGGTTCGCTGAGAATCTTGCTCTCGGTTTCTGAAGGCGTGGCTCTCGCCATCGGCGAATCGTTGGCAAACTCAATGAAAAGCCTTGTCGACGCTGTAAGCCTTGCCCTTGGTGGCATTATCAAATTTGTTACCAAAAACGAAAGCATGATACAGGTTGCCGCTAAGGCGGTTGCCGCTTTTACGTTAGTCGGTGCTGCTATTTTTGCGATTGGCACTGCCTTGTCTGTGGCGTCGGCCGCTCTTGGAGTGGCTCTCAATCCGTTGGTTCTTATCCCTACGCTATTGGCGGCTTCGCTTGTTGGTGTTGTCGCTCTTGACGGTGGGCTCGGGCAGTTGGCATCGACGGCAGCGACCGCTTTCGGTGGTGTCTTTGAGGCGATCCGCGACGGCGATCTGGCGGGGGCAATGGATATTCTGATGGCTGGCCTATGGGCCGCCTGGGCTCGTGGCTCGGAAGTGTTTCTGAATGGCCTCGATGACTTCAGCAGCGCGATGTACGAAACGCTCGCGCTCGCCATCGTTGGCATCAAGGCGTTCTGGCTCGGCACTGTCGACAACTTGTTCAATGGAGTCATGGCCGCGCTCGACGCGATGGTGGCAGCTGTAAGAAAAAGCTGGAACTATGTGCAGAGCTTCATCACCAAGGGTTACGACCTAGAGGCAGAAAACAAAAAAGTAGACGACGAAATGTCCGCGAGAGCCAGAGAGCGTGACGCTGCTGCCCCCGGAATTGCTGGCCGAATGGAGCAGGGGGCCGAAGAATATAACGCTGCAAAAGAAGAACGCGACAGAACAAGGCAGGCCGCAAAGGACGCACGCAGACGGAACACGCAGCAGGCCGAAAGTGCTGTGACGTCAAAGTCTCGTGCAGCAAAAGATAAGCGGGTTATGAATGAGCAGTTTGCTGACCTGCTCGACGAAATACAAGCTGCGACAACGATGGAACAACTGCGCGATCTCTATGGTCAATATGAAGCACTGTCGACAACTGGCCGCTTGACTCCGGCCCAAGATGCCACGCTTGAGCTCGCACTTGAGGACGCACAGAACCGCGTGACGATTGGCGGTGGGGCGGCGGCAGGTGGAGCGAACGCAAGCCCAGAAGCGGTAAAGCAGTCTGCACTCGATGCCGCAGCGTCGCAGGGAGAAACCGCCGGCACGTTTTCCTCTGTCGGTTTCGGCAACATGGGATTCGGCGGCAGTCTTCAGCAGAAGGCAAACGATCTTCTCGGAAAGATTGAGCAAAACACACGCGATCCCGGGATGGTGGGTGCCTAATGCCAGTTAGCCAATTTATAGAAACATCGGGAAGCCGTTCGGCGACGTTGCAGCGCAAGGGTAAACGTGCCGACAGCACGGTCACGGTTGAATACCTCGCCTTCGGCACGTCAGACGACACCGAGGTGCATTCTTACGCCAACAGCTTTTTCAGCACGAACCGTTTCTACGCAATCGGCGACTACACCTTCATGGTCGAGTCGTATTCTGTTGAGTACGTTGGCGACGAATGCTTCAAGGTCACTGCCACCTACACCAAGAGCGGAGCGGAAAATGATGACCAGACCGATCCGCTGGGGCGAAGTCGGTCGTTTGATACTTCTGGCGGCACTCAGCACTTCACGCAGGCAGAAGAGGAGTATGGCTACGCTGTAACCGGGCCGGCACCGTCACAGTCAAAAGCAATAAACGTCGACGGCGACAGCGTTGCAGGCGTTGACGTTGTCGTGCCGGCCTTGCAGTGGACGGAAACCTACGACGTTCCTGACGCCTACGTCACCGCTGGCTATATCAAAACGGTCGCGTCTCTCACCGGCACGGTCAACAGTGCTGCTTTTC
>Ga0136656_1000177_pt1 | contig 20594 bp, 13 predicted proteins | sample CPBDNA_9_FD_94862 | JGI IMG/M metagenome (GOLD analysis project Ga0136656, IMG submission 94862) | Freshwater to marine salinity gradient microbial communities from Chesapeake Bay, USA - CPBay_Sum_15_0.8_DNA (version 2) | ecosystem: Environmental > Aquatic > Marine > Coastal | place: USA...
GTGGAAGTTTCTCCACTCATCCTTCCAGTAAGCATCACCCTTGGTGTGGTAAGCAACGGTAGCAAAAGCATCAGACAGTGATGCCTGATTCCAGGTGTTAGTGAATTCATCGTAGCGGATGAAGGCACGATCGTCTTTTTGTAGCGAAACACCCGTGTACTGGGCAACAACCATTGACTTGAATCCAGTTGCCTTGGATCCATCTGCCCACATACCACACTGACCCCAGGTCGAACGAATAGAGCAGTTAAAGACGTATGGAGAAGCAGATTCAACAGAGTCAATCTCTGCCTGTACTCTAGCATTAAGATTTAGATCTGGTACAGAATATCCATCTTCATTAATATCAAGTCCCAATTGTTGTGGTGTTAGATCTACTTGATATTCAAACTGCTTGGGATTGTCATCAAAAATAGCAGTAACTTTGAAGGTGCCGTTTAGACCATCATTAAGTCCAGTGTCAATGACAGCAACATACTGCTCTTTAAAGTATCCATGAGCAACTTTAGTGGTTGCTTTAATAATTGTCTTACCAGTTACAGTTTGACCAGTCAATCTAATATTGACAATATTTCTGGTATCGGACAGAGGACCAACAATTCTGTTTTCCTGAGGTAGTGCTTCGAAGTCACCGTCATCAATAGTTGGCTGGAATAGAGCAAATGCTGTACCAACTTTTCTATAATACAACTCAAGATCATCCTTATCAGCATAAGTCATGATAGTGATCTTATGGTGAGAATACTCAGGAATAGCGAGTTGAGAGTTATTACCCTTCTGGAAATAAACTTTACCTACTTGTGCTTGAGTATCATAAAGAGGTGAATTTTCAGACAAATCACCGTCTTTAATAGTAAACTGCCAGATGTAGCAACCACCAGTTAGATTAAAGATCGAAGTTCTTTCTTGTGTTCCATCAGCAGGATCGGGAACATACAAAGGACGAACAACAGTACGACGGAGGTCGTAACCGATTAGAGAACAACCTCTAGGAACGATACAACCACCCGTTGAAGAGTTAAATTTGTAAAGAACGTTATCTGGGTTGGAAAGATCAAGAATAGAATTATCTTGCCACTCTTGTAATGCTCTATTGTAGTTGAATACTGGAATATCGCCAGTTACTTGTACACTAGAAAGACTTGTTAGGGATCCTTCATCAATAACAGTAACAATGATACTGATAAGGGTGTCGATTGATGCCTGTACATCAATACAGGTAGCAGAGTTTCCAGATGGTAGATTAGGAACCAAAGGATCGCCATTTTCGTATCCAGCATAAGTAGCAGGACCAGGAAGAACGGTAAGATCTTTGTTGTATAACTGATTGGTGATTGCCTTCTTCATCCACTCACCAGCAGCGGAGAAAGCAACAACAGATTGTGCCTCTTCGCCTACAAGACCATTGCTGATAGGAGTGCCATTTTTGTTGAAGTAGGACTTGGCAGCAGCAATGATATTGCCATTACCACCGTTTCCGAGGTCAGCAGCAACGGCGTCAACAATATATCCAATATCACGCTTACACTTAGTAGCACCAGAACTTTCTAATGTAGATACTGTTTCTTGTACAAAATTCTCTAGAGTTCCCTGAGTGAAATACGTTGTAGCAATATTAACCAAGGTAGAAATCATACCTTGAACATCAGCACAGGATGCTGGATTGTCGTTTGCTGTATTTGAACCAGCAGTACCATAGGCACCACCAGGATTAGGATCAGCAGTAATTGTTAGATCTCTATAAGGGAATCCACTCTGGTTGGTGATGGATGCCATCATCAAGTCTCTTGCCTTGTTGAATACGGCATTAGACTGTGCTTCCTCACCTTGTAGACCGTCATCGATCCATCCAGATCCAGTACGATCAAAATAGTTTTGAACAAACTTACGAGTATAAACGTTACCACCACCAAGACTTACATCGAGAGAAACGGCATCGATCAAATACCCAACGTCACGACGACACTTCAATTGTCCAGCACGACCAATTTCTGTACCTTCGGGAGGAAGTGAATTAAGGTTGCCAGCAGTGATGACATCAGTAACAATAGTTACTAGGTTATCAATTTCTAACTGAATACCAGAACAAGAAGCAGGATCGGTATTATTAGTAGTTACACCAGGAGTGCCGTATGGAGGAGGATTTCCACCAGGGTTTGGATCACCAGTAATTGTGAGATCTTTATACCAAGAAGAGAGATCAATAACTTGACCGTTAATAGTTACCGTGCTTTGGTTAGTGATCGCTGCCTTCATCAAATCTCTGGCAGCATTAAAAGCATAAACAGATTGTGCTTCTTCTCCTACAAGACCATTGCTGATAGGATTGCCGTTTTGATCAAAATAGTTAAGAGTAAATTCTCTTGTCCATCTGTTAGTTTCCCAGAAAAGATCTAGAGAAAGAAGATCAACCAAGTGCCCAATATCACGCTGACACTTAGTATCGGTAGGAGCAAGAGCAACATCTGGATAAACAAGAACTACGTTATCATATGCTGCCTGAATAATAGCAGCTCTGTTTTCTTGAATTAGACGATATGAGTCAGAACGTCTGCTCCACTGATCTGTTTGTGGTTCATCAGGGAAATAGAAGTCTGGAAATTGAATAGCAGTTTCAGCAACTGCCTTGTCAGCAATATACTGTCTATTTTTCTGGATAAAGCGATAAGAATCACGATATCTAGAAATTTCTTCTGTTTGTGGATCGTATGGAGTGTAGAAATCTGGATATTCTACAGCAATCTGAGCAAATGACCTATCAATAATTTCTTGACGGTTTGCTGTAATTAGTTCTTTGGCGTCATAGTAGCGTGGACGCTCACCAGTATTTAATTCTACCAGACCAGGACGGTTATCGATATAGTGATCGCCAGGCATCAACATGATGCTGAACTGGTCAAAGCGATCAGGCACACTTTGTCCGTTGCTAGCAGGTAAGAATGAATACCTAGCAACCTCAATAAATGCTCTCTGGATTGTCTTAAAAGGACGTAGAGGACTATTGCCTCTATTGTCTAGTTCATCAGTAGCGTTAAAGTCGTCTGGTGATACGTATAGGTACTTACCAGTCTTACTTGAGTATAGATTATCAAGTCTTGTTAGAGCCATAATTAGCCAAACCCTGGGTTATTCTTTCTTCTTCAATGTATTTATACACAACCTTTTTGGCGATTTTACCTCGGAGAATTTTTTTCGAGTTTTATGTAACCAAAATACGAATTTTGAAATGTCGGTAAGAGGACTTGAACCTCCACGTCACAAGGACACTGGAACCTAAACCCAGCGCGTCTACCAATTCCGCCATACCGACTGGAGCCAAATGTCGGACTTGAACCGACGACCTACCGCTTACAAGGCGGTTGCTCTACCACTGAGCTAATTTGGCATACGAGCGAACTCAAACCTACCATGCTTAGAACCCCAAATTTGGTGCCCATGAATAGCACAAAATCCTAGATCCTTTACATAATAATGGGTAGGGGTGAGTTCAATCTCATTTTGGAGATACGTATCTCTACCTCTCCATTCTACCTTACAATCACAACCTTGTAAACCACCTACAAAAGAATTTTCTTTTAATTCTAGAAATACATCACAACCCGAACGAATCTTAAGTTTAGACTTGTTCAAGGTATTGAGATTTTTAAAATTAACATAAAGATGTTGATCTAGAATTTCATAATTGATAATTCTAATCTTACCATCCTCTTCAATAGGTTCTAAGACAAATTGTCTATAGGGTTTATTAAGTTGATAATTATATGCTTGTTCTCCGTAAAACAATCCATTACCAACATCTCTGTGGGTAACACGGATGAAAGCGTATTTAGATGGATGTGAAAATGCTTGAATTTTATTTTCAAAAGCACCAACAATCAATTCATTAAAATATTCAATCATCTTGAGGTAACAAAGTTGGGTCGTCTACTTCGATTTCAAACATACATGGATGACATCCTTCTTCAATCAAATAAGAAGATGCTCTATACAACTCCTCATCATCGTAATCATGGTGACCCAATGCTTGTTGTAGTACAGATGGATGATCTTGTACTAGTTGAGGAAGTTCATCGAAAGTATAAGGGATGTTTTGGATGAAATACATGCGTACCACCTGTCCCATATAAAAACGGTATCCTTGGGTTACAGAGTATTTCATCTTGATTTCCACACATAACTATTTATGTGGAATAGGACGAGAGGGACTTGAACCCTCACGAGCGTAATGCTCAACAGATTTTAAGTCTGGTGTGTCTACCATTCCACCACCGTCCCTTGATTACTCCCAAATTATATCACTGGGACCTTGTTCTGTCAACCAGTTAAAATTGATAACAATTCTGGTTGGAGAGTCTGTTTGATGTCTAGCAGAATGTTTCCAACTATTTGGAAATATAACCATTCTATTTTCAATTGATTCTACCACATCACCACGTTCAAATAACGTAGCACCATTACACGTATTAATATAGTATATTCCTGTCATCCCTTTGCCTAACACCACGTCTGGAACGTCAACGTGATAACCAGCAACAAATGGTATATGTTTACAGAAATTTAAATTTGCCTTGATTCTCAATACATTGTCTGATCTAATGTTCAAAGGTTTCAATATAGGTGTTATTAAACGAATTAAATCGGGCTCTAGGGTATTTCCAGGAGCATACAACAATCTGACACACTGATATTCAAAAAGAGGATCCATTTGTCTAGAATTTTCCGACAAAGAAGGACCAACCCTCCAAATAAAAGTTTGATTTGTTATGGCATCTCGAACATGTTCGAATCTTTCTTGTTCTAAGAAATTATCGATAATTGTCAAGTCATTATGTTTATACAGCATCCTTAAACTGCCACAGAGTTATCCTACTGAGGTTTTTTGATTTTGTCAATCCCTTTGTCGCCAATCATCAGATTTGTCTTGACTAAACCAGTCTACGATCTCATCAGCACTATCAAAGCGTGTCTTGTGGTTGCTGGGATCGGGGTCTCCAAGGTCCATGGCGTTCATGAAATCATCTAGACTACCTTCTACCATATCAGGATTGCTGGCACGTCTTCTTGCCTGTCTTAGAATGGTTGCTGCTGATCTATTTGCCTTTGCCAATTTTTCAGCCCAAATCATGTCTTCGAGTTTAACTTCTTCACCTTTTACTATACGCTCACAAATAAACTCTAGTCTAAGACGATACTGGGTAGACAGCATAAAACCCCTGTTCACACCTGACTATTTAGGATAACCTTTTTGGCAATTTTTTGGCGGGAAATTTTTTTCGGAATTCCTGTAACTAAAATTCAATTTAGGTAAATCTTAGGACCAACAATATCAACTTGTGAAGCACCTACCTTAATGTATGATGATTTGTTCTGTTCGATCTTAATTTCTTTACTACTCAGGTTGATTTTTGTGTTGGGATTAAACTCCCACACCGCTTGCTTTTTATCAATGACAAACGATCCTAGTTTCTTTCCTGTTTCAACTTTGAACTCACCACTCTTTAGTTCTAACAGACCTGCTTGCTTAGCAATCTCAAATTTAAAACCGCCCTCTGTATTGGTAAGTTGAATTAAACTGCTCGAATTAATTTCAAATCCTGGTTGACTCTTCTTCGAGTTTGTGAGAACATCAATAAGATAGTTTGCTGTTTGACTGGATTTAGATCCAACACCATTAACTTTTGTCAAACCTTTGCCAGATACTACGTTGGCGTAGTCTCCCAAGACTTTCAAACCATAATCTTTATCTACATTCAGTGTGTATTTTCCTTCGACATCTGTGGTATACTTACCCTTCACACCTATAGTATAGTCTCCATTGACAATATATCTAACACTACCAGGAGTATTGATTGTAACTTCTGATCCTGCTTTGTCTTGATCAATCCTAACCTCGCCAGCTCCCTTCGTATATTCACCACCAGTGATGTTTTTATTGAAGGTGTTGACATTCATATCAACTACGCTACCATACATCTGAATCTTGCCGCCATTCTCTCCTGCTTGTAGAGTAATGTCTTTGTTTGATTTTAGATTCAATGTGCTGCCAGCACTAACTGTTACGTTGTCTCCCTTTACTGCCACTTCACCACCAATTGATTCGATATGAGTAGCACCATAAACTTTTAATGAATATGATGGAAGATTTTTTTCCTCCACATTGCCATCAGCATCTGTAGTTTTTTCTAATGTACCGCCTTCGTCTCTACCAGTCACTTCAACAGCAACAGATTTAGACTTCTGAATTTGCTGCTGGGTATTCATTACCAACTTACCACCACATCCAGACTGTGATGGTGGACCAGCAGATAGAATAATATTATTGTTTACATCAAAGTGTAGTGATGCCTTACCATTGTATAGAGCAGCACCATAATCATCTCCCTGTTTGTAGACAGTAAAGTTAAATCCTTCGAACGTTTGACTCCATACTGGAGATGGACCTTCGGAGAATAAATTCTTACCCAACTCTGGGTCGTAACTAAATCCATTATTAACTTTATTCTGTGTGTCCTTTGAAGGAGCTTTGTTAGTAGAATTTGCCATCACTTATACTCCTTATGGACAATCAACATAACGACCTGTGCCAATCTTGGCATAACCTTGGTTCTCATACTCATTATTATCTAGGCAGACAACAGAAGGAATAACTCTGGCACCAGATCCACCACCACCGATGATTCTTACCTGTGGAATCTCATTCCATGTTGTTGTTCTATCGGTAGGTCTGACACTGATAACATATCCTCTATCATCGATGACTGCCTCAGCACGACCAGCAACACCGTCAACATAAACTTCTGGAGTAGATGTGTATCCAGTGCCAGGTTTAATTAAAGTATAAGAATCAATGACACACCTCAATCCAAAATCATCTGGCTTGTTGATGTTATATCCTTTACCAGATCTAGTGACTCGGATCTCGCTAACTTTGTTGTTAGCATCGAGCAGAGCAATAGCGGTGGCACCGAATCCAGGACCAGTGATGATAACTTTGGGCGGGAAGATGTAAGGACATCCACTATCAACAACAGGAATGCTGATGATAGATCCATTGCCATCGGTGATAGGTTTGCCTGCCACTGGTTTATCGAAGCATGGTTTTTTCTTTTCTGGGTCTGGTTTCTGCTGACCTGCTGGACTAGTATCTACTATGAATACACTGGCTGATGCTCCTGTACCAGTAATCAGTAGAGTAACCTGTTCGATCTCTTCGACTTCTGTGTCTTCTTTGATGGTGATATAAATTTTTGCTGTGTTATTGATGACAACAAAGGAACCGAACAATGATTCATTTACAAAATCATTTTTACTAATGCCACTACCATACAATGTGTAACCTAACTTAGTGCCATCAGCAATGTTAGTAGTAGTTAGTGTGAAGACAATAGTCTCCCCTTCTTTGTACTCTAACTTGTCTGAAGAAACAAAGTATGATGGTTGAGTATCCAACACTACAGGGTCTGCTTCACCTAGAAGAATTACTTGAGTTTGTACACCAACTTCTTGTTGATTGCCTTGCTCATCGACATAGAAGTCAACAACAAAATTAAAGTACTCATTGGTTTCAGTCTCTCCATCTAAAGCAATTGTAATTGGAACTACACAAGTACCATTGACTATCTTTAAAGGAAGATTGTTGAAGTCTTTATTTGATTCTAGTTTGTATCCAACAATATCTGTTGCTGTGATGTCTCCAACCAATTTGTAAGTGAAGTTCGTACCATCGGGTACATTCTTAGTTGTGATTGTAAAGGTTACTGTTTCACCTTCACTTACATAAGATAAGTCACTAGTAACAGACCACAAAGCATTAACATTATCTGTGTCATCATCAGCGAGGATGTAATTAGTTACAAATGCTGGAGTGTCATCGATAGAGAATACAATACTCTCTGCTGGATCGACACCATCATCAACTACATTACCATCTTCATCTGTAATGATAGGAGCATCATCATTAGCTACTAGAGGAATAGAAACTACCGCTTCACCATTAGAATCTAGTTGGAAATTACCTGTCAATGAATTTGTACCTAGATCATCTGCTGTTACATCACCATCAATCGTGTAGGTATATGTTGTTCCGTCGAATGGAACATTTTTTGTGGTGATATTGTAGACAATAGTTTCGCCTTCACTGTAGTAAAGTTTCTCGGTAGTAACAGAGAATACAGGAAGCGCTGGTTGAGATGGTCCAATGATACCACCGACTTGGACAGAATCAACTGCTACCTTAGATGGAGGAATGAAGGGGGTGTTGGGTGGTAGTTCTGGTTGCTGACTGTTTGATACACCGCTGATAAAATCATTGATGGTACACTTATGTACATTGCCTCCAGGATATGTCACAAAATATCCTTGGGGTGTAACATTCTCTTCGAGCTTAATGAAAAATGTTTCTGGTCCTTCAAATTCATTGTCTTTATATGTTTCGAAGACAATTTTCTTGGTCGATTGTCCAGGAGCAAATCCTATTGAGCTACCAGTAAAGATCTTATCATAGTCTACTCCTTGTGTAGCAGTGCCACCAAGCACAGTCATTGTCAAACTGGATGCTGTATTGATAGCACCACCTCTAGTAATAGTGAAGACAGCTTGCTGACCTTCTGTCACTTCGATATCTTCTGAAGAATATGTAATGAAAATATCTGCTGGTACTGTATTTTCTATAGGATCTTCTTCGCCTGTTGGTTGTGTACCTCCAATGAATACAACATCAGTTGGTGGAAGAGAGTCTAGAGCAGATGTATTCTTTGCTTCATCACAAACATAAGTTGTATTGTCTAGTGCTCCATCAGTAAGTGCAGCAATAAGATCATCCAACCAATCCTCATTCTTCTCATCTGTGCCACAATCAACACATTCTTTCTTTACTTTTTCACACTGAGCTGGAGGTCCATCACAAGAGATGCCTAAGAGAGATAGAACTTTATTAATAGCGTTGCCAATAATATCTAGAGGTGCTGCTAGTAGTGATAAGATCTCTTGGATTGGTCCCAAGACAGAAGAGATTAATTCATCTAAGAAAGATAAGATTTGATCTAAGATACCATTCACCACGTTATCAACAAGGCAAACAGCGTTAGAGTAGGCATCCATCAGATAACCTAGAAGTAGATCAGTCAACCACTGTGCCAATCTATCTGTTAGATCTGCCATCGAGCAACCAAGATCATCTAACACATCGTTGATGGTGTCAAAGATTGGTTTCAATCTACTTTCTTTCTTGGTAGCAGGTTCTTCAGGATTCTCTGCCTCTTTATCAATCTGTGACTCTTCTGCTTTTTCTGCTGCTTTCTCTGCTGTTTCTTCTACTACCTTTTCATATAGAATGAGCTCAACAAGTTGGTCTACACCTTCACGAATTAACTTAACGATCTCACCTTTAACTCTAGCAACAAAACTCTTGACAAGAAGTACTGCCTTGTTAACATACTCCATGCCATGATCAATGTAGCTGTTGAGTTCTCCATTGATCTTGCTGACATAATATGTTCCCAAATTTCCACCAGATTGTTGTGTTGCCTTGAGCATGTCACCAATAATCTTGGTAAGTCCACCCTGAAGATCATTCTCAGATCCACAGTTGGGGTTGGCAATCTCCACACATACTTTATTGCCAGTAGGGTTAGTTGTTGATGCTTCGGCAAACAATCCATAGAATGCTGCTGGCATTTGGTTGGGAACCGAAGAAGCAGTTTGTCCTGCCTCTCCTGGTTTTGTTGTGCCATTAGTTTCTGCTGTTGTTGCTGCTGCTGGTTGATCTCCGTTCCTTTTCTCATCCGACGCCATTGGTTTGGCAAGATTTGGATTGGATGTGTCGTCTATGTATGTGGTGAATGATTTACATGTACTACCAGGATTTGGATCTGATTCTACATTAGATTTCTGTGTGGCACCAGCAGTGTGACCAATCGATCCCATGATGATTGGTTTCTGTCTATCATTATCTACATAGAAACCTACAACCCAGTTGCCTTGTCTAAGATCTACAGTAGCACCAGTTGTTCCTCCGTCAGTGAATGGGGAGGTGACGGGCATCATTACCTGTGCCCAAGGTAATGATTCTGTTGGGGTAGCATCACAATCTTTTAAATGTACACCTACTATACGTACACGATATCTACCAGAATTCTTTGGGTCTTTTCCCTTTTCGGATTCTACCTGACCGATCCACCAAGAAAAACCATCGGAACCAATCTGATTTACTGGAAATAAAGAGGATAATACTGGATCCATATCACTTTACATTGCTCGTGCCGTCTTTCATACCATAGATGTCACGAATTAATTCTAATCTAGTGGTACAGCTACTACTATTTAGAAAGGTATTGTTATGAGATAGAGCAGAGATTAAATATGTACCACTGTTTTCTGTATCATACTTTTCAGTCTCTCTTGTTTTTTCTGCCGCCATGTTAGGTAACATGACTTTAATTTTATCACCAACTTTGAGATTCATATTTCCAGGCACCTGAATTTCCATCTTCTGATTCTCCATAAAATAATGACGGGCAATGCTTTGTCCTAACCAATGCTTTTGGTAGTCTGGAAAGCTAGATCCATTTCCGTTTGGATTATCCCTCTCGTCGGTGGATCCAGGAGTCTCATCGTCATGCCAAGTTTCGTGGTCTATTACTAATGACATAACTCTACTAGGATTAGTAGAGAGTTCACTTTGCATCGAACCTAGTTTAGATTGACTGCCTAGGTGTGCCATGTTATTATAATTCTCTTGTAAATTATATCGATACTCTTCATAGTATCCTGTTGACCAGTTATACATTACGAGTTGACTGGCGAAAGTTCCATTTCTCATTTGATCTAGAATATCTAGTTCATTTGTATACTGATACTCTTGTATGACATATCTGTCGCCTGGTTTGGTTGGCTTTGCTTCATAGGTAGCAACCTCTGCTTTTCCTTTGAAGTTATCATCTCCAGTACTGTAATAGTAATCAACTGAGTTGAAATTAAATCCATCTTTGTTTTCAAAGAAAAGATATCCAGCAGTACCAGATGATGTCTTTGTATCTCCAGACAATCCAGTCTTCCCTCCAGTTGTTGTCTTACTAGCAGACTCACTAACTTTAGATGAAGTATTTGAAACTGCTTTCTGTGCTATCGATTGAATAATTGAGTGTGCTTTCTTACCGTTGGGATAAAACTGTACATGATACTTACACGTCTCTTTATTAACTTCTTTGTCTGTGTTGAGATATTCTTTTAGAATTTTTTCAACGATAGTATCTGGTGTTCCTTTAAGAATCTCTGTTAACCTAACACCTTCATTATATAATGCTTCTTTAGATATCAGTGCTAAGTTATATGTCTGTAAACTCTTTGTGAATGATCTATTGTATACCTTCCACACATGTAAATTATAATCAAACGTCTCACCAGCAAAATCTTTTACCTCTACATATACTTGCTCGCCACCTTGAATTGGTAAAGTACCGATCAAGTTGTTACCAGAGTCAACAATGTTTGCTACAGCAGTTACAAAAGGATTTTTAATACTTTCGTAGTAAAAGAATCCAGTGATTGCTTTTGTGATATCTGTGGCGTTCCCTTTGATATCATAAATGAGTGCTTTGATTAGTTCAATTGAACTGGTAGTAGAATCGTTTGCCATCTTAATAACTCCATTGATACAAGCTACTAATACCAGTTGGATTTGTAACACTGTACAAACTACGACTAGTCATATCAGTTCGTTGCCTTTGTTGATTGGATGCTGCTGCTTGCTGTAACATCAAAGTTACGAATGGGTTTTGTGCTGGAGCTCCTGGTGGTGCTGGAGCAGCAGGGGTTAGCAATGGATTTGCTGCCTGTGCTCTTGGGTCGGATCCAGGTAGAGCAACTGGTGGTTGGTTGGCAACCTGAGGCATAGCGGCACCCTCTACTGAGTTAGCAGATCCAGCAGCACCGTGAGCAAGTCTAACGTTGGTGCCAATGATACGTGCTGTCCTACCACTACCACCACTAATATCATTAGTAACATTGGTAACTTTGAGTGGGAATTTGAGTCTCATGTTACCATTCTGTGACTCTTGCATATCAATGCCACCCTGAGTTCTTCCAGGTTTTGTGTGTGCTTGCTGTTCGGCAGCAATCTGGGCATCTAATGTAGATGGGTTAGCATACTGTTTAATGTTACCAAAGTATACTCTAGATCCTCTATTCAACATCATTGTTGCTGATGTCTTGGCTACTGCTCTAGACTGTGCCCATCCAGCAGCATCATTAGATGGAGGAGTTAAATGATAGTGTGTGGCATATCCGCTATTAGTATTCTGTCCACCCTCACTACCTAAACCAGAACCACCTTGAATAAAACCACCAGGACCATTGGGATCTTGTGCTTGAATAGTTTCTCCCGCCCTCATGCTAGCACCGAGATCAGCACCACCAGCACCAGGAGGAGCTGTTGGAGATCCACTAGGACTAGTGCCATCACTACCAGTTTCGGATTCTGATTCTCCGTCAAAATATTTTGTTGGATCAAACGTTGCTGCCTGAGCAGAACCTCCAAACATGGAAGTGACCAGGGTTGCTGGCAATCCAAATGCCCCAGCAAGAGGAGCAGCAATAGGATTAATGACTGGCTTTAACATGTCGCCAAGTCCACCAAGTTTTTTCATCACGTTAGACAGGAGACCCAGCATTAATCCACCACCCACTTGTGATGGTAGTTGCATGACCTTGGACATCGGATCTGTAATGTCTTTACCAGCAGATCCTTCCCCTGCTGCTTTAAACATTTTACCCATACTGTTATTCCTATTGAGAGGAATAACACTATCTCCAGGATTTAATTTAGTAACAGTAGGATTGTCTACAATACCACCTGATGCCATTTTTACTGGGGCAGATGGCATCCTAGGAGTGAATCCGCCACCACCAAACATACCACCACGGTCACCAGCACCCTTTGCTGCCCATGGTGTGGGAGAATTCATTGGTTGGGGACCAATAGGATTAGTGTATTGTGTTTTGCCTGCTTTATTTTTACCACCACCAAACAGTTTCATTAATTTGCCACCCCAGTCCATCACAGTACCTAGGATGCCACCACCTTTTACTTCTTCATTTCCAGGTCCAGCAGCAGCAAGATTATCACTACGATCAATCTGATTCTCCATGCTATCTTCTTTAGCAGTGGCTTCAGCATCTTCTCGTTGGTCTAATGCCAATTCTAGTTGACCAGTCTCAATAGTATTCTCTGTTTCTTTTAGATCATTATCTTTATTAAAATATTCTTTAATTGCTTGTAAACCAGCAGTTATATTAGATAAGAACTTGCTGTTATCACTATCATTAACTACACTCTTTTTCTCTTCGGAAGCAAGCGATGACACACGATCAGCAATGCTATCATAAGACTTAGCAACTTTATCAAATGCTCTCTCTAATATGTTTGGTGTTTTTTCTTCCCCAGCTGATTCTAATCCAGGAATCGTAGGTTGATATGGTGTCTCGGGTTCGACTGGTGTTTCTGCTGGGTTGACTCTATCTAATACAGCAGAAAACCTTTGCTCTTTTGTTAAAGCAGGGTCGTTAGCAGCAGAAGGATCCTTAGAGAATGTTCCTTTCAGTCTTCTTGCTCTATCACCACCAAACTCAGACATCATTGACTTGAAGAAGAAGGATCCTTTCCTACCTCCCTGTTGTTCTGTTAAAAAATCTAACCTCTCTTGTTCTTCGTCGGTGAGACTTTGTTTTTCCTGTAAAGATTTAATCTCTTCGTCTCTTGATTTTCTTTCTGCCGCTGCCATCTTTGCAGCATTTCCTACCTTGCTGGCAATGTAACCAGAGAGTGATTCTTTATCTGAATATGGACTAGTAGCTCTAAGAAAACCGTGTGCCATTCTTTAATTACTTTCCCCTATCATATTTATCGGACACCCAAAGAAAGTCTTCTCAGTTCCTCGTATGATGTGAATGGAAGTGCTGATGTTTGAGGTTGTGAGTAACTAAAGATAGAACTAGGTTGAGAAGCTGGTGGTGCCTGTGAAAGTAGAGGGAGAGTCAAGACACTTGGTTGTGTTGGTGGGAGCAATGGTTGTGGTGGTGCAGGTTGCTGAGCAACGGGAACGGCAGGTGGAGCAGCGGCACCAGCACTGGCATTAAAAGCAGATTCTCCAGCACCGATTCTCTTAGACATTGATGCTGCCAGTTCATGTGCTCCAGCTCTTTCTACTTCATGAGCAAATCCCCTAGTCTTACTAGCAATGTCTGGACCATAAGCCATTGCCTTTTGGAATTGAGAAGTCTCGTATTGGTTGCCACCCTTAAGTTCCCAAGCAATGTAATCTAATTGTACACCCAAATCAGTTGGCGATTTGCCTTTCTCTCTAGCAAACGAAATGAGTTTGGCTTTTCTTCCATCCGTCCATTGCATCAAACCAAAAGCACCAGACTTTGGATTGACAGCACCAGTATTGAATGAGGATTCTGCCCAAAGATTGCCGACAATGGCAGATGCCTCTTCTCTAGTGAATCCACGTGACATTAATCCCGTCACAAGTTCTCCTGCCTTAGCAGTTTCTCCCTCGCCCAAGGGGATTCCTGTAACAGGAACTGGACTGATACCACTAGACCTAGATCCTTTTTTACCAATTTTTTTCTTACGTTTTTTAAATAATTTTGCTAACCATCCGAGTGGTCCTGTCCCTTCTTCTTTTTTATCTTCTATCTGTGGGATAGATCCTTTACCAATTTCAGTTTCCATAGGAGATACTGGAAGATTCAAAGACTTGGCAATTGGATCTGTAGTCTGTCTCACAAAATTCTCGATAGGATCTGCCCATGTACCAGCACGTTTGGTAACTTCTCTGGCAGCAAGGATCATTGGAGCTAAAGATTGTAATGGGTTGACTGCTCCCATACCATTTCTCAGCAGCATTTCTGGTCCAGCCTCACCAATCATAGCATTGACACCACCATCAGCAAGTTTTACAGTGCCACCTTCCGACATTTTCTCTGTGCCATAAATCCAATTCTGATATCCATCCCTCATCTTCTCGAAGATGTTTCTTCTATCAGAACCTTGTACAAGTTGTGGGATGGATCCATCAGAAGGCATAACAGACTTAGGTTCCCCAGAAGAGAATCCTAAACCAGACATCACATTAGCAGGATCATTTCTTTCTTCGTATGCTGCTCGATTTTTACTTGCTAGCATCTTGCCACCTTCGCCAAGCAACTCGCCAGCAAGGAATCCCCATCCAATAGGACCAGGAATCATACTACCAGCGGCAAGTGCTGCTCCAAGATAATCACCCTCGGCAAGTCTAGATGCTGTTAAAGCGCCACCAATAACAACGTTTGCTCCAGGTAAGAACCTAGAAACAGTTTTTCCTACTGGAGATTTAGCAGCGGCTCCTAACATTCCTTTTCCAGGAATCTTATTTAATATTCCGCCAGCTTTAGAAAGAAATCCACCACCTCTAGCAACTTTAGCAGTATCACCAGCAGCATCAACAGCCTTAACAGCATTAGTTGCTTTATTACCACCGAAGATATTTCTCAAACCTTGGAAAGGTTTCTTGTTTTTCATCCAGTTGTTAACTCCTTTAACTCCTGGGATCTTCTTGAGTTTTTGTTTAGTTAATCTCTTAATTGCTTTCCATGTTTTACCAGGATTTTTAAGTCTTCTCCCCCACTTTTTAAGATTCTTGAGCCATTTAAAAGGATCAGGACCATCACCACCATCATCTTGTTTTTCGGGTGGTTCGAGTCCATTCTCATTAAAAAGATTGTCACTAAGATCCGAACCTTTCTCCATGGATGCTTCTTTAGCATTCACTTTATCATCCTGAGCAATGTCAAAAAGTAAATCTAATTGCTGTTGTTTTACATCATTAATTTTATTCTGAGTATCGACATTCTTAAGAACAGATTTCTTTAGATCATCAACAACACTGGATAGTTTAGAAAGATCAGATTGTACTGAAGATTTTTTTGTTTCAATAAGATTACGAAACTTATTATCTACTCTCTCGAAAGAAGATTGTAGTTTATTAATACCATCAGATACTACTTTAGATACACCAGTCTTAGTAGTGTATTGATTAGTATTAAAAAGTTCTCCCTGTTTTGTGGGAGGTGGTGTGATATCAGAATTAATGCCAGCAAGAAATCTTTGATCCGCTGATAACGCTGGATCCTTTGCTGCTACAGGTGACTTAGAAAATGTTCCTTGTAACCTGTTTATTCTGTCGCCACCAAATTCAAAACCTAATGCTTTAGTTAGATAATGTACTCTACCCTTTTCATCAGCACCTTGTTCCTTAGCAATACGTCTTGCTTCAGCAGCACGACCAAATGATTTCTTAAGTTTGAGTCCAACAAATGATGATAATGTTTTTGCTTTCCAAGGATCATCACTCTTGCCAAAAGATGCTTTAACTTTCTTGGATTTTTTTATTAATACTTCTTTCTTTTTTCTTACCTTAGGTGGGGATCCAGGGTCTGGATTTCTAATGTTATCCAGCAGATCATCCAACCTATTATCAAAAGACTCTGCCATTCTTGTGGCAGCATCTTTCTTTTGTTGGCGATTAATTCTTGACTTAGGAATTGTATTCCTAACTCTTGGCAACTTAACTCTACGAGGAGCACCAGTCGTTTCTGGATTCTCAAATGGTGCTTCTACTCTAACTACAATGGGTTCGTCAGGTTCTTTCTGCTCTACCTCTACAACTTCAATCTCTACAGGAATTTCTTCTGGTTCCTGTGTAGTCTTGGGAGTATCAACTAAGTACCTATCAATAATCCACTCTTGATATTCTCTCTCTGCTTCACCACTAGTGCTACCAGTTTGAAGCATGGGATATCCATCTTCATCCTGCTTCATGTTAGCGATGATCTTATCAGCATCGCTACTAGATAAACTTCTATCGTGTAATTTAAAATAACTGGTGCCGCTATCGTCTTTGCCACCAATTAGTTTTGCCTTAACTCTATTAAAGATACGATCGTTCTGCCCACCACCAGCCACGCCTGGTCTATACCATTCTACTGATGCTGGTGCTGGTAGGGTGAACTTCATCTTTGTGCTGCTTTTCTAGCTTCTTCTTGTTCTTTAATCCAAGCATTCAATAGGGAAACATAAACAGTCCTTTCCCATGGCATCATATTTTCAATCTCTGTCAATGAATATTTATGGTGTTGCATGAGAGAGAAGTTTGTTCTATAATAGTTCTCTAGAGTATTATAGAACATGCTTATCCGAAAAAAGACTGTAAGCCCTCCAACGTATAGGTAGAAGTAACTCCAGTGTTTGGATTGGTGACTTCAAGTTCGTGCTTGAGTACAGGCATGGTCTCAAAGAACTGCTGTACTTTCTCGAACTGCTGTTGTGTCATACCATCCAGGAAAGTAATGATCTGATCAAGTTTCATATCAGCAGCGTCCCAAACCTCTTCACCTTGGAAGATTTGATCCACACACTTAGCGATAAGCACAAACAACTCATCAGTAGTTGTAAGATCTTTATTAAGAAGAGTGATTTGAATGAACTGATCGATACCAGGATACTTCATAATCATTCCAACATCATCCTGTAGAATGATCTTATTCGTGTGTCCTTCTGGTTTCTGTACTTGAACATCATCAATATTAATATCAACCGTAACTTGAGTGACACCATCGTCAATACAAGTTACCCTCATTTTAATATCTTCACCAGCAGATACCGAACGGATCTTCAGGAAAATATATTCTAAATCAAATGATGCTAGGTTATCAATCTTGATCCCTCTACTGAGGATACAATTCTTGAGGGTATCTTTTACAGCAGACTCAATTTCTTTTGGGTCTTCTGATTCCATAGCAAGGAGTAAAATCTTTTCTTCCTTGACTAAGAATGGTCTGTATTTGATTGTTTTCCCAGTCGATGGTAGTGCCAATTCATATGATGGCACTGACAAAGTAGGTAATTGTGATGGCATGACAATGAATTATTATATAATGCTATTTATGTTCACTTCTTACCTCTCCATTGAGTAACATCATTATAGATGATGGAGTACTTGCTGTAGTAGAAGTTAGCAGTAACTTTAGTTATCTGAGATGCTCCGTAAGAAAGAGGTACAGCATCAATAGAATATGGAAACACATCCATCAATGTATACATCATAGATGACCTTTGGTTTGGTGCCAGGTCACCTTTCTCTGTCTTGACAATAGTTACATTACATTGATACTCTTCTGGAAATCTTAATCTGATAGACTTGTCGGCACTAGATCTAGTACCATTCATATCTTTATTCTTTAATTGCTCTAGACTTTGACTAGCAACAGAGTATGCCGATGTCCCAGATCCTGATTCTCCCAAGACTTCTTGACCCTTGGGATCATACTCAGAAAAAATAAATCCATACCAAGCATTGAGAAACTTGAGTGGTGTCATGTTAGCATCACACATCCAACCCAATTGGAAGTCAGTATATAATTTAGTGTGAGCATAGTTTACAGAACCTTCACCCATACGATACCCAGAGAGCTGTCCCGTAGCTGCTTGTACGTTCGGTAGTTGTGCTTCCTCACAAAACATTTTCATAAGACTTGGAGTTGTAGTATCCATGTCTTCATCGGTAGCACGCTGCATCCCCGTGGCAGTCATCTTCAATCCTAGACCATTAAATCTATCAAGCAGATCTTTATTTGCTCCCGTAGGTGAAGGAAATACAAATTCCACATCAAAATTATTACTGTAAGACATACCGCCTTGCTGGGCGATGGTCTCTAGAAAGATTCCTAAACTTTTATCTTTTCTTGTTGATGCCACCCTAAATAAAAATAGTTGGTCCAACTATATTTATCATGGCATACTCTGGAATTTATAAACCAACAAACCCCTCAAAATATAGGGGCAATCCCACTAGAATTATCTATCGTTCCATGTGGGAAAGAAAGTTTATGTTTTTCTGTGATCATAATGTTAGCATAGTTGAGTGGGGTAGTGAGGAAGTAATCATTCCTTATCGTTGTCCCACTGACGGTAGGGTACACAGATATTATCCAGACTTCTATATTAAAGTTAAGTCCAAGACTGGAGTGATCAGTAAGTATCTTATTGAAGTAAAACCCAAGAAACAAACACAAGCACCGAATGAAAATCCAAAACGTAAGACTGCCTCTTGGAAGAGGGAAGTCCTAACCTACGCTAAGAACCGCGCTAAGTGGGAGGCAGCAGAGGACTTCTGTGAGGACAGGCAGATGAAATTTTTAATCCTCACCGAAGAACACTTAGGAGTCTAACAATGGCAACTGGATTTAGAGACGTACAAAGAAATACAGTCAATAAGAATCCTGGTTATGAAACTTTGTTTGAAAAGATAACAAAGAAAACTGAGGGAGAAAAGAAATCTCTCTCATGGTATCGTGCTGCTGTAAAGTCTGAATCAAAACTTTATGCTAAAGATGCTTCACGATATATCACTGCTGAAAAAAGAGACAGCACTGGCAGTAGCAATGAGCAAGATCAAAACATGGTCCGTCGTTATGTAGTAGCAGGACATCTCTATATGTTTGAGTACAAAGCAAAGATGAGATGGTTACCTTACTATGATAGGTTCCCTCTTGTTTATGTGATCAAGTCAAATAAGAATGAGTTCTTTGGTGCCAACCTACACTACCTACCGATGAAGCGTAGGATCATGGTAGTAAATAAACTACTAAAAAATAATCGTATTGAAATTCCTAAAAAGTGCTTCCATAAATATCTACATAATCATGTCGAGGGTTTTTACCTTGATCTTGCTGCGGATGAATGGGACACTGCCATACTTCTGCCGACCGAAGACTTTGTTAAAGATGTGAACGGTCATGTTTTTCCCTACTCCAAAGAGGATGTCTGGAAAGAAACTAACGATTCATACTACGACAACATCAAAGCACAAAGAGTCATCGAAGGTTATGGTAAAGCACAAGACAAGGAGATGGTAAAATAAATGGCAGAAAAGTTAGACTTGGGTGCTAAAGGGGAGAACAATAAAACAACTTCCCTGAAGTACCCAAACAATCTATTCGAAGATTATACTGACTATGTGTACTTTAAATTTCATAGGTACAATGGTCCGTTTTCTGGCATCGCTACTCAACAAGAAACTGCTGCTAACGGTGAAACAGAAACCAAAAAAGATACAGCATCTCCTTATGATATTTACAACAGCACTGAGTATGAAGCGGATCCAGATCTGCCCGCTATTATGCTTTACATGCCAGAAGATATCTCAACTGGATACCAAACTGACTGGGGCAGCAAAGGATTTACTAACATGGCAGCAGATGTTCTTCGTGGTGGTGGAGCCGCTATGTCTGGTCAGGGTGGAAGAACCCTAGAGGCAGTTAAAAATATGATTACTAGGGCAGCTGGAGCAATGCCAACTATGGGTGCTGAAGGTCTTGCTGGTGCTATCAATTCCATGCCTGGCGGACTAGGTGGAGGTGGAGTAACTACCAATGATGTTCTACAAGGAACTATGGGGGTTGTTTTAAATCCAAATACCGAATTGATGTTTAATGGTTATAGCTTAAGAAATTTTTCGTTGAGATTTAAACTAGCACCGAGATCTGCCAAAGAA
>Ga0136656_1000179_pt1 | contig 20568 bp, 24 predicted proteins | sample CPBDNA_9_FD_94862 | JGI IMG/M metagenome (GOLD analysis project Ga0136656, IMG submission 94862) | Freshwater to marine salinity gradient microbial communities from Chesapeake Bay, USA - CPBay_Sum_15_0.8_DNA (version 2) | ecosystem: Environmental > Aquatic > Marine > Coastal | place: USA...
CATCAAGTATAGAATTAGAAAGAGTTAATGAAAACTTTAAAACTACTAATACATCTCAAGTTTTAACTAATAAAATAGAAAAAAATATTAAAAGCGGAGGAAGTATTTTTAATAATAATGATTATTACTTAAGGAAAAGCAATGATAATCCTTATTACTGTATTTGCTTTCCTGATAAAAATATATCCTCAGAAGATTATTATAATGATTTCGTAAGAGCATTTAATAATTTACCAGATGATCAAAATTTTAGTAAAGATCATTTTAATAATATACAAAATTGGTTTGTTATAAATCATACATACTCACAATCAGGTAAATTTATAGAAAAATTAAATACTTATGATCCACAAGGTATTCCATTATTATTAATAGGATGGGGAGAAGGAGCAAAACATCTATGGCAATATCTTACATTAAATAAATTACCTATTATCTTATTAGATCCTGTTGTAGACAATAATAGTTTAGAGTATTATAATAATATGTCGGATACTCAAAGAAATATGACTATTATTAATTCTAACTGCGATAATTTTAGAAATAATAAATTAACTAGAAAAACATTATATACAATAGAAAATAGTCGTGGTAATTTTGACGGATCAGTAATTAAACAGCCTGGCTTAGATGGCCAATCAGCTAATCATAATTTAATCGGTCAACCATTATTTAATAATAGTATAATTATAAAAGCATACGATAGTGTTTTACAAACTGATTATTATAATGATAATGTAAAACCATATGATCTTAGTTTTAATAGATATGTAGAAAGATATAAATTTAAAGTATGATTATACCAAACGGACTAATTGAAAAATCTCATACATCAGAACTAGATAGACCAGTCTATTTTGGAGAAGATAGTATAAGATATAACGGACCTATCTTTAGAATATCAACCGGAGCAATATTTACAGGCAGTCAACCAGGTAGAGGATCTATGCTATTATATTACAAAGATAGCGATGGAACTAAAATAAACCCTGCTCAATTATATAATGATAATATATCTAACAATAATATTGAAGACAAAACAAGTTTTAATAGAACACAATATAATTTTAATATTAAAAATAATCTAGAATATGCTAATTCTATGAATGAAGATCCACATACCCGTAGAGTATTATTATTAGGATCAGAAACCGATATACCAGTATCAATAACCGATAAACCATTAGGGATAAATTATGTTACTGGATATTATATTAAATATATAGTTAAATACTATAATAATAATTCTTTTTATTATACTAGTGGTAACAACTATTTAAAATATAGAGGAATAAAAAACTATAGTCCAAAAGTTAATACTATTTACACCGTCCAACCATTGAAGTGGTATATACGAGCAAAAAGTATAGAAGATATAATTCGTATAAATAGATTTAACACCCAGCAATTAGAAAATAATACTGGAATGTCAGGATTATCTAAATTTATTATTGATTATGCAGAATATTATAGTGATCCGTATGATAATTTACTTACATTAGGTAGAGAACTTATAACAAGAGAAGGAGGAGACTATAAAGGAATATATTATATTGATCAAGATAATAAAATCTTTCAGAAATACTCAACTACTAATCCAACTACTAATGAGTTATTTTTAAGTGAAGCTATCGGAGATGAAGGAATTGAAAGACTAGGAGGATTTGCCGCAGTCCAATCCTTAATTAATAATTATTATTTAAATGAAAGTATAAATAGTAGTGTATTAAATAATGCATCAAGAATGGCATTTAATAATTTTAAAACACAAACATTAACTAATAATACTCAATATACAAATGGAGGATCTTCTGGTGGAGGAGGTGGTTATTAGAGATTTTTTTCGTATATTTAAGTATGTACTGGTTAGTAGAGAATAAAAAACAGTTTGATACTTTTGTTAATGTTGTTAAAAATGATCTCTATATCGAAATTATTCCCGATTTCTATAATGAACATCCCTGTCAGCAATCTATTGTAGGATATTACGTTAGACCTATAACAGATAAAAAAGGATACATTCTACCAGTAAATCATTATGAAACAAGTAATTTACAAGAAAGTGATGTTATAAACTTTCTTAATGGAATATCTAAGTTTTACTGTTATGATAAAAAGAAGTTATTACATAACTTTAAACATAGAAATCTCTTTGATATACAAATAAATTACAAAGAGATACAAACAGATTATCCATTAATTATACAAGATTTTCAAAGAAGAAAAATATCTAACTCAAACTGCCCTATAGTAAAGATATATGAGTACTATGAAGCTAAGTATGAGGAGATTAGTGAGCATATTGATAATGATTATAATTTATTTTATAATAATAAAGTACCACTAGTATTTTCAGTTATTGAGTCAAGTGGTATAAAAATAAATAAACAATTATTTGAAAAACATTTTTATGAAAATGAAGAAGATTTTGTTTTTACTCAGTATAACTATACTACTTTAACTACAAGACCATCTAATACATTTAAGAAAGTAAACTATGCTGCTTTAAATAAAGATAATGGTAGTAGGGATTGCTTTATACCGAGAAATGATCATTTTGTAGAAATAGATGTTTCCTCTTATCATATACTTTTACTTTGTCAGTTACTTAATTATGAGTTTGAGGTAGAAGATATACATGAATATTTTGCATCTGTATATCAAACATCATATGATAAAGCAAAGCAATTAACATTTCAACAAATATATGGAGGAATAAAATCCGAATACGAACATATTCCATTCTTCCAGAAAGTAAAAAACTATTCTAATAATTTATGGTCAGAATTTAATTCGAAAGGCTATATAGAATGTCCTATATCTAATTATAGATTTTCAATGAAAGATCATCCGCAAATGAATTCATTAAAATTAATGAATTATCTATTGCAAAATTTGGAAACTTCAAATAATGTTCTTATCTTATATGATATCTTGAAACTATTGCGAGGTAAACAAACTAAGGTTGTTTTATATACTTACGATAGTATATTATTAGATGTAGATAAAAAAGAAGAAGAAATAGTAGAGAAAATTAAAGAAGTTTTTCGTATATTTAATCTTAAAATAAAATGTAAAAATGGTAAAAATTATGGTAATCTTGTAAAATGTTAAAGTTATGGAGGAGAATTTAGTTATGGAGCCGCAAGTTGATATTTATAATCGATATGATTATGATAAAATCAACAGCGAAATAGACGTGAATAATAAATTATTTTGTACATTCGTTACTCTGGAGGAGTTAGAGGATAGGTTAAAAAGTATAACCACAGAGTACGAAATCAAGTACAACAAGTTATTTGTACTATCTGTAGAAGATAGCGAAGAGTATGTTATTACTTACAATGTAGAAAACGCTAATGTTAGCGCTATCCCTTATAATACAATTTTAGTGCATCGAAAAAAGCATACAAATACTTTGTATACGATCAATGCATTAAATGAATTGATTAAAAAATTAAATGGTGGAGTAGTTGATACTAAATTTCCTATTGAATGGAACCACTATAGAAATACCATCATGCTAACTCAACAGGGTGGTTTAAAAATGTTAAAGACAAAAATATATCAAATAATCGAGTTATAATAAATTGTTTCATCTTAAAAAGTTTTAAAAAATGGATTTAAACGCAATTCGTCAGAAACTGCAGTCTATGCAGAATCAAGGTAATGGTCAAGCCAATAATAATAATCGACCAAATTATTTCTGGAAACCTTCTGAAGGTAATTCCAAAGTTAGGATTCTTCCATCAGCATTTAATGCCGCATCACCATTCTCAGAAATGAAAATGTATTATGGTATTGGATCTAAGATGATGGTATCTCCACTAAACTGGGGAGAGAAAGATCCTATTGCTGAATTTGTAAAGCAGCTTCGTCAATCTAATAACTCTGAACATTGGAGATTAGCTAAAACTTTAGATCCTAAAGTACGTATCTATGCTCCAGTAATCGTTCGAGGAGAAGAAAATGAAGGAGTTAAGCTATGGGGATTCGGTAAGATGGTATATGAATCTCTTCTACAATTAATCTTAGATGAGGAAGTAGGTGATTATACTGATGCATATAATGGTCGTGATATTAAAATTAATGTAGTACGTGATCCTAGTGGAGGATATCCTAAAACTACTGTACAGCCATCTATGAATCAATCACCTGTTCATGAGGATGCTAAATTAGCAGAAGAGTTTTTACGTACTCAACCTAACCCATTAGAAGTATTTAAACCACTTCCATTTGATACTATGAAGTTAAATCTTCAGAATTATATTAATCCGGACGGAGGAGATAATGAAGCTGATACTGTAGCTACACCAAGCAATGTAACCACAACAGCTCAACCATCAGCCTTTCCACCACCACCATCTTCTAATCATTCAGAACCACCTGCTGTAAAGAAAAGTAAAGCAGATATGTTTGATGATTTATTTGAAGAAGAGACTTCAGAAGAAGCTCCGTTTTAATTAATAATAGTATTTTATGGCAAAAAGTAAAAAGTCTTTGTCCGAGGCCGTGTCTTCGGAAATCAAGTCGAAATTTGATTTAGGTAAGTTTAAAGAAAAGAAAGGATTAGCAGGAAATGTAAAGTTCAAAGAACAACAATGGATTCCTCTATCTGATGCTTACCAAGATATACTATCAGTACCAGGAATTCCAATGGGACATATCGTTCTACTAAGAGGTCATTCTGATACTGGTAAAACAACAGCGCTACTAGAAGCAGCTGTATCAGCTCAAAAGCGAGGCATCCTTCCAGTTATTATCGTAACGGAAATGAAATGGAACTGGGAGCATGCAATGCAAATGGGGTTAGAAGTAGATACTGAAGTAGATGAAGAAACTGGTGAAGTAGTTGGTTACTCTGGAAACTTTATCTATGTTGATAGAGAAACTCTAAATACTATTGAAGATGTTGCTGCATTCATTATGGATATTATTGATGAGCAGTCTAATGGTAACTTACCATATGATCTTCTTTTCTTATGGGATTCTATTGGAAGTATTCCTTGCGACCTTTCAGTACGTTCTAATAAGAATAATAACGAATGGAACGCAGGAGCAATGTCTACTCAATTTGCAAATAATGTAAATCAGAAGATTGTTCTATCTCGTAAAGAGTCATCTAAGTTTACTAATACTTTAGTTTGTATTAATAAGGTATGGGCTATGAAGCCGGAATCTCCTATGGGTCAACCTAAGTTAATGAATAAAGGAGGTTACTCAATGTGGTATGATGCTACATTCGTAGTTACTTTCGGCAATATTATGTCTGCTGGTACCTCTAAGATTAAAGCAATTAAGGATGGTAAGCAGGTAGAATTTGCTAAGCGAGTAAACGTTCAGGTAGAGAAGAATCATATTAATGGAGTAACTACAAGAGGAAGAATTATTATGACCCCTCATGGATTTATCAAAGATACTCCTACAGCTCTAAATAACTATAAAAAAGATAGAGCCCAAGAATGGTCTGATATCATGGGAGGTTCTACTTTTAATATTGTAGAAGAAGAGCATGATTTAACTGATATCTCAACTTACACTCAAGAACCCTGAATCACATGGAATACTTGGATATCTTAAATAACATTAACGAAAAGGATCAAGAGATTAAATTAAAACCTCATGATAGAGTTTTAATTATTGATGGCTTGAACTTATTCTTTCGTAACTTTGCAACTATTAACTTAACTAATAATAATGGAGCACATATTGGTGGTCTAGGTGGCTTTCTTAGATCAATGGGAACTTTAATTAATAAAGTACAACCAACTTCAATATATGTTATTTTTGATGGTAAAGGTTCTACTGTAAATAGAAAGAATATAAATCCTGATTATAAAGCAAACAGGAACATCAATAGGATTACTAATTGGGATTCATTTAATTCTATAGAAGATGAACATGAGTCTAAATTAGATCAACTATTAAGATTAGTTCAATATCTTAAATTACTACCAGTAAAAATATTATCTTTTGATAAAGCAGAAGCTGATGATATTATATCAGTACTTTGTAAGCAACTATCATATGATAAGAATAAATTATTTATAGTATCTTCAGATAAAGATTTCTTGCAATTAGTAGATGATCATATTGTAGTATATCGACCTACAGAGAAGAAGTTTTATACTTACGATGATGTAGAAAGTTCATTTAATATTAAGCCGGAAAACTTTTTATTATACAAATGCTTACTCGGAGATAATTCCGATAACGTAAAAGGTATAAAAGGTCTTGGTAAAAAGACGCTAGCAAAGAGATTACCTGAATTAGCCAATGAGGAAATACATTTAGGTAAGCTTCATAGTATATGTGAAGAGAAATTAACTACAAATATCTCATATGCTAGAATCTTAGATGATTTTAATACTATAGAAAAGAATTATAAGATAATGAATCTTAAAGATCCTATGGTCACCGAACAGCAGATTCAGGGAGTAAAAGAAATAATTGCACATAAAGAATTAAATTATTACCCTGATGAGTTTGAAAGTTTGCATAATGTTGATAAATTAGGTAATCTGATTAGGAATCCACAACATTGGTTTAATCAGTATTTTAATCAAATTTATAAAATTAGTAAACAATGACCCTATCAAGCTTAAACGCGTACGGAAAGGCTTTTCAGATAAAAGTAATTTCATCATTATTAACACATAAAAAATTTTTAGTAAATATCTTTGACGTTCTAATCGAAGATTATTTTGATAGCGATGCTAGTAAGTGGGTAATTAAACAAATTGTCTCTTACTATGAAAAATACCATACTACACCAACTATGGATGTACTAAAGGTAGAACTAAATAAGCTAGAAAATGATGTATTAAAATTAGCAGTAAAAGAATTACTAAGAGAAGCATACAAAGCATCAGATGAAGACTTAGAATTCGTTCAAGAAGAGTTTTCTAAGTTCTGTCAGAATCAACAACTTAAAGCTGCTCTGTTAGAATCAGTTGACTTACTTAAAACAGGAGATTATGAATCTATTCAATTCCGGATTAAGAAAGCAATGGAAGCAGGTGGTGATAAGAACGTTGGTCACGAATATAATATTGATGTAGAATCTCGGTATAGAGAAGATAACAGAACAGTAGTACCAACTCCATGGCCTGTATTTAATGATTTACTACAGGGTGGATTAGGTAATGGAGACTTTGGATTAATCTTTGGTAATCCTGGAGGAGGTAAATCTTGGCTATTAGTAGCTTTAGGAGCTTATGCTGTAAAAGCAGGATATAATGTTTTACATTATACTTTAGAATTAGGAGAAGGATATGTAGGAAAAAGATATGATGCTACTCTAACTGGTATAAATGTATCTGAAATTAGCTCTAAAGAAAATGTAGCTAGAGTAACCGAAGAAGTAAACCAATTACCAGGAAAATTAATCATAAAAGAATACTCTCCAGGTATTGCAACTATAGATACTATTAGAGCTCATATTGAGAAAGTTAAGAATCTAGGCACCGACCCTGACTTAATAATTATCGACTACGCCGACTTAATGGGGAGCAGAAAAAAAAGCAAAGAACGAAAAGATAGTATTGATGATATTTATCTTAACACCAAGGGACTTGCAAGGGAATTAAATTTACCAATATGGTCTGTTTCACAAGTTAACCGAGCTGGTGCGAAGGATGACATAATTGAAGGAGACAAGGCCGCGGGTTCATATGATAAAATCATGATCACGGATTTTGCTCTTTCTCTGTCACGCAAAAGAGAAGACAAAGTAAATGGAACGGGTCGATTTCATTTGATTAAAAATCGATATGGAATGGATGGAATGACCTATGGGGTGAAAGCGGACACCAATGTGGGTAGATTTGAGGTATTTGATTATGATGAAGATCAATATCTAACACCACAAACCCAACCGTCAAGTAATGGAGACATGAACAGTTTTGATAGAAAGATATTAGCTAACGAATTTTTTAAACTAAACAACAATGGGAATATTCCAGCCTAGACCATTTTATAAACCATTTGAATACGGAGACATAACAAACCCTTTAATTGATGCAATGTGGGCATCACATTGGACAGTTAATGAATTTAATTTTACTAAAGATATACAAGACTTTAATACTAATTTAACTGAAAAAGAAAGACAGGTAGTAAAGCGTGCATTACTAATGATCTCTCAAGTAGAAGTATCAGTAAAAAGTTATTGGTCTAATGTCGGAAAACTTATACCTAAACCAGAAATCTCAGAAATGGGATCAGTATTTGGTGGAGTAGAAGTTATACACTCAAGAGCTTATTCTGAAATTTTAACTAAGCTAGGATTAAATGATGAGTTTAGTACTTTGCTGGATACTGAAATTGTAAAGAATAGAGTTAAGTATTTAACAAAATATAATGAAAAAAATTATGTAGATGATAGAAAAAATATCTACTATTCGTTAGCATTATTTTCTTTATTTACTGAAAACGTATCTTTATTTTCTCAGTTTTATACTATTTTAGGATTTAACAGATATTATAATGTATTAAAAGATACTGCTAATGTAGTACAGTATACTTCAAAAGAAGAGAATTTACATGCTGCTGGTGGTATTGCTATACTTAATAAAATCAGAGAAGAATATCCAGAAGTAGTTGATTATACTATGGAGCTTAAAATATATGAAGAAGCTAAAGAAGCATATGATGCTGAATTAAGACTTATTGAATGGATATTAGATGGGTATGAAAATGATTTCTTATCTTATGATATATTAAAAACATATTTAGGAATAAGAATGAACGACTCATTGGAAAAGATAGGATTTGAAAAATTGTTTGATGTAGATGAGAATCTAGCAGAAAAAACGTTATGGATGGAAGAGGAAATATATGTTCCTGCCTTAACAGATTTCTTTCATAAGAAACCTATTGATTATCAAAAAGCAATGAAAAGCTTTGACGCAGGTGAATTATTTTAATTAGTAAAATTTAAGGAATGTATTGGTTAAACGAACAGTCTAGGACTTTCTTGGAAAGAGACTACCTCCTTCCAGGTGTAACAGCAGAGCAAAGAATTAAACAAATCTGTGATAGAGCAGAAGAAATTTTAGGTATTGATGGATTCTCAGATAAGTTTTATTCTTATGTTGAGAAAGGATGGTATAGTTTTTCATCACCTGTTTGGTCTAACTTTGGATTAGATAGAGGATTACCTATATCATGCTTTGGGATTGATATTCAAGATGATATTATGGATATCTTACGAGCATCATCAGAGATAGGTGCAATGACAAGATATGGAGGAGGAACTGCAGGCTTTTTTGGTAAGATAAGACCAAGAGGCTCAGAGATTAGAAATAATGGAAAGACTTCAGGAGCAGTTCATTTTATGGAGCTATTCCAAACTATTACTCAAGTTGTATCACAAGGTAGAATGAGAAGAGGATTCTTTGCCGCATACATGCCAATGGATCATGGAGATATAGAAGAATTCTTAAACTGCCATACAGAAGGTCATCCCATCCAAGATTTAGCTTTTGCAGTAACTATTCCGGAAGGATGGATGCAATCTATGATCGATGGAGATAAAAAGAAAAGAAAATTATGGGCTAAAGTTTTGCAAAGAAGAGCTGAAAAAGGATACCCATATATTTTCTTTGACGATAATGTAAATAATAATTTACCACAAACTTATAAAGATAAAGGATTAAAAATTAATCATTCTCAGATGTGTTCAGAAATTATTGAATATACTGATGAAGAAAAATCTTTTGTTTGTTGTTTGTCCTCTTTAAATGTACTTCATTACGAAGAATGGAAAGATACAGATGCTGTAGAAATGCTAACTTATTTCTTAGATGCAGTTTATACTGAATTTATTGATAAGACAGAAGGCTTACCATTTATGGAAAAAGCTCGAAAGTTTGCAATCGAGCATAGAAGTATTGGAGTTGGAGTATTAGGATGGCATTCATATCTACAATCAAATATGATACCATTTGAAAGTATGGAAGCTAAACTAGCTAATACTCAGATCTTTAAATTAATCGATGAAAGAACTTTAAAAGCATCAAAAGAGTTAGCTAAACTGTATGGAGAACCAAAAATGCTAGAAGGATACGGAGAAAGATTTACTACAAGAGTAGCTCCTGCACCTACAACTTCTTCTTCATTTATTTTAGGTCAAGTATCTCCATCTATAGAGCCTTTGTTCTCTAACTACTTTGTTAAGGATCTAGCTAAAGGTAAATTTACTTATAAAAACCCTTATCTACAAAAGCTATTAAAGGATAAAGGAAAGGATTCAAGTGAGGTTTGGAGATCAATTATGTCAAAAGGAGGTTCGGTACAACACTTGGATTTCTTAACTGAAAGAGAAAAATTTGTATTTAAAACTTTTGGAGAAATTACTCCATTAGAGATTATTCAACAGGCAGCAGGAAGACAAAAATATATTGATCAATCACAATCTTTAAACTTAGTTATCCATCCAGATGCTAGTTTAAAAGATGTAAATGCATTATATATTGAAGCTTGGAAATTAGGCTTAAAAACTCTATATTATCAAAGATCTTCTAATCTAGCACAAGAAACTTCACGTAATATTATGGATTGTGCTAGCTGTCAAGCATAAACAATAGTATGAGAAAATTATTTAACTTTTTAGGAAAAGCTATCTTTCCTACTCTGATCGCAGTAACCGCCTTAGCTATTTCGGGTTCGGCAGCTACTTTTTCAGTAATTGGATTATCAAAATTATTTGCTGGTGCAGCTACAGCTGTTATTATAATGACAGGAACTTTAGAAGCATCTAAATTAGTAGTAGCATCATTACTACATCAATATTGGTCTGACTTAAATAGATTACTTAAAACCTATTTAACTTTAGCAGTTGTAGTTTTAATAATGATTACTTCAATGGGTATTTATGGTTATTTATCAGCTGCATATCAAGAAACAGCTAATAAAGAAGGTATTACTCAAAAAGAGTTAGCTATATTTGATTCCCGAATTGAAAATTATAAAACCCAAAAATCTTCAAGAGAAGAAACAGCAAGTTCTGTACAAGAAAGAATCACTCAATTAAATGAAGGTATTAACAATATTGAATATAGTTGGGTAGATAGAGATGGTGCTGCTCAACAAAGAGAATTACTATCTACTCAGTTAGAATTAGCTAATGAAGAATATCTAAGAGTTAGTAATGATATCTCAAAATTAGATTCTACTATCCTATCATTAGAGAATGAAAGATTTGAAACCGAAATTAGCTCTGATGTAGCAGCTGAATTAGGACCTTTGAAATACATTAGTAAAATTTCAGGATGGGATATGGATAAGACAGTTAATATTCTTATCTTAATTATTGTATTTGTATTTGATCCTTTAGCTATATGTTTAGTACTAGCTGCTAATTTTGCATTTGGAAAAGCATTTCCAAAAAGACGAGAAAATATTTATGGTGAAAAAGTAGTTATAACTCAAACACCTATTGTAGAACTAGAAGCAGATCCCGATGATCTTCCTGTTATAGAGGAAACTAAGCCAAATCCAGAAAAAGAAAGAATAGAAAAACAAATTAAAGAAATACAAGCCGAACAAATTAGATTAAGTCAGAGTAATATATCTGGAAGAGCTAGAGCAGCTGCTGGTGAAGAATTAAATACTCGTTTAGAAAATTTGAAAAAAAAGCTAAATAATGACGATAATAGTATAACTTATTAATTATTTTTCGTATATTTAGTTAAAATAGTTATGAGACATATTTACGATAGAGAAGTTATTGAAGAAAATCTAAAAAGATTGCAACCATTAAATTATAATAGATTTATGTGGTGGCGTACTCATGCTAGAAAGAATAAACTTCTAAGTAATTATGCACCTCTTATTCAAAGAATTAAGAATGGTGATTTCGATCATAGTATTTACTTCTGGCAAGCTCAATTAGCTCAGCTAAATTTCAATGAAAGATATCAAGCTAATATTGGTAGCGGTCAAGGAGATGATAAACTCAGCATAATGGCTGCAAGATGTAAAAGGTTATGGGAAGACTTTGAAAAAGATGAAGCGAAATTATTAATTGAAATACGTAAAGAGTTTTGTAAGTTATTTAGAATTAGCATTAAGACATATGAAAGATTAATGGATGAGTTTGATGGTACATTAGAAGACCTTTATTATTATTGTGAAAAAAAATATAAAAATGACTAAATTAGGTATTAATCAAGGTCCTTATCGAGAGGAAAGAATACTTCAGAATACATATTTTGAAGAAGAATTAAATACATTATTTGTTAGAATAAGAGATAATGGAGTAAATTTAACAAAAGAAGATATAAAATATTTAGAATATTTAGGTAATAAAACAATAAACGATAATTTAAAATAAGAAAATGAGTAAAAATGTTGTAATTTCACTTAGCGGAGGTATGGACTCCTCTACTTTATTAATCCATGCTTTAAAAGAAGGATTTAACGTAACTGCTGTATCTTTTGATTATGGTCAAAAGCATCGAGTAGAACTTGAAAGAGCTCAATCTTTGGTTACTTACTTATGTCAAAATGATATTGGGATTGCCAATACGTTAAAATATAGAGTAATTAAATTAGATGGTTTACCTGACCTATTAAACTCAGCTTTAGTAGCAGGAGGAGAAGATGTTCCTGAAGGTCACTATGCAGAAGAAAATATGAAAGCTACAGTGGTACCTAATCGTAATAAAATCTTTTCTTCTATAATTCAGGCTATTGCTCTTTCAATGTATAAAGCAAATAACCTACCAACTTATATTGGAATGGGTATTCATGCAGGAGATCACGCTATTTATCCTGATTGTAGAGAAGAATTTAGAGATGCAGATCTAGCTACCTTTAAATTAGGAAACTGGGACGCTGATGATATTGAATATTATACTCCATTTATAAATGATGATAAGTATGGTATTTTACAAGCAGGTGAAGTAGCTTGTTTTGAATTAGGATTAGATTTCAATGAAGTATATTCTCGAACTAATACTTCTTATAAGCCTATCCAAATCGATCGTGAATGGTACTCTGATTATAAATCAGCTTCATCAGTAGAACGTATCGAAGCATTTATTAAATTAGATAGACCAGATCCAGTAAAATATGCTGACGAAACAGGTGTTGTTCACTGGCAAAAAGCTAAAGCTCATGTAGAAGAGATTTTATTAAATTATTCAAATAAATAAAATGATTAAAGTAAAGTATTTTTATTCTAGTAGTTGTATGGTTTGTAGAAAACTACAAAATGATATTAATCTATTGTCTAAAAAATATAATGTAGAAAAACTTGATGATAAATTTAATTCCAAGGAATTAGATAAGCATAATATAGAGTATTTTCCTACTATGATTGTTTATAAGGATGATCAAATAATTCATAATGTGAATGGTCTTAAACCAATATATAGAATTATTAAAGAACTTTTAAAGTGAAAGAAATAGTATATCATTCTTTAGGTTTATGTGGAGAATCTCATCCTTCTATATTATCAATATTAGCATTAGGATTAATTCCTGTTATTTTTATGTATAAAAAAGTTATAAATTATGTCAAAAAAATTTTTATCCACTAAGATATATGATGGATATTCAACATGTTTTCGACAATGGAGAGCAACAGATACTCATTGTCAATATCTACATGGATACTCAATATCTCTTAAAGTAACTTATGAAGGAGATCTAGATGAAAAAAATTGGGTTGTAGATTTTGGTAGAGCCAAAAGATCAGGAGTATTAATTGATGGAATGAACCTTAAAGATTGGTTAGCATATATGTTAGATCATACAGTTATAATTGCAGAAGATGATCCATTCCTAGATGCTTTTAAGCAAATGGGTAAAGTAGGAGCTGCACAAGTGAGAGTACTACCTGCAGTTGGAGCAGAAAAATTTGCTGAGTATTTTTATAATAAATTAAATGAATGGGTAAAAGAAGATACAAATGGCAGATGCCGAGTAGTATCTGTAGAAGTAAGAGAACACGAAAAAAATAGTGCAATATATTATGGAGAATAAAATTAGAATAGCTCACGAAGCACCGATGTCAATATTTGACAAGGTTCAAAAGCTAACAGATTACGATTACTGTTTAGTACATTTAATGGATGAACTTCCGGAATATAAAGAATTATTCTTTAAAGCTAAAGAGCAAGGAAGAGAGATTATTTTAGATAATAGTATTTTTGAATTAGGTAAATCATTTAATAATAAAAAATATTACCACTGGGTTACAGAACTAGAACCAACTTGGTATATTATTCCAGATGTATTAGAAGATTGTGATAAAACAATTGATAAAGCAAAAAGATGGTTATCTAAGTATCCTGATATTAAGAGTAAATCAATAGGAGTAGTTCAAGGAAAAACATACGAAGAAATAGTTAAATGCTACAAATATATGGTAGAGGTAGCTAAAGTAGATAAAGTAGCTATTTCATTTGATTACTCTTATTATTTGAATACTTATGAAAATTTAGGAGAAAATAAATATGAAAGATTTACTATCGGTAGAGCATGTCTTATTGATCAAATGATCGAAGATGAGGTAATTGATTATAGTGTACCGGTACATCTACTAGGTTGTGGCTTACCACAAGAAGGAGCATTTTATAAAGAAGATCCAGAAAGATATTTCTTTATTGATTCTGTTGATACCTCTAATCCTATTGTTCATGGTATTAAAAACGTTCAATATACTAAATATGGATTAAAAGATAAAGAATCACAAAAATTATTTACTATGATTAATTATCAATTAAATCCACAAATTTGGGACTTAATTGAATATAATACTAAGGCATTTAAAAATTTATGGAATGCATAAACGATGGATTGCAATGTTCTCGCAAACAGGTAGCGAGTTAATAGAAATAATTAATGCTCTAGATACAGAGCCTGATATTATTATTACTAATAAGAGACCAGAGCATCTAAGAAAAATAAATAAAGATTTACTGGATAGATGTGGAAGTAAAATTTGTTATGTATCTAATAAACCAACACTAGAAGAGTATTATGGAATATTTGAACGATTTGTTTTTAATCCTATAGTTACTCTCCACGGCTGGTTAAGAGTATTACCACCAGAAATATGTAAGAGTTATGAAATTTATAATGGTCATCCAGGAGATATAATTAAGTATCCGAAACTAAAAGGTAAAGATCCTCAATTAAAAGCATGGAAGAAAAATTATAAATTCATAGGAACAGTTTTACATAAGGTGACAGAAGAAGTAGATGAAGGAGAAATTATAGCTTATATAAATAAAATTCCTACTAGAAATTTGGAACTTGATGATTATTTTCGTATATTAAGAAACGAGTCGATAGACTTATGGATAGAATTTTTGAATAAAAGGTTATACTAATGAAAATAGCATTTACAGGAGCTCAGGGAACGGGTAAATCTACTTTAGTTAATTATCTTGTAGATAATAATGTTAAAGAGATAGAAGGATATACTTTTGTAAAAGAAGTAACAAGAAGAATACAAAGACAATTTAATCTGGATATTAATGAGAAAGGTGATCTAACTACTCAAATACTAATTATTACAGATCATATTGTAAATCTGCGTAAACCAAAAGTAGTAATGGATAGATGTATTTTAGATGCATTAGTCTATACTCGATGGTTATGTGATTATAATCCTGGTATTCCTAGCTGGGTTTATGATTATTGTGAAAATGTATTTAAAAGTTACATTAATCAATATGATATTATATTTTATTTAAAGCCTGAATTTGATCTGGTTAGTGATGGAGTAAGAAGTGATGATATAGATTTTAGAGATGATATAGCAGAATTATTTGAAACCTACATTAATAATTTTGGTGTAGAAGTTGTGGAATTAACAGGTACGGTAAAACAAAGAGTTAAACAAATTAAAAAAGCAATTAATGAGCACACAAAGTCAAATTAATGATATAGCGGGAACGCTATTAGGTAAAAGAGGTGGAGAAGGCTATTCAACAACTTATGATTCTTCTCTATTAGTTCGTATTCCTAGATCTTTGAATCGGGAAACTTATCGAATTGATAATGAAAATCTTCCGTTTATAGGCGGAGATGTCTGGAATGCATACGAAGTATCAGCTATTACTAATACCGGAAGACCAGTATCAGGGGTAATGAAGATATGGTGTAAAGCAGATTCTAAATATCACGTTGAATCTAAGTCAATTAAATTGTATCTTAACTCCTTTAATATGACACCTTTTGGTGAAACAGGAGAAGAATGTATTAAGATTATCGAAGATACTGTAAGAGAAGATTTATCTACATTATTAGAAACAGAAGTTGAATGTAGATTATTTACAAGAAATGATAGTCTTATCTTTGATGTTTTTAGTGATTATGATGAACTAGAAGATTTAGTAGATTTAGATAAAGTAGATTACTCTAATGATAAATTACAAAAATTAGATCTTAGTAACTCTACAGTAAAAGATTTTACTCCTAGATTAAAAGTTCGTACTAATCTTCTAAGAAGCAATTGTCGAGTAACCAATCAACCAGATTGGGGAGATTTATTTATCTTTATTAAAGGTAATGAAGAAGATAGTGTATTTACATTAGATAGTCTAGCAAGCTATATTGTATCTCATAGACAAGTAAATCACTTTCATGAAGAGATTGTAGAAATGATCTTTAAGAAATTGTATGATGAATTTAATCCTAAGGAATTAATGGTATGTGCAATGTATACTCGAAGAGGTGGTATTGATATTAATCCTATTCGATCTACTCATGAGCATTTAATTCCTGGAGCATTTAGAACTATGGATAGCTTAACTCAAAAAACATTACGTCAATAATGAAGTGTAAAAGATTAAGAAGTTACGAAAAGCCTTTACAGGTACTTGAGCTTTATACTGCAGTTCAATCTGAAGGTTCAAGACAAGGATATCCTACTATTGTAGTTAGAACATCAGGATGTACTCATAGATGCTTCTTTGGTGAAGGAGGATGGTGTGATAGCTGGTATACTTCCATCCATCCAGAAAAAGGTACTTTCTGTTTTAATGACATTATTAAAATGTATGATGATAATCCTCATATTAAAGAGATGATGTTAACAGGAGGTTCTCCTACTATGCATCCTGCTTTAGTAAATGAATTAACTCATTTTGCTCATGAACGAGGAATCTTTATTACTATTGAAACTGAAGGATCTCACTTCTTAGAAACTGATTATCCTATTGACCTATTATCTATTTCACCTAAGTTTAGTAATTCTATTCCTGTAGTAGGAGCTAAGACCCCACTTGGAGAGATAGTAGATGAAAAAATGATCATTAAACATAATAGTAAACGATTAAATAAAGAAGCAATTAAAGCCTCTATTGAATATCATAAAGATTACCATCTAAAACCTGTATTAGATAAAGAGCTTAGTATTCTTCCAGAAGTAGAAGAGTTTGTTAAAGAGTTAGAGATACCAGATGAAAAGATTTGGTGTATGCCTGCTGGAGATGATATTCCTGCTCTACAAGAATCCTATCCTGTAGTAATGAACTTTGTTAGAGATAGAGGATGGAGGTTTACTGGTAGATCGCACATCATGGCCTTCGGGACTGAGCGTTGTGTTTAATACAGAAAGATGTGTATAAAAAGTTTGATAAATAAAAATAATTTCTTATATTAAGTAAATGGAAGGACGAAAAAAACAATACGATATAGAATGCGTGCAAGAAGGTCACGCTAATGGTGTAGCTCCTGGCTTTCCTTTATCGGATAAGCAAAAGGAGAAAATGATAGAAAAAGCAGCTAAGGCTTATGGTAAGTTTCTAGATGAATTAGGATGTGATTGGCGCAATGATCCTAACTCTAGTGATACCCCAAGGCGTGTAGCTAAAGCATATGTAAATGATTTATGGGCAGGTAGGTACACGCTCCCGACCGAAATTACTTCCTTTCCTTCCGACGGTTATGATGGAATAATTCAAGAGAGCAATATCCCGGTTACGTCAATGTGTTCACACCACCATCAAACCATAAAAGGTCTGGTGAGCGTGGCCTACGTGCCTTCTAAAGATGGAAGAGTGATAGGATTGTCTAAACTAAATCGAATAGTAGAACATTTTGCTAGACGAGGAGCAATCCAAGAACAATTAACCGTTGCTATTCATCAAGCTATCGATAAGGTATGTGAAGGTAATGTAGGAGTAGCGGTAATGATAAATGCAACCCATAATTGTGTAAGTTGTAGAGGAGTAAAGCATCAAGGTGCAGCAATGCAAACAGCTAAGCTATCGGGATGTTTCCTAGAAGAAGATAGTGCTAGAGCGGAGTTTTATAACAATATTCAGCTCTCAGAAAAATGCAACCATTAATAAACTTAAATAAATATATATGCAGTATCAATATAGTAGAAGAGATGATTATGTACCGTTTGTATCCGAGGTAGAAGAGTTTAATGAAGCCTTTAATAAGCCTAACAAGTATACCCCTAATGTTCCCGAGAAAGAGCAGTGGGAATTTGTGTATAACTTTATATTAGAGGAGTTAAATGAGTATAAAGAAGCATGCGAGAAAGGCGACATCGTAGAAGTATTAGATGCATTAGCAGACATCACATATGTTGCAACAGGTAATGGTGTAATGTTGCACGGACTCAAAGATTATTTTGAAGCTGCGTATGAGGAAGTACATCAATCAAATATGTCAAAGCTTTGTAAGTCACATACAGAGGCTTTAGATACGGTTGAACTACGTCAAAAAGAACAAGGTGAAGCTTGTCACATAGAGAAGAAGGATGAGTATTGGGTGGTGCTAAGATCGAGAGATCGAAAAGTAATGAAATCGATTAATTACTTTCGACCAAACTTAAAGGCAATATTGGATGGCCAATAGTAGTGATCAATTAGTATTACCTTATAAAAAGTGTTATGCCGAAAAAATAAGAGGTAATAATTATTTAATTCATCTTTGGGATGATGGTGGAAAGCAAGAACTTGAGTGGCGTAATTATGCTTACAAAGAATCTGATTATGGTGAGTATGAAGGTTTCCGAGGTGAGAAGTTAGAGAAGGTTTACAAATGGGATTATGATGATAAGACTATTCATTATCATGATATGCAACCGGCTCAAAAGTTCTTAATTGAAACCTACGGTACTAATGATGAGCCTTCGACTTCACATAAAGAATTATTTTTCGATATTGAGATTGAGATTGGTGGACGATTAACTCAAGAATATATCCGTCAAGCTCCGATGCCTTGTACCTCTATAGCTTGGTATGATAAGTTTAGAGATAAGTGGGGTATCTTGATTTTAGATAAGCAAGGTAAAATGCAATACTCTGAAAAGGGTAACAAAGAGATCATACCTGTTCGTACAGAAAAAGAGTTACTTGCTAAATGGGTTGAACGTATTAGAGAAATCGATCCAGATATCTTAATCGGATACAATAGTGATCATTTCGATATTCCTTATCTATATTTTCGTATCTGTAATGTATTAGGAGAGGAATGGGCTATGGCTATGTCTCCTATCAATATTGCAAGAGATATATCTCAATGGTCTAGAGAACGTACTATTGAGTTTGCTGGTCTAGAATGTTTGGATTATTTACGACTACATAAGCAATTCTCTATGCGAGAAGAACCAACCTATAAGTTAGATGCTATTGGTGAGAAGTATGCCGGACTCGGTAAAGTAGAGTATGAAGGTTCTCTTAATCGATTATTCGAAGATGATATTGATAAGTTTATCGAATATAACTTTCGAGATGTTGAGATCTTAAAAGTATTAGATGAGAAGTTAGGTTATCTTGATTTAACTAAAAACTTATGTCATAAAGGTAAGATTAATTACAATCAAGTTCATTCTACTTCAGTGGTTCACGATGGAGCTATTTCTGCTTATCTTTTATCAAAAGGTATTATTCCTCCACGTAAAGAACGTAATAATAAATTAGATCGTAAGATTGCTGGTGGTTATGTATTCTGTCCTACTTCCGGACTATACAATTATATCTTTGATTTAGATTTAACTTCTCTATATCCATCTATTATGATGACTCTTAATATGGGTAAGGAAACTATGATAGGAAAGGTATATCATGGTGATGAAAAGAATAACCGATTAGGATTAAAAGATTTAAAAGAGTTGCCTCAAGAATTAAATGTTAGAGTACAAAACCATAGAGGTCAAACTAAGATGATGGAAGTATCTAAACTCGTTAAGTTTATCGAAGATATGGATATCGCAGTAGCTGCTAATGGAGTAATGTTCTCTAAAGATAAACCATCAGTATTCTCAATACTATTAAATGAATGGTTTAATGAGAGAGTACGATATAAGAACTTAATGAAAAAGTATAAGTCTGAAGGTAACAAAGCTATGACTGCAAAGTATCATACAATGCAGTATACCATTAAAATCTTACTTAATTCTTTATTCGGAGCCACCGCAATGCAAGGCTTTAGATATGGTAATATACTTATAGGAGAAGCTATTACTTTATCTGGACAGCGTATCATTCAAGAATCAGCTCTGCACATTAATCATACTTGTCACGATTTACTTTCTGGTAATATAGATAAAGAAGTTTTTACTAATTAATCTATATTTATAATAATAAAAAA
>Ga0136656_1000183_pt1 | contig 20478 bp, 18 predicted proteins | sample CPBDNA_9_FD_94862 | JGI IMG/M metagenome (GOLD analysis project Ga0136656, IMG submission 94862) | Freshwater to marine salinity gradient microbial communities from Chesapeake Bay, USA - CPBay_Sum_15_0.8_DNA (version 2) | ecosystem: Environmental > Aquatic > Marine > Coastal | place: USA...
AAACGGACGCTCGTCTTTGAACAACACTCCACATGATAAATGAACACCAATGAACCCCACGTTTAGAGATACGCTGAACAACTACCACCCGGACACACCCGCCGTCGCAGTGGATTTTGAAACCTACTACGACGACGATTGTTCGGTTAGCTCGTTGTCCTACTGGCATTACACCCACCATCCGAAGTTCGACGCATATATGGTGTCGATCCATGCTCCGGATTTTGGTATCTCTTACGTGGGGCCTCCGGGTGATTTCGATTGGAACCGCATCGACGGGATGTTGTGGCTCGCCCACAACAGTCCGTTTGATCGGGCGGTATTTGAACGACTGGTCGAGGATGGGATGACCAACGCCCGTCCGCTTTGTTGGGTCAATACTGCGGACCTCGCCGCTTACCTTTTTGCACCGCGTTCTCTCAAAGGTGCGGCGAAGGTCCTCCTCAATCGAACCCGTAGCAAGAAGGCACGCTCGGACATGAAAGGGCGCGTCTATGCACAGCTTTCCACAGAGGACAAGCAGGTCATGTTGGATTACGCAATGGATGATGCTTACGATGCTTATGACCTCTGGGAAAAATACTACAAAGAATGGCCTCTGCGCGAGCAACTGCTGTCCCTGCACACCAGTGAATGTGTTCGCCGCGGCGTCCATGTTGATCAGGCCAAGATTAACCAATCTATTGACGTGTTGAAGAAAGCTGTCGACGCTGCCGAGCGCATTATCCCGTGGGCCAACGAGCAGGTGATGATCCCTTCGGGCAAACCCAGTTTTTTCAAAGACGGACGCCCCAAGATACACAAACCGACTTCGACCAAACAACTGGCCGAATATGCCCGCCACTGCGGGATACCACTGCCTTCCACAACCGCGGTCAAGTCGGACGAATTTCAGGAATGGGAACGCACCTATGGCGAGAAGTTCCCGGTTATTAAAGCTCTGCAAACATGGCGCAAAGCCAACCGTTTGCTTCGCATCTTCGAGCAGGTGAAATCCCGTATCCGCGACGACGGGCGCATGGAGTTCCAACTCTGTTACTTCGGTGCCCAATCGACCGGACGCTGGTCCGGCAGGCCCGGCGGCGGTGTCCGTGAAGGGGAGGACGAGACGGGGCTGAACATGCAGAACCTGACCAAGGACCCTATCTATTTTACTGCAAGCGGCGACCTCGGGACGGAGGATGACCACCACTACGTCATTGACCTGCGCTCCTGCTTCATCGCACTGGAGGGGAAGAAGTTCAATATCGCCGACCTCTCGCAGATTGAACCCCGTTGTTTGGCATGGATCGTCGGCGACGAGGACTTCCTTGAACCGGTTCGCAAAGGGCAGTCGCCTTACGAAGCCCACGCCCGTGCATCGATGGGTTGGACCGGCGGACTCTTGAAGAAGGAAGACCCGGACCAGTATGCGTTTGCCAAAGCCCGTGTCCTCAGCCTCGGGTATGCTGCGGGGTGGCAGAAGTTTATTTCGATGGCCGCAATGTATGTAGGCCCTGTCACGTTCGAGAAGATTTTTACACAGCCGGTGAGCCAGCAACAGGTTCAGGACTTCCTGGATTACCTTACGGCCATCGACCGAAACGACCTTGTAACCGCTTACCAGGGTCTTGACCAACGCTCCCAAACAATCTGGGTCAACTCATGGATTCAAGTGACGGACTTCCGGGAGACCAACCCGAAGATCACCAAACTGTGGGGCCACTTCCAGCGGCACCTTAAAATCTCCGGCCAACGCAAGGAGGACTACTTTGTCACCCTGCCGTCGGGGAGGAAGTTGGGATACTTCGAGCCCCGCGTCTATGACCAAAAGGCGACCCGTTACCGCGGCGGCCCGCGGTCCAAAGTATACGGCGGCCTGTTGACCGAGAACCTCGTCCAGGCAACTGCCCGCGATGTGTTTGGTGAAGGCATCCTCCGTCTGGAGCGGGCAGGCTACCCCGTTGTCTTCCACGTTCACGACGAAGTGATCTGCGAAATCGATAAGGATGTTCCGTCCAACGACATTGTAAACCTGTTGGCTCAGTCCCCTGACTGGATGGCCGACCTTCCCGTTGGTGCCGAAGCCACCGAATCCCAGCACTACCTTAAATAGTTATGAAAATACCACCATATAAAATCCCAGGACCTATCTACATAAGTGGTCCCATGTCCGGCAAAGAGGACCACAATGAAGTTCTTTTCAATGAGGTTGAATCACGTCTCAAGGAATGTGGACGAGAGGTTGTCAACCCGGCCAAGCTGCACGAGAAGAACGGCGTTGAACCATGGCACCACTATCTTCGCATCGACCTCGCGGCGATGATGCAGTGTAACTCCATCTTTTTACTCCCGGACTGGATCGAATCCAAAGGTGTCCGCAAGGAGTTGTGGGCCTCCTTTGATCTCGATTTCCAATACTGGGAGTTACGCGAGGGTGGAGAGGTTTACGAGATGCAGCAGGCATCCCTTAAAAAAATTCTCGAACGGGCTACAGCCGAGCAGCCTCCTGACGAAACTATCCTTGAGGAAGCCCAACGTCTGGTCCACGGGGACCGCAACGATTCCTACGGGCCGCCGACCGAAGACTTCCGCCGGGCCGGTCGCATCTGGGGTGCTATTCTCGGCACCGACGATATCCCGCCCGAGACCATTGGTCTGATGATGGTTGGCCTCAAGATTTCCCGTGAGGTCCATAAACCGAAACGCGACAACCGTGTTGATATGGCAGGGTATGCCGAAACGGTCGACATGATTCACAACGATCTCGCATCTTAATCACAATGAAAACGGTTCACATAAATGAAAGTTCATTACCTTCCCACACTGGCATCCAACCACACGAAACCCGAAGAACTCAGCACGCTTATCCAAAATGCTCCGAAGATTCCGGCAGCAGTTAAGACTAAGAAAGACCTGATCAAATGGCGCGAGGGCGACCACACCCGGCATGTCTTTTTCTCCCCATACGAGGGAATAACCGCGGCGTCCCGTGTCAGCACGAAGCAGGACGGGAATAAACCATGGGTGATCCACGGGATTGTCATCGATTATGATCAGGTGTTGACGAGCGACCAGGAGATGGTTGACGCCATCACCAACAATCAATCCCCGGACTTTCCTGTAGGCTATGCGTCACGGACATTCAGCGGCGGGGCGCACCTTGTCTGGGAGTTCGAGAAGCCGGTAAAGGTGGTCAACCCGACAATGCTTTCCAAGTTCATCGAGACTTTTGTTATCCAGGCGCGGTGCAAGAAGATACTCGGAGGTTTCGACGACATGTCACTCAAGCCGACGCTCTACTACACTCTTTACGATAACTGGAAAACCTTCGGCGACATCGTGCCTTCGGCGATGACGGAGAACATCCTCTTCAACGTAGGCAAGAACGTCCGCACCTATGACGATGAAGGTCCGGCCCTCCCCTGGAATGTGATCGAGGATGAACTGCATAAAAACTTTCCCGGACAGTGGAAGGGCAGAGTTGAACACGGTGCTCGGGGGAAACGGTTTTGGGACCCTACAGCGACCCATCCGAATGCGGCCATGCTCACTGCAACCGGCGTGGCTTACTTTACCGACGGTGGCGGGTTTCTTCCGTGGGGCTCGCCTGAGCTATTCGGAGCCTCAGTGGTCCGGCGGCACCAGGCCAGCGCCATTGCCTCTGCGGTGCAGGATGTTTACTATGACGGGTCGAGATTCTTCCGTCATCAGAACGACCGATGGCTGTCGGACAATATGGAGGTGACCAAGCTGAACCTCTCGGTCCGGGGAGGGCTAAGTCGTGTGACCCCGAAGAATAAACAATTTTCCGAGGTGGATGAGGCGATCGTCCATATCTCGACCAACCAACGTGTTGAGGGTTGCTTCCCATTTGTCTACGACCACAACAAACTGGTCCACCGGCATGACGGGCTCTTCATCAATACCAGCAATGTCAAATGCCATGAAATGTCCGACAACCCTGTGACTTGGGGACAGGGTTTCCCGTTTATCGCCAACTGGCTGGACCATTTCTTTATCGACCAGCACCAAAGGGATATCTTTCTCTCATGGCTCCACTGGACCTACATGAACGCCTACAACGGCGACCCGAAGAAAGGGCAGACGATGTTTATCGTAGGCAGCGCGGGGGTGGGCAAGACGCTGATGTCACACCGTCTGTTGGATTGGATGCTGGGTGGACACTCCGACATATCCAAATACTTGATGGGTTCTGACCAGTATAACGAAAACCTCTTCAAGACGGGGTTGGCCACAGTGGATGACCAGGAGCCCGCCAGCGATTACAAAGGCCACATGAAGTTCTCGGCGCTGGTCAAGAAGATCACGGCCAACCAGGACCTTTCTATGCGGAAGATGTATTCCGGCGCGGTCGATATCAAATGGTTGGGCCGGGTGTTCATTACTTTAAACCAGGACCCCGAGTCGATGCAGTTGCTCCCCAACCTCGATATCAACAATAAGGATAAACTCATTATCCTGCGGACGGCCAAGAAGAAGGTTAAATTCCCGTCCGACGTGGAGTCGGTTATTAAATCAGAGTTGGCGTGCTTTTGCCGATACATCTATGATTACCAGGTGCCATCGCACCTTATCGGGGAAGCCCGCTACCACGTAACTTCATTCATAGACCCCACACTTCTTGACGAGGTTGAATACTCCAACCCTGACTTTGTGGTCCTTGAACTTCTCCAAACCTGGCGCGAGTCCTACTTCACTGCCAACCCCGATGAAACCCACTGGTTCGGCAAGGTGACAGATATTGTCCGGGAACTGGAGGTCGAGTTCAACGGGGAGCGCCGACTCCTCAAGGACGTGTCTCCGGCATGGCTGTCCCGCAAGCTAAGAGGTATCGTGACGAAGCACGACTGGATCGAGATGTGCATGGATGGGGATGACCGTGGGTTCAAAGTAACCAACCCCTTACTCTCCTAATATTTTTCACCCCTTAAAGGTGGATGTGAACCGTGAGACCCAGGGGTTTGGGAAGGCTCCTGGGTCTCTTTATGGGGATACGTCGAAGTATTTTTGAGCTTCCGCGGCGGTAGACCGGCGGTAGTAGAAGTTCCAGAACACTGTAGGCGACTCCTGGTGGCACATGATCAAAAGAGTTTGAGAGAGGCGGTCCTTCGACCCGGAAGTCGTTTTATAATGCAGGTGGTGGGAGGCAAAGGAACGGCGGAGAGCATTGGTCGGCCATGGGTCGATCTTGGCCGCCTTTCTTGCTGCGGTCATTATCGTTTTGAACCTGCGGGGAGAGGGGACAATCGCCGTGTCCTTGGGTTCTTCCGGCAAGTTTTCGAGGATTTCCCACAACCTGTCGGGCATACCCTCAATAAATCTTTCGCGGTTCTTTTTATCAGCATAAGCCGGGACATGGATCATCCGGTTTTCGAGATCGACATCGGCCCACTTCAGGTCCCGGCCCATCTCTTGCCTCATGCCGGTGAAGTAAAGGATCGCGAACATCGCCTTGTGCTCTTTGGGGATTGCCGCAAACAGCGCCTGCCCCTGGTCGCCGGACAGGATGGAGGGAGCTGTGACTTTCTTTTTCAGGGGCATCCGCTTTTTGTCCTCATCGGTGATGGGGGATTTGCGAAGCCAACCCTGTCCGACGCAGAAGTCGAAGATACGCTCGGCACACCCGAAGTAACCCCATGTAGTGACCGGGGCTTTCCCGAGGTTGGTGACCCAGTCCACAATTTCGGTGCCGTGGAAGTCCACCACGAGACGCCCTTTGAATTTATTAGCCAGAGCATTCCCCCGTGTCGCATACTGGTTGTAAGTCTTGTCGTCGAGGCCCCGCCCTTTTTCGGCCGCCAGGTAACGCTTGACTACTTCACCGATTGTCGGACGTTCGGCGCGGGCGACGTGGTGGCGTGTGTAGAACTCGGCGGCGTCCCGAAGCGTAACTCCGGGATAGTCGATGAGTATTCCTTTCGCTGCCCGGACGTCATTGATCACAGAGGAGGGCAAGACCCCCGCAGTGCCGACCGCCTGCAATTCATTATGCCATCGTTTGCGGAGAGCTTCGGCCTCAGCCGCCGCATTTTTCCTTGAGACGGGGATTCGCTTTGACACTTTTCTTGGTTTCCCTTCTGGTTGGGGAACGTAGAAATAAACCCGCCAATACTTGCCTTCTCTAATCTTCGTTACTTTCATAAAAAACCATGGGACATTCGGGTATAAAAAAGTGGGACATAACGTGCTCATACGTGGCAACTCGTGAACATAACCGAATACACAAAAGCACTAATGTCAACGAATTACACACAAATTAGCACTTCTAAAAACCCCTCTTCCAGCACTGCAAATCCTCTATCGTCGGTTCGATTCCGACCCGCGCCTCCATCTCAATCAACGACTTACGAAATTTTCACCAAAAAGCGACCCAGGATTTGGGACACAGGGGGTTACAAATTCCTTGATTTTCGTGTTTAAAATGAACACATTCGTGTGGTGAAAAAGAATTTTTGGGAACAGGTTGAGCTTTACCCCCCGGCTCTTGTCCGCCTGATGGCCCGCCGTCGAGAAGGGGGAAAGAAAGCTGTCGTTGCCCTCACCGATGAGGAGATCGCAATCGACAGCGACCTACCCCTCGCTCGGGTTCAGGACATCTACTGGATGAAGAATTGGGACAGCATCCCTTTCGGGGAGATACGGAGTTTCATCCAGGCTTGCCGGTTTGACCCGACAAATGCTGCCGACCGCAATCGTGCCAATGCCTACGTCCACCAACCGGGTGGCCCGAAATACAGGTATCTCCAAACTTCCCCACTTTGGAAGTCGACCTTCAAACCCCTTATCTGTTACCTGAAAAATTAGATGGCTACTCTAAACCGCATTCGATACTCCAACAAAGTCCTCAGCCGCAAGGAGCTGAACAAGGCGCTGGCTGTCGACCCCTCATACCTCCGGGCCTGTGAGGATGTCGAAAGGGCGAGGTCGGATATCCGGGCCGCCGAGCAGGAGTTGACCGATATTTCTAACGAGACTGCCAAAGCGTTGCCTGAAGAAGTGGAGTGCTCCCGCATCGAACGTGCGGTCACCAATGTGGCACAGCGGTTAAAGGAGCTTAGGGAACAGCGGACTAAAGCCAGGAGTGCTGCGTTCAGGGCCAGGCGCAAAGCCAACCGAGACGCGAACGCATCTCGGTCTTCCGCCAACAACCGGCTGGCTCAGGCACAAGCCAAACTGCGGGAGTATTATGACCGGGCCGAGCGGCGGAAAACGACATTGTTCCGGGAAATCTATCAGAGCAACAAGCAACACCTAATTGAGAAAGCCAAGAATGGGTAAAGGAATTTCCACGATCGACCACGAGTATATCGTCGAGACCATCAACATGTTTGGAGGGGATATCGAAGCGGCTGCCCAGGTGCTGGAAGTTGCTCCGCAGGCGCTGGCACTCCACATTAACCGCACCCCGAAGCTTCGCGCTCTCTTTCTTAAAGATGTCGCGAGACTGGAAAATGTTGAACCGGATGAAGTGGGTCAGATTTTCCGCGATATCGATCTTCCGAGGCAGATGGACCGCGACGAGCAAAGCGAGATCGTTAAAAACCTGAGTGTCCAGAACATCGACTTACTCGCGGACGGACTGGAGCGCAATGGGATCAAGAAGAAGACGGTCGATAAATTGAAAAGTCTTGGGCAAATCGACAGGTCGGCAGCTTCCTTTCTCGTCGGGTCTCTCGATATGATGCACCGCATGGTGGTTTACCAGGGGGTATCCCTGATGGAGCAGGCTGAAGAGATCAAAGAGAATTACTTGGACCCCCAAAAAAACATACCAATGAAAGAGCGCATCGTCTGGCAACGGCTCTACAACCAGGTCGTTGACCAGATGGGGCGCTCGTATGACCGGGTGTTGGCAGGCACAACCGCGATGGTGAAGATCACTTCGCCGAAGAAGGGTGATGACAAGGCCAAAGCCAAACCCGGCTTCAGGCCCTTGAAGAAAGCAGGTAAGGATGCCTAAGAAGATTGACGAAAGCACTTTTGAGCGGTTGGGGGAACTCCTCACCGAAGAAGAGGATGACCTTGGGTTGGGCTTTGTAAACAACCCGCCTCCGTGGTCGCCCGAACTCAGCAAGACGCAGCAGGAAATCTTTGATTGCCCCGCCCGGTTTATTCTGGCCAGCGGCAACCGGGGCAGCGGCAAGTCGTTTGGAGCGGTTCACAAGTCTGTTCGGCATGCGTATGAAGAGCAGAACGCTCTCGTCCTGTTCGTAGTCGGCGTCCGTTCCCAGGCAACCCAGGGTGGTGTTTGGGATAAGCTTCAGCTCGAAGTCCTTCCCGACTGGAAAGAAAACATAGGGCTCAAATACACCGACGAGAAGCGCGATGAGATGCAATACCGGTATATCCACATTATGAACCGGCACGGGGGGTGGTCCAAGATAGTGCTGGTCTCTCTCCCGTGGCCGGACCAAGTGGCGGGGCGCATGCGCGGGTTTGAGCCAAGCTTTGTGTTGGTAGACGAGTTGACCACGCTCGGTCGCCCGGTCTACTTTGACGCAGTCATCCAGCAGTTGGGACGGCGGCCCGGTATCGAAGGCCCTCAGCAGTATGTGTCCACGACCAACCCCGATGGCCCCAGTCACTGGGTCTACAAGCGTTTTTACGAGGACCCCTATAAAGAGACTCGGGACGAGGACGGGAAGATTCTTAGCCCCGAGGGCGTTTGGGATTCCCGGTATGCGGTGTTCACCCTGAATGTTGAGGAGAACAAGCACAACTTACCTGAAGGATACTACCAACAGATTCTTGAAGCGACCCGTAACGACCCCATTGAATACCGTCGCCTCGTGTTGGGTGAGTGGGTTGACCGCCCGTCCGGCGATTCGATATTCTCCGGATATTACGTCCCCGAAATCCACGTCATCAAAGGGAAGCGGGGAAAGTCAGTCACACCGTCGCCACGATTCCCTCTTGTAGTGGGTTACGACTTGGGGCAGACATCCAACGCGATAGTGTTCTTGCAGCCTCTGGTGGTCAAAGACCGCGGCGTTGTATGGCTGGTGTTCGACGAAATTATCCACACCAACAAGAAGATTCCTTATGAACTCCTGACCCGTGCCCTCCTCAAGAAGATGCAGACTTGGAACCGGATTATCGGGAAATCGATGACCTGGTTCCACGTATCGGACGATTCCGCGTTCAATCAATACCGCCCAGGCAGCAACGCCGGGTCTTATGATCACCTTCAGATTAAGCGGTTTTCCGAGAAGATTGCTCCGGAATACAAACTCAAACCGATCACGATGATCCCCGCTCCGAAGTTTCAAGGGTCAAAAGAAGCACGGGTCCGCCTCACACACCAGTTGTTACAGGAGCACCGTTTACTCGTTTCAGACAAGTGTGACAAAGTGAAGCAGATGTTCCTCAATCTCCAGAGCGAGAAGGTTAAAGAGGGCAACTACGACCCGACAGCCGCGTTCAAGCCGAAACGGTCGATCCACCTCCACCCGTTCGACGCCCTGTCTTACCCGTTGATTGAAGCCGACCTCGGGCGGCCAAAATTCCTTCCGACATTCAACCGGATTCGCACAGAAATAATTGAGCAGAAGTCTGCTTGATCTTTTTTTATTTGTTACCTATAAAATCAGGTATGGAAACTAAACTCAACCTATCCTACGAAGGGGCCGACGAAATTCAGTCTCTTCTTTCCGACGCGGGGGCTTCTGAAGGGAAGCGCCTGAAGATCGTTCTCGAAGCAACAGTTAGCGAAATGGCCGAAGACGGAGCCGCACTCATCCCCGACAGTATCATCACTGTCGAATCGATCGAATCCGAGGAGGATGAGATGGAGGAAGACGCCGGTGACGCCGGTGACGACGAAACCACCGAGACTGTCCCAGGCATGGTCGAAGTAATGGAGGGAAGGGAATATAAGTCTTAAACCGGAGTTCATACCGTTCGACCCCCATGTCATGGGGAAAGGCGACACCAATCCTGATGATACTTCAACACCAGTATCAGTCCTTGTCGACATCCACTACGCAAAGCTGGGGGTGCAAGGTGCTTGGAATCGCGAGCGTGTGTTGCGTTTGTGTGGTTGGCTTCAACTCACCCGTTATGAGTTGGCCTCACTTATTATGCTGCCCCACAAACAGATGGATAAATACATGGCCAAAGATATTTTCCCCGGCCCGGCAGCTCTCCTCCTCTCTATCCTCGAAAACCACCTCATGTCCGGGGTCCTTCAGGATGCGATCCCCGAAGACCCGGACGAACCCATCATCCCAAGCCACTTGATCCACCATGGTGCCACTAAAGAAACTACGTAAAAAGGGGCTGACCAATGCCCGCCTCCGGGATATCTTCACTTGTGAGGATGTTGAAAAACCCGAACACAAGATACGGGAACGTATTGAGAAGCGGATCAGTGACCGGATTCGGACAGGAATCCAGAACAATGCCCGTCATTCGTCTTTCTATATCGCGGTCGATGCGGCATGGGATTCAAACCCCATCACCAAAGAGAACATCCCACTGCTTCTCTTCGCACAAGGTAAGATAAAGTTGGAGAGCTGTGCGAAGCGGTTGCAGAAGTTGGATTGCGCCGACGAGTTCGTCGAGTATGAAGACAAGAACAAGTCGAAGATCAAAGGCATTAACATGCCCCGGCTTTATGAGGTGTCTGTCAACCTGGTCCGGTCCCTTCTGATGCGCCGGATTGCTGCCCAGGCGGCCAGGTATTCCAACCTCTGGCCCTACTTCAAATACGAAGCTCGTGGGTCGAAGATGGAAGACCGCGCCCGCGCCGATCTATTGTCTTCCCGCGTCGATATCATGGCCGACCAATATGGGTATCGTCGTCAATTCAATCAGGCTATCCGCGACATGTTCCTCTATTCGCATACGACCATGTTCCCTTCCTGTGCGTGGGATGTGGTCAAGTCGTGGGACCTCAAAAAACTGAACGAAGCTTTTGAGGCAGGTGAAGACGAGTTCACTACAATCATTGAAAGGGAGGGCATCGACTTTATCAACCCCCACCCGACGAGGGTCTACCACGACCGCAGCCAGCCGCTGTCCAAGATCAACACGGATACCGGCCCCTCGTTTCTCGGCTTCTGGGACATCGTTCGCTACGGAGACGTCAAAGACGACAACGGGTATTTCAACCGCGACAAGGTCAAATACTCCCAGTGGTTCCCCGAGTTGATCACCGACTACCCTGAGTTGTTTGACTATTACTACGACCCGAAGACAGTGAAAGCCATCCTCTCTGTCGGGGAGGGCGGGGAGAGCGCCAACATCATCGCGGCCCAGAACGACCGCAAGATGAATGTCGGCCGCTACGCAGACCAGGATATCGACAAAGGTGTGTGCCTGGTCAACCACTATGAAAAGATCAACCCCAAGCAGGAAGGTATCGCCGACTACCCTTTCGACGTCTGGGTAAGATTTGTCACTACCCCTGACGACACGGTGGTGTATGCGGAGTGGCTGCCGTCAATCCCCTGCATTTACGGAGGCATCAACGAGAACGACAACCGGGACATCAATCTCGGTATGGCTCACGACCTCCTTGGATTCCAAGACCAACTCACCAACATATTGAGCCAACTCATGCACGACATGCGTTCTTCGATGGTGCAGCTCTGGTTGATCAACAAAGACCTTCTCGACGAGGAGGGGCAGAAATACGTCAAGTCTGCGATCCAGGACGGGAAGATGTATACAGAGGCGAAAGCTATTCTGTTCTCCGGGGCAGAGAATGAGACGATGGGCGTCGATACCGATAAGGTGATCAAACTCATTGAGGTCAATATCACCCGAAAGATTGACGATGCTTTCAAGGCTATCGAACGTCTACTGGCAATGGCCGAGCGCCTGCTGGTTTTATCGCCCCAGGAGCTGGGGCAGAACTCGCAACGAGAAGCTTCCGCTTCCGAGGTCGTTGAAATTGCCAAGTCGGTGGATACCATTTACACGTTCATCTCCGACGGAGTCGATGAAATGCGTGGAGGAGCCAAGAAGTTGATCTATGAATCGCTCCTCGCCTGCGGCCAGTCGAAGATCAAGCTACCCAATCGTCAGATGTTCAAGAAGGAAACTCTCAAGGCTGCCGGGTTCGAAGAGGAAGGCGGCATGCTTGTCGGCACTCCCGAGAGTTTCATCCTCGAATACAACTTTAATTCCCGTGACGGTGCCGAGCGCACCTCGAATGTTGAAGCCGCTAAGGTTCTCCTTAACTCGTTAAACAACCTCTATGCGTCGCAGGAGTTCCGTGAGTTTCTCGGCAAAGAACGGCTGGCCAACATCTTCAACGAAATCTTCCGTCTCACCGGTTCCTCTTACGGCCACATGTTCGAGCTTTCCCAAGACGAGTTGGAGAAACCTCAGATGGGCGAAGACGCGGCGAACAAGTTGTTGCAGCTTATCGAAGTTTTGGATCAGCGCCTCGATGCTGTTGAAGATGCCACCGGCGTCTCCACACCACCCGACGAAGGGGCGATGCCTCCTGGTGGTTCGCCACCTGCTCAACGTCCTTTAGCCCCGACCGGGGAGGACGGACAGCCAGCTCTTGAACCCAGTCCTTTCCCGACAGAGGCTACTCCTGTAGGAGGTCCTTCTGTCATCCCTGAACCATAAACTGATCACACACAATGGACCCCCACGAAGATAAAAACAAATCCGGCGAGGAAGAAGAAAACCTCGACCTTAACCTTGACGAAGACAAGAAGAACCCGGTGATGTCCAGCCTGTTTGACGCTGTTGAAGACGACGGCGTTGACGAGGACACCCCTGTCCGTCCCGGACGTTCTTTGAGTGACGCACTGGCCGAAGACCTGGAAGGCGGGGAAGGCGACAACCCGAAGCCCGATGGTGACAAGGGCGGGGAAGGCGACAACCCGAAGCCCGATGGTGACAAGGGCGGGGAAGGCGACAACCCGAAGCCCAAACCAGGACTAAAGCACAAGCCGCCCCGGCAGGAACCGGAGCCCTTGCCTGAGTTCAAGAGCGACAACTCTGGTGGGGACGATGATACCCCCGACTTAGCGGACCTTGGGGAACACGAAAGAGAGCGGTTTGAGTTGGCGCAGTTCGCTGAAAGTCTCGACGACGGGTATAAAGGACTGTCCGGTAAATACCTCGATTTCTTCAAAGCACATCGCGAGTATGTAGCCAACGCCCAGAAAGAGGACCCGGACGTTGAGTTCGACGAAGACAATGACGACTATCAGGAGTTCCTTCGGAAGAACCGCCCCCAGTTGACAGACCGGGAGGTTCGGAAACTGGAGCGAGAGCAAATCCTGCACGAAGCAGAGTTTCGTGCCATTAAGAAATTTGAGAAAGAACTGGCCGAGCGCGACCGCGAACTTCAGCGGATTAAGACAGAGCCCGAGGTGAAGAGCGCAGTTGAGTCCTTTTCTAAAGGGGTGCGTGAGAAAATTTACCCCGAGGAAGTGGCTAAGGCCATCGCGGAGAAGGGGGAAGAAGAAGCCCGCAAAGAATATGCGTTCGAGATGGAAGTCCTCGGTGCGGAAATGGAGAGCGCGGAAAGGCAGGCCAGCACTTACCTGAACCTCGCCCGCAGCCTTGAATCCTTCAATCAACAAAACTCCGATCACGTCGCCCTGGACCGCATGATCAGGGAAGAAGGTATCGCTTTCTATGAAAAAGGAGGCGCTCGCCGTGTGAAGGACGGGAAGAAGTTCTTACCCCGCCATGTTTATTTCCAGGCCCAACGGGCCGGTAAAGCTGATGAATACTGGACTTTCAGCGACACCGACATCCTCGATCTGTTGTCGGTTCGGGCTTCCCGCACGGCCAAAGCACGGTTGGATGAGGAAGCAAAACGCCTTGAACGGTTCGGGTTTTCCCGGCAGGGGAAACAAACGAGTCCATCTGCTGGCAAACAGGAGACTACCTCCGGGGGAGAGGACGACACCCCGCCACCGAAGGCACGAAGCGGTTCTTCACCAGGAGCTTCTACGAACCCGCCTGCTGAAGGAGGAAAGAGAAACACGGTCTTCGACGTCTTCGACATGTAGTTTGTTTTTCGTTTTTAAAAACGAAAAAAAGGAATCCCAAAAGTAACCGAAACAAAAAAATTCAAAAACTTTTCGGAATTTCTCTACACGTTTAAGGTGTTACCTAATAATTCAGGTCGAGTTCAAAACAACTCTTAACCAACTACATATCATGGAACTATCAGAAAACTTCCTCCCGAATATCGTAACGGTCGACAGCTCCTGTGGCTGCACCCTTACGAAGGCTTCGTTTGAGGGGCTCACGCCCGCTAAATTCGAGGCCCTCTCCGGCAAAGAACTCGACCTTGCTCGCGTCATTGCCTCGTCCGCGGAAGCGAAAGCCCTTGGCGTTCGCGAGTCCGGACTGTCCACCCTCCTCAAATCGTCCATCAAAAGCGTAAAGGATAAGCTTTCGACCGTTAAGTTCGAGGAGCAATCGATTATCCTTCCTTACATCCAGCGCCGTCAACGCCGCCGCCTCAACTCGAATTACTTCGATATTGTAGGCAGTGCTGACAATGCAGGCGCTGGCACGACCCTTCCGGCTAACACCATCGACATCACTGTCGGCCTTGGCACCAGCCCGTGGAAGAGCCCGCTGAAGGACATCGAGCGATATTTCCTCCCTGGTTTCACGATCATCATTATGACGTGGGACAATAACACGGACCGTAACGCCAAGGTTTATCAGTATGAAATCCTGAGTGCCGCCAACGCAAATGCCGGAGGCAACGAGCAGGCTACCATCACCGTGAAGCCTTTGGGCAAGACTGTCCCCACCCGCCCGACCTACGGTATCGTCCAGATTGGTGCGAACAACATCTCGGACTGGGAGTATCATTGCCAAAACCAACCGGTCGACAACAATGTCGGTCTTCTGGTCAACTGGTTCCAGACCACCCGCAGCTCCCGTTGCGTCAGCGACGTTTACAAGAGCACGTTGGAGAAGGTCCTGGCCGGTAAGCTCAACGCCTGGGACAAGGACTTCAACTACCTCTCCCTCGCAGACCAGAACAAGCAAGCCGCCATGCGCGACGAAGAAGCCTGGATGCGTTCGGTTTGGTATAATGACTACCTCTCCGCTGCCCAAACTCCTGAGACTTATGCCAGCCTGCCCACGGTCGAAGACCCTGAGCAAGAGGGTTGTGTCCTTGAATACAAGGCAAACGCGCTCGGTATCTTCACCCAGCTTGGTGAGAACAACCGCGTGCTTGATCTCAACGGCGCAGCTTTGGACCTTGAAGACCTCTTCGATACCCTCTACTCGTTGAAGAAGTATCGCGAAGCGGACGGCGATCGTATCCAAGTGATCGACTGCCTTACCGACCGCAAGACTGCTTCGATGGTTTACGAGGTGATGGCCAAATACTACAAGGCTCGTTACGGCGTGGACACCACCCGTTTCGCTCAGATTGGCCAGAAGGTCGAGTTCAACGGTATCGTCTACTTCGAGTATGACCTCTACGACATCCCCGACAGCTCCGTGCAGTGGGGTGTGTTCCGCGAGCCGTTCTTCGATGATCAGATCGACGCCTTCAGTGCGACTGCCGCAGGCGGGACCGCTGGTGCTGCGGACGACTTCAAGAACCGCGCACGTCAGCTCTGGTTCATTGATTTCTCGGATATCCAAATTGGTGTCGGCAAGACCAACTCGGTCACCCGCCGTTCTCCAAATCCGGATGTTCAGGAACTCTACAAGTGCCGCATGGCTGCGAACATCCACGAATACAACCTCCGCTCGACGCAGTGGACGACCTTCGTGGACCGCCCATACCGTCACCTGGTTGTCCAGAACTTCTCGTTGGCTAACCCAACGATCGGTGGATCGATCTACGACGTGCCCAACCCGGCATAACCTCTTCGACTCCCCTCAGTTCGCTGAGGGGAGTTTCTCTTCATAAACCCTAACAGATACCTTCGCCTTCTCCCCCTGGCTTTAGTGGGGTTCGCCGATTTTCGGTGTGTGTAAGCCAGGCCGGGAGGAGGCACCTTAACCTCCACTATATTTAATACACTATGAGCACCAAACGATTTTTCAAAACAGGCAACGCCAGCCGCCGCTACCGCAAAGACGGATTCGTTTTTGACTTTGAACCCTTGTTCTTCTCCGGCGGGTCCTGGCTCGGAACCCTTGTAGTTGACGACGGCAAGCAGGCGGAGAGCCTCGCGAAGTTCGGACCTCCGGTCTACGAAATTGAAGAAGCCGAATACGAGGAGCTAAAAAAAAAGCAGAACTCGAACAATCTCGTCTCCTCGCAGCCGCAGACGCAGACGAACGAGAGCGAAAGCAGCGAGCCCGAGAGTGCTCCTTCTGTGGCCGAGAGCCTGGAAAGTGAGTTGGGTTTCTCCAAGGTGAAGGAAGACTCCGACATCCCAGAGGAAGTGAAACCCAAAAACCAACCCATGCCCCAGGAACCCGAGACGTTCTCCGGGGAAGACCAAGAACAAGAGAGCCTCGGCCTGGATGACTAACCAACGACTATGGTCGAAACGCTTACAGTTAATGTCAGGCTCCCTGATGGGAGCGTCGAAAAACGCGAACTTACCTTGACTCCGAGGCAGGATGTCAAATCCAACGCCGCTGGACAACTCGTTGTCAGTGGGGCTACCGATGAAATTGTCCTCCTCAACGCCACCCTAGCCAACATCGCGGCGAACACGGTCGAGGTGACTGGCCCTGCTTTGGGGGAGACTACGGACGGGAAACTGGTGCGACTGCCTGCGGGGAGTGTAGCTCCTGTGGATAACGGTGCTTGGATTGAAGTGGGTGCGGAGGTTGAATGGACAGAGATTACTGGTAAGCCAGCGACATTCGACCCATCAGCACATACTCACACTGAAGCTGACATCACCGATTTGGATAAATATACCACTGCGGCAGTGGATTCATTTTTAGCAGCTAAGTCCGACACCGGCCACACCCACACCGAGTCAGACATCACTGACTTAGACAAATACACTCAGGCTCAGGTGGATGCACTTATTGCAGGAGCAGGAGACATCTTTGCGTTGGATGTAAACACAACGGCTGCTGAGTTTACATCAGCTCCAGCAAACACCATTTGGGTCGCTCGCTCAGGAGGACTTCAAGACCTACTTTTGAATGGTGTCCCTTTGGTTAACACACAAATGGTGATAAATTTGTCTGGTAGCACACTGTTCATAAATTCTGATGGTGTTCCAGCTGATTCAGGAAGCATCAGGGTATGGGGAAGTGCATTAGTCAGCTATAACGGTTCAACAGTAAGTATTGCAGAAACACTAATACCAATAAGTTCAGTTAATGGGTTGTTGAGTCAGCTAAACTCAAGATCACCTTTAAACCACACCCACATTGAGTCAGACATCTCGGACTTAGACAAATACACTCAGGCTGAAGTTGATTCAGCTTTAGCGGGTAAAGCAGATACAGCGCACACCCATGTTGTAGCCGACATCACAGACGCAGGAACATTCGGCAAGACGTTGCTTCAAGCTGAGACACTAGCCGAAGCGCAGACTAAATTTCCAAGCTCGGAGATTACATTCTTTGCATTAACCGATGAATCAACCACTAGTAAGCGTGTTGTCGGTTCCTTGGCTGGTGCCGACACTCCTGCACTTTGTGCTTATGCTCAAATTGGAAGTGTAGTAACCGTGATTGGGAGCTTTGCGTTTTATAACAACTCCCTCGAATCAGTCACAATTCCAGACTCAGTGACCTCGATTGAAATTAGTGCGTTTCGTAGCAACAACCTCACATCGGTCATAATTCCAGATTCAGTGACCTTTATTGGGAGCTTTGCGTTTGCTTTCAACTCCCTCACATCAGTCATAATTCCAGATTCAGTGACTGAGATTGATGAATCTACGTTTAATTCCAACAACCTCGAATCAGTCCTAATTCCAGATTCTGTGACTGAGATTAGAACCAGTGCGTTTAATTCCAACAACCTCCAATCAGTCACAATTCCAGACTCAGTGACTGAGATTGGGAGCTTTGCGTTTTATAACAACTTACTCACATCGGTCATAATTCCAGATTCAGTGAACACGATTGGAACCAGTGCGTTTAGCGACAACAACCTAGAATCGGTCATAATTCCAGATTCAGTGAACACGATTGGAACCAGTGCGTTTAGCGACAACAACCTAGCATCAGTGACAATTCCAAATTCAGTGACTGAGATTAAAAGCGCTACGTTTATTAACAACTCCCTCGAATCAGTCACAATTCCAGACTCAGTGACCTCGATTGGAATTAGTGCGTTTCGTAGCAACAACCTCCAATCAGTCATAATTCCAGATTCAGTGACTGAGATTGGAACCAGTGCGTTTCGTGACAACAATCTCACATCGGTCATAATTGGAAATTCAGTGACCTCGCTTGGGGGCAGTGCGTTTAGCGACAACAACCTAGCATCAGTGACAATTCCAGATTCTGTGACTGAGATTGGAAGCTATGTGTTTTTTAACAACTCAACCTTAAACGATGTAACGGCTAACGTCACAAAGACTGTTTTTGATACAGGTTCCAATATCTTAAGGAGGACAGCAGAACCTCTCACTCTTCGAGTTCCTACGGGTGACACGACATGGGATGCTCTTGAAGCAAGCCCCACGCCGCTATCGTATCAGGGGAATGATAATGTAATCATTGAGAGAATTTAGTATGAGTAAAACAATCCATTACACATCAGGACTTCCAAGAGCCTGCTCAACTCTCTTGCAGAATCTCCTTGCACAGAACCCAGAAGTCCATGCTACGGCGACCAGCGGAGTGCATGAGATCATGTATCTGTCTAAGGCGTTCTTTAAGACTGACGAGTTTCGCACTATTCCGAATCCGAACGATGGTGAAAAGTTGTTCGGTGACTTTATGCGAGCAGGTATAACTAACGCATTTAACAACGTGACGGATCGCCCTATTGTGGTAGACAAATGTCGCAGTTGGATTGGTAGTGCTTCCCTACTGTTCAAGCTGTTTCCAGATGCAAAACTATTGATACCTGTTCGTGATATTCGCGGGGTGCTTTCAAGCATGGAAAAGAAGTTCCAGAAGCATCCAGAGTTTCGGATGGAAACGAGCCAGAAAGACACGGCCAACATTCAGACTATTGAAGGTCGTGTAAACTTCTGGCTACAACAACCACCTGTTGGTATTGCTATCCAACGCATCCATGAGATTGCACGTCTTCACAAAGATAGGGTTCACTTTGTTCATGCAGAAGACCTGACCAGCGACCCGCAAGAAACGATGAACAGAGTGTGGAGTTACTTGGGTATGGAGCCATTTATACATAACACCACCAACCTAGAGCAATACACACAAGAGCATGACCTTGGATGGCCTTTCGGGGATCACATCATTCGACCAGAGATTAAACCCCTTACACCAGACTGGCAGGATACTCTTGGTCGCCAGCTTTCGGAAACACTCAATCAGAAATTTAACTGGATCAATCAATTATGAAATACGCAATTCAAGGCCCACTCGGAGCCATTAACCGCATATCGGATACAGAACCCGATTTTGTAGTCGAGAACGCCACAGTCGTAGAAATTACCGACGAACAAGCATCTACTGTTCAGGCAGGTCGTGAATCGTATCCAAAGCAACTCTACGCCATCGAAAACGGTGAGTTGGTCGATTTTCGTGAGTATCTGAAACAACAAAATTTCCTCGATCAACCTCTTGGAGAAGCGAAGGTATTTAAAGTTTCTGAATTAGCCAACGCCCGCTACCAAGAAGAAGTCTCAGGCTTCACGATAAGCGGCACTGGCACGGCTCTGGATGGGGCGTTCATTCGCACAGATCGGGAAGTGAGTCAGGCAAAGATCACTCAAGGTGCAATTGCAGCTACGATCAACCCTGCCTACACAACAGACTGGCAGATGGCCGATGGCTCTATTGTGACTCTGGACGCAAACGCAATCCTCCTAATCTCGACCAAGTTCTCTGAGTTTGAGCAGGCTGGACGGACGAAGTTCAAGACTCTCAAGGCACAAGTGGACGCCGCAACCACGGTCGAAGAATTGGCCGCTATGACTTGGTAGAATGTGTATGAAACAACTCCTCGAACAACCATGGGTCCAAAGATTCCTGCCAGCCGTCATTATGGCGGCGTTTGTCGTCGGTGGTGTCTGGTGGCAACTGAGTGACTTGAAAACGGACTTCGATCACTTTCAGGACGACATGGAAATCCTCAAAATCGACCAGGCCAAGGACAATGACTTTCGGGCTTCGGGCGAGCAGTTCTTCCAGCGCGACGGAACACAGCTTGAGTTACGTACCCGCGATTACACCGACCAACAGATCCGGGATTCACTGGTGTCCATCGGCAGCACTCTGACCAAACTGGAATCGGCCATCGTCCGCGTGAACGACAAGATCGACGAGCTGGCGATGCGGCCCTAACTCTATGAAAACACAAATCCAAACCCTTGCAGCCCTGAGCTGCCTCACAGTGCTCGCACTGTTCTCCGGATGCGCCTCGACGGGCGAGCAATCTGTTACCCGCGACGACAT
>Ga0136656_1000185_pt1 | contig 20405 bp, 22 predicted proteins | sample CPBDNA_9_FD_94862 | JGI IMG/M metagenome (GOLD analysis project Ga0136656, IMG submission 94862) | Freshwater to marine salinity gradient microbial communities from Chesapeake Bay, USA - CPBay_Sum_15_0.8_DNA (version 2) | ecosystem: Environmental > Aquatic > Marine > Coastal | place: USA...
CGATGTGCAGGGACGGCATCGCTGCGTACTGATTCGACAGCGTCCTGCCGGGACCGCGATCGAACGCCCATGGTCCACCGAACTCCTTTATGGTGTCGCTGTATCCGAAATTCTCCGCCCCGTTCAGTGTTCGCAACTCGTGCTTGATGCATGCCGCACCGTACGCCACCGGAGGGCATGGGGCATCGAGCAGTCGTGGCGGCATCAGTGGAAACAGTGCGAATCCGATGATGGCCAAGGCGGTCATCGCCGCGAGGCAATTCCTCCACAGCGCGAACGCGGTTGGGCGCAAGAGGAAGAGTGCGACGAAGACTCCGAGGGTGATGAAGAAGTGGGCCGTTCCGTAGTACACGTTGAAGAACTCGATGACTCCAACGTGAGGGAGGAACCAGTCTTGGATGGTTTCCTCGTGGTACAGGCCCAGTGCTCGTTCGAAACGAATGATCCGCATCGCGTTGAGGAATGCTTCGACGGGAATCTGACTCCCGGAGACGAGCGCCGAGCCGAACAGGTTCCGCACCAGCGTGTAAATGCCGTAGAAGGCGGTAACGATGAGCGCTTCCTTCCACCAGATGGTGCGATGTTGCCGACCGGTGCTCTCCAACTGCTCGGTATCGCTCATCGTGCAACGACGCTAGTGACGCGAAATTTTCGATCCTCGGTACGTGGAGTTCCCCGTCATCGGTAGGCTCTCGGCATGTCAAACAACCAATCGCTATTGGTCGAACCTGATGTGTTGTCGAGAGTGCTGGCGCGTGGAAAGTCCACCGGAGCGGAGTTCTCGGAAGTGTTCGTGGAGGACAAGCGCAGTACGTCGGCCGGACTCGACGACGGGAAGATCGAGCAGGTGTCGAGCGGGCGCGACCGAGGAGCAGGTATTCGTGTGGTGAAGGGTGAGACCACGGGGTTCGCCCACACGAGCGACCTCAGCGAGAAGGGTCTGCTGGCCGCGGCCGAAGCGGCAGCGGCTGCTGCGTCTCGCGGTGGTGGTGGCGTAAACGCAGTGGCGCTCAACGCCGTGGTGCGTCATCCGGTGAACGCCATCCACAAGTGGCCGGACGAAATTGCCAAGCGCGACAAAGTGGCGATCCTGCAGCGAGTCGATTCCGCCGCGCGCGCCGTCCACCGGGCGATCGTCCAAGTGTCGGCTGGCTACGGCGATTCGCGCAAACGGATCCTGATCGCCAACAGCGACGGCGTGTTGGCCGCCGACGAGCAAGTTCGCACCCTGTTGCGCGTCAGCGTGGTGGCGAGTGGCGACGGCGGAATGCAGACCGGATTTCAATCCCTCGGACACACCATCGGTTTTGAGGTGTTCGACCAGAACGACGTCGAGGAACTCGCGCGTTCTGCCGCCCAGCAGGCGGTTACCAAGTTGAGCGCTCGGCCGGCACCGTCCGGGTCTCTCCCGGTGGTCATCAAGCACGGTTCCGGCGGGGTGCTCTTCCACGAAGCATGCGGACACGGCTTGGAAGCCGACATCATCAGCAAGGGTGCGAGCGTGTACAAGGACAAGCGCGGCGAACTCGTGGCTTCGCCATTGGTCACCTTGATCGATGACGGCACCATGACCGCCGAATGGGGTGCCATCGGCATCGACGACGAAGGACACCCGTCGCAGCGCAACGTGCTGATTCAAGACGGCGTCCTCACCGACTACATGTGGGACTATCTGCGTGCGCGAAAGGAAGGCCGTCGCCAGAGTGGTAACGGTCGACGACAGAGTTATCAGCACCTGCCGATGGTTCGCATGACCAACACGTTCGTGCTCAACGGGCCACACGATCCGGATGCCATCGTGCGCGACACCAAGAACGGCGTGTACGTGGCCAAGTTGGGTGGCGGACAGGTCGACACCGCAAGCGGTGACTTCGTGTTCGGCATGACCGAGGCGTACCTGATCGAAAATGGCGAGATCACCGAGCCTCTGCGCGATGGAAACCTCATCGGTAACGGCCCCCAAGTGCTGCGCGACATCGATCTACTCGGTAACGACTTTGCGATGGGTAATCCGGGCACCTGCGGCAAGGACGGTCAAGGAGTGCCCGTTGGGGACGGCCAACCGACGCTGCGCGTAAAGAGCCTCACCATCGGTGGCACCGCGGCATGAGTGTTGCCCGAGTAGGGAAGTGAACAACCCATGAACGTCGAAGTTCCTGAACTGCAGGCGATTGCCGACCGCATCGTCGCGCAGGCCAAGGCGGGAGAACAAATCGAGGCCTACGTGGGTCGCGGCGGTGAAACATCGGTTCGGGTTTACGAGGGTGAGCTGGAGCATTTCGTTTCGGCCCAAAGTGATGGTGTTGGAATTCGCGTCGTGAAGGACGGTCGTACCGGTAGCGCCTATGCGGGAACGTTGGATGAGTCTGCAATCGCCGAGGTACTCGCCGAGGCGCGAGACAACGTGCAGTTCGGTACGAAGGACGAGTTCGCCGGCTTGGCGATGCCCGACGGCGTGGAGCCGGTACCGCAGAAGTTCTGGGACGACGATCTGGCGAACTACCCGACGGAATCCAAGGTGGACCTCACGAAGGATTTGGAGCGCCGCGCGCTGGCTGCCGATGCACGAGTACGAAGCGAATCCGCCAATTATGACGACGGCTGGGGCGAGACTGCGTTTGCCACCACGACCGGCATTCGCACGAGTGGAAGGGCAAACTCGTGCTACGTCTCCGTGGTCACCCTGGCGGACGACGGTGATGAAACCCAGACCGGTTTCGGATTCTCGGTCGGCGATTCACCCAAGGACTTCGATTTGGACAAGGCGGCCCGAGAAGCCGCCGATCGCGCCACTCGGTTGCTCGGTGCCACGAAGCCGGCCACCAAGCGCACCACGATCGTGCTCGACCCGTATGTGACGTCGCAATTCATCAGTGTGCTGTCGAGTGCATTCAATGGCGAGAACGTGTCGAAAGGACGAAGCATCTTCGCCGATCGTTTGGGTGAGCGGGTTGCGGTGCCGTTCTTCACTCTGGTGGACGACCCCACGAACAAATTGGCCTACACCGCAACCGACATCGATGGCGAGGGTCTCGCGGCGCGTCGCAACGTGTTGATTCAGGACGGCGTACTGCAGATGTTCGTGCACTCCTCGTACAGCGCGCGCCGCATGAACACGGTCAGCACGGGGAACGCAACGCGTGGCGGATTTGCCGGATCGCCAGGTGTTGGATGTTTGGCGATGCAGGTGACACCGGGCGCGAAGTCGCAGGCCGAATTGATTGCGTCGATCAGCGACGGTGTGCTCATCCAAGAGGTTTCGGGTTTGCACAGCGGCGTGAACCCGATCTCCGGTGACTTTTCCACGGGTGCATCCGGCATGACCATCGTCAACGGGGCGGTCGGTGCACCGATTCGCGAGTTCACCATCGGATCCACACTCCAGCGAATGTTGCAGGACATCATCGCAATCGGCAACGACGTGGACTGGTTGCCCATGCGCGCAGCCGGACTCTCGCTGGTGATTGCCGACGTCACCATCAGCGGCTCGTAGCCGCCAGCCTCAGTAGCGTCGTCTTCACCATGTCGTGGTGGCACGCACTCGTTCTCGGTGTGGTGCAGGGATTGACGGAGTTCTTCCCCATCTCATCTAGTGGACACCTTGAGTTGGTGCCGTGGCTGTTCGACTGGAACGATCTCGACAACGAGTCGGTAAGCATTGCATTCGACGCTGCACTTCATCTGGGCACGCTGGTGGCAGTGGTCGTTGCAGTACGCCAGGAGTTGGCCCGGCTCGTTCTGGCCGGGCTTCGTCATCCGTTCGCCTCGGAACAGGAGCGAGCAGCGACACCGCACGGTCGCCTTGCATGGTTGTACCTGCTCACCGCGGTGCCGGCGGCGATTGTGGGTGCGCTCTTTGACGACATGATTGCCGAGCGACTCGGTGGACCGGTCGTAGTCGCCATCTCGCTGATTGGTTTTGGTGGCGTGTTGTGGTGGGCGGATCGTCGCGCGGGTGACCGCCTCGCCGAGCACCTCACGACCCGAGATGCGCTGCTGATTGGTGCGGCGCAAGTGCTGGCACTCAATCCCGGAACCTCACGCTCGGGTATCACCATCTCGGCCATGCGGGCCCTGGGTTATGGGCGAGCTGCCGCGGTGCGAATGTCATTCGTCATCGGGGTGCCGATCATCGCGGGTGCGGGCGTATGGAAGGTGACGGGTTTGGTCATCGACGGAGTACCGAGTGGGCTCGCATCGGCGATGGTGATCGGCGTTGGTACGGCTGCGATCACCGGATGGCTGGCGATCTCGGCGTTGCAACGAGTTGCAGCACGCGGCAACTTCAACGTTTTCGTGTGGTATCGCCTGGTTCTGGGTATTGCGGTGCTGGGTGTGGTCGCCAGCGGTATTCGCTAGTTCTGTGATGACGTGACCTCGCCCAGTGACCTCATCGGTCGGACATGTCGTCGGCCAATCAGCGCGTCGTCGTCATCGCCAGTACGTAGCACACCACACTGAGCGACACTCCGCATGCCAAGACGGCACGTCGTAGCGAAGCATCGACAGCGAGTCGCCGATCAAGGTGGCGATACGTGGAGACGTTGAAGAATCGTCGTACGAGGTGTTTCATATCCGACTGTGTGCCGATTTCACGGCATCGTGCCCCGGAACTTCAGCGCACACACTGGGCGTCCTAGCCTGAGGTGGTGCCGAACATTCGACGCCTCAATCATGCGGTCCTGTACGTCACCGATGCCCAACGAAGTGCCACGTTTTACCGCGAGGTACTCGGTTTTGAAACGGTCCAAGAGACGTCCGACAGGCGGGCGGTGTTCCTCCGGGCGGGTGGATCAGACAACCACCACGACCTCGGACTGTTCGGGGTCGGAGTGGTGCGGCGAAGTCAGGGTGCGGGCCTGTACCACTTGGCGTGGCAGGTGGACACCATCGATGAGTTGGTGGAGATTCGCGGTCGGTTGCTGGAAGCAGGGGCACTCAAGGGTGAGAGCGACCACGGCGTATCCAAGAGTGTTTATGCACAGGACCCGGACGGTATCGAGTTTGAAGTGATGTGGATGGTTCCCGAGAGCAGTTGGGGAAGCTATGCCACCGATGCGGTGGTCGCGCCGCTTCATCTGGCCGCCGAACAGTCACGTTGGTCGGGAGTCGCAACACGCTCGTAGCGGTAGCGCACCCGACGGTGCGGCCGTGCTCAGGCTGACGGTGCAGCCGTGCTGCTCGTGGTCGAGGTGCTCGAAGTTCCCGAGGAACCGCCCGAGGACGTAGCGGAATCGGTCGTTGACGCCGGTGTCGATGTCGTGGTTGATCCCGAGTCGCTGTTCGACGAGGTGGTCGTGGAGCTCGCGGGCTTCTTGGAGCTACCCGAATCGGTCTTGTAGAAACCGGAGCCCTTGAACGTGATACCCACGGGTGTGAACACCTTCTTCACGGGTCGTGGTTTTCCATCGCTCGGGTGTGGTGCCTCCGTCAGGGCGGCATCGTCGAAGCCTTGACGGATTTCGATGGTTTCGCCCGTGTCGAGGAAGCGGTACACATAGGTGGGCATAGGGCTTCAAAGTCTACGATGAGACGGTGCCCGTACGCATTGCCGTAATCCCAGCGGCGGGTCGCGGCACCCGGTTTCTTCCCGCCACCAAGGTGGTTCCCAAGGAGTTGTTGCCGGTCTTCGATACTCCGTCGCTGCAGCACACCGTGGACGAGGCCATCGGCGCGGGGATCGAGCACGTGATCCTCGTTTCCAATCGCGCCAAACCGGCGATCGAGGTGTTCGCCGAAACCGCCACCGGAGGAGCGCGAATCACCGTGGTGTACCAGGACTCACCGCGCGGCTTGGGGCACGCGGTGGAATGCGCGCGTGAGCTCGTCGGCGAAGATCCATTCGCGGTGTTGCTCCCCGACGAGTTGATGGGGGACAGTTCGCATCTGCGTGACCTCATCGCCGAACACCAGGCCAGTGGGCGGACCGCAATCGGCTTGAAGCGTGTTCCACGCGACGAAGTGTCGGCCTACGGCTGCATCACCCCCGATAGCAACCCGGATTCGACGGGACGTGTCGTGGTTCGCGATGTGGTGGAGAAGCCGAAAATGACCGATGCGCCCAGCGACCTCGTGATCATCGGACGGTACGTGTTCGGTCACGATCTCTTCGACTTTCTTGCGTCGTTGAAACCGGCGGCAAACGGCGAGTTGCAATTGAGCGACGCCATCGGCGACATGGCGCGTCTGGGCAAGGTGAACGGTGTACTCATCTCGTGTACACGCCACGACACGGGAACTCCGATGGGTATGTTGACGGCATCGATCGACGCCGCCCTGTCACGCGCCGACACCGGCTCTCAACTGCGCTCCTGGCTGGAAGCACGACTAAGGGGAAGGTGACCATGTCCGATCACGCAAAGGTGCTCACCAATGAGGTGTCTCCGGGCGAAGCGGGGATGGAGCCTGCTCGTTTGCGGCTCCTCGATCAGCATTTCGAGCGGTACGTCGACGACGGTCGCCTGCCCGGATTTCATTTGGTGGTGTCACGTCACGGAAAGGTCGCACACCAGCATCGATACGGCATGCGCGATGTTGAGGCGTCGCTGCCCATCGACGGCGACACGATGTATCGCATCTATTCCATGACCAAACCCGTTACGTCGGTGGCGCTCATGATGCTGGTGGAGGAGGGCAAGTTGTTGCTGAACGACCCCGTCAGCAACTTCATCCCGAGTTTCGGGTCGTCCCGTGTGTGGCGCTCGGGCTCGGTGATGAAGCCATTCACCGAGCCGGTCACCGAGCCGATGCTGGTGTGGCACCTGCTCTCGCATACGGCGGGTCTGACCTACGGATTCCTCTATCAATCGCCCGTTGACGACCTGTATCGACGCGCCGGATTCGAGTGGGGGGTACCACGCGGCACCACCCTCGAAGAAGCGTGTGAGAAGTGGGCGTCGCTCCCGCTGTTGTTTCAGCCCGGGACCGAATGGAACTACAGCGTGGCGACCGACGTCGTGGGCCGCATCGTGGAGGTGGTGTCCGGTCAGTCACTTGACGAGTTCTTTGCGCAACGAATCTTTGCGCCACTCGGAATGCACGACACCGGATTCTTCGTGCCGGAGGCCAAGGCGAACCGCTTGGCGGCCCTGTATCAGCCCGATCCGGCTACTCGACTTGCGAAGCGTCTCGACACCAAGGGCAAGGCCGCCCTCCACCAACCAACGTTCCTGAGCGGTGGCGGTGGACTCGTGTCGACCGCCCACGACTACCACCGATTCTTGATGATGTTGGCCAACGACGGAGAACTGGATGGCGCACGAATCCTCTCGCCACGGACGGTTCGTTTGATGACGGCGAATCATCTTCCCAACGATGCAGACATCACCGAGTACGGGCGACCATTGGATTTGGAGAATGCGTATGACGGGTTCGGATTCGGACTCGGCTTCTCCGTGCTACTGAATCCGGCACACGCAAAATTGCACGGGTCGGTCGGTGACTTTGGTTGGGGTGGCGCGGCCAGCACGACCTTCTGGGTGGATCGCAGTGAAGGAGTAGTCGCTGCCTTCTACACACAGCTCCTACCTTCGAGTACGTGGCCCCTTCGGCCGTACTTCAAGAACTTGGTGTATCAGGCGCTCGTCGACTGAACGAGTCGGCTTCGTCGAGGATGAGCCCGTACTCATCCAGAGTGGACTCCACTTCACGCTCGTGGTAGGCGCTGGTGTAGCGCCAGCGGTTGGCGGCCAGTCGCGTGTAGGTGCGTTGACGCGGCAACACCTCGAGCGTCTCCACATTCACGGTTGCCACGGTGATGCTTGCGGCATGCTGCTCCAGCAATGGAAGTCGCTTCATGATGATCGATGGCGTGAAGGGATTCATCCGCAACTCGATATCGCTACAGCCGTCGAGGTCGGTGCGGTGTGCACCGTTCACCTCCCCCCATCGTCCTGATCGATCACGGCCGAGCCACAAATCCGGCTCATCCATGTCGCGAAACAACATGAACTGTTGCACCACCAGCGTGGCGGAGTAGCGCAGGACGAATTGTGCCCGATCCGAGCCGAGCGAGCCCTGGGCGGTCCAGCCTTCGTTTTCGTATCGGATCTCCACCTCGCTAGTGGAGCCATCAGCCACGAGCCACGCAATCGCGAGCGGTGACTGCGGAAACGGAGCGAACACGGCCACGTCACAGCCTCGCACGGCGAGCCGAGTGCCCGATACCGTCCTAGAGGTGATCCCGCTCGGCGATGCGCAACAACGGGTACTTTCCGCAGTGGCGCCACTGCCCGAGCAGGTCGTCGCATGCGAACGGGCTGCAGGGCTCGTCCTGTCCCGTGATGTGGTGGCAACGGAGAACATCCCTCCGTTTGCGAACACGGCAGTCGACGGCTTTGCGGTGCGCGCGAGCGACGTGGCGAACGTGCCAACGACTTTGAGGGTGATCGGCACGGTTGCCGCCGGGGATGGCACCGAATGGTGCGTGCAAGCAGGCGAAGCATTGCGCATCATGACCGGTGCGCCGATGCCCGATGGCGCCGATGCCGTGGTGATGGTGGAGGACTGCGAGCAGACGACGTCGGATCGAGTCACCATCAACAAGTCGGTGAGCGCCGGTAACTCCGTTCGGCCGATTGCCGACGACGTGCGAGCAGGGGACACGGTGTTCGCCGCGGGCACGGTGTTGAATGCCGCCGGTGCCGGTGTGTTGTCGAGCATGAATGCCAGGGACGTGTGGGCCCATCCGCGCGCACGAGTTGCGCTGTTGTCGACCGGAGACGAACTCGTTACCGACGGCTCACCGCTGCAACGCGGACAAATTCGTGAGAGCAATCTCACGATGCTGGAGATTCTCGTCGCCGAGTCCAACTGCCACGTCACCAACCTCGGTGTGGTTGCCGACAACGAGGTGCTTCTCGAACGGGTGTTGCGTGATGCCGCAGACACGCACGACGCAATCGTTACGAGCGGGGGCGTGAGCATGGGCGACTTCGACGTGGTGAAGGCGGTGCTTTCTCGAATTGCCGAAATGCAATGGATGCAGATGGCGATTAAACCAGCCAAGCCGTTCGCATTCGGAATCCTGAGCGGAACATCGGAACCAGGTAACGGTCGGCCACACGTACCCATTTTCGGACTGCCGGGCAACCCCGTGTCGTCGATGATCAGTTACGAGTTGTTGGCTCGTCCCGCACTGCGCAAGATGATGGGACACAAACAAGACCTACTGCGACCAACGATTCATGCGGTCGTTGATGCGCCATTGCGTCGCAAACCCGATGGAAAGACCCATTTCATGCGCGTGTTCGGACACTTCGGGTCGGATGGTCGTTTGCACGTGCGCGATACCGGTCCGCAGGGAAGTCATCAGTTGGCAGCAACAGCGGCGGCGAACGGATTGGCGATCGTTCCCGATGGCACGGGCATCGATGCCGGTGGTGCAGTAGAGGTGATGTTGCTCGGTTGAACGACCCGGCCGAAGAGTGGCGCACCGACGTTGGTGAAGAGCGGAGCGTCGATGTTGTCACGGAGTGCCGGGATCGGCCTGGTGCGCCCAAGCGTGCGGGGCGTAGGCTTTCGCCATGTCGCAATCGCCGCAACAGCCGCGGTCGGCTGCGGCCAAGCCCGAACTGATCGATTCGTTCGGTCGGACGGTTCGCGACCTGCGTATTTCGGTGACCGATCGATGCAACTTCCGATGCACCTACTGCATGCCCGAGGAAGGAATGCAATGGTTGCCGCGAACCGACGTGCTCACCTACGAAGAAATCGTGCGTGTCGCGCGAATTTGTGTGGAGCGATTCGGTGTCGACGGCATCCGTCTGACCGGTGGTGAACCAACGGTTCGCGCACACCTTCCGGTTCTGATCGAGAAACTTGCGGCACTCACGGTGCCTGCAGACGCCGACTCGCCACGTGCCGGCAGGCCGATCGACCTGGCCCTCACCACCAACGGCGCAACACTGGCACTGGTGGCCCACGATCTGATGCGAGCGGGCCTGGCACGAATCAACGTGAGCCTCGACACGCTGGATCGCGAGAAGTTCCAACGAATGACCAAACGCGACGAACTGGATTCCGTGCTTGAAGGCATCGCCGTGGCGCAGGAGGTTGGGTTTGCGCCGGTGAAGGTGAATGCGGTGGTTCAGCGGGGCGTGAACGACGACGAAATCCTTGCTCTCGCCACGTTCGGTCGTGACAACAATATTGAGGTTCGGTTCATCGAGTTCATGCCGCTCGACGCGCAGGGGGGTTGGCTGAACGACTCAGTTGTCGGGCAGGACGAAATCGTCTCCACTATCCACCACACGTATCCTCTGGAACAGCTGCCGAGCAGGGGCGCTGCGCCAGCCGATCGGTGGCGTTACCTCGATGGGCGTGGCACCGTCGGGGTGATTCCCACCGTTACCAAACCGTTCTGTGGTGACTGCGATCGTGTTCGATTGACTGCTGACGGTCAGTTCCGCACGTGTTTGTTCGCCACCGACGAGTTCGATGTCCGCGCGTTGCTGCGCGGCGGTGATCGTGACGATGCCGGCAGCGAAGGAGCCACGGATGACGCCATCGAAGCATTGTTGCGTCGTGCGGTGGGCGAGAAGTGGGCCGGCCACAACATCGGGCAGGTGTCGTTCGTTCGCCCTCGCCGATCGATGAGCCAAATCGGAGGCTGACCATGTCGTACGCAACAGTTACAGGAGAATGAACATGTCCGACGCACAGTTTTCGCACCTCGACCCGCTCGGTCGTGCCCGCATGGTGGACGTCACCCCCAAGGAGCCCACGCATCGTCGTGCGATGGCGCGCTGCAAAGTGTTCATGCAGCCGGAGACCACGGCGGCGATCGCAAACCGCGAGGTAAAGAAGGGCGACGTGCTGGCGGTTGCTCGAGTGGCCGGCATTCAGGCCGCCAAACGAACCAGCGACATGATTCCGCTCTGTCATCCACTGTTGATCGGCGCCGTCACCATCAACTTTGAGATCGGCGATACCTGGGTTGCAGTGGAGTGTCACGTGGACACCATCGACCGCACGGGGGTAGAGATGGAGGCCCTGCATGCCTGCTCGGTGGCTGCGCTGACGATCTACGACATGTGCAAAAGTGCCGACCGGGAGATGGTGATTGGCGACCTCACCCTGTGGGAAAAGTCGGGTGGGCGACAGGGCACCTACCGCCGCAACGCTCCATAGGTCGCTGTAAGCCGCTGCCACCGCTCGAGGGGTACCCCGCCGCCTCGTGTAACGGCATGCCGGACCATCGGGTCGCGATGGCGTGCCGGGTACCCCCGGCAGGGGCGGCAAACTGTTACGAAATCGTCATAGACTGACGGGAACCGTATGGGCAACCTGATTTTGCTGATCGTCGCCGCTGCCTGGGCAGCCGTCCTGGTGCCCCCGTTGGTACGTTCCCGCCTGCGAAATTCACCCACCACGTCGGTAACCCAGTTCCGTCGCCAACTTTCCTCCCTCCAGCGGGATGGACGTCCTCTCCAGCGGGGAAGCCAGTTGCCGCTCGGTTCCATGCGAGCCCCCCTGCGTGATGTGGCCCGCCCGTTCGCCCCGGCAGCCCGAGCCATGGGCCGCCCCCTTCGCCACGTGGGGCATGCCACGTCGTCGGTCGTGCGTCCCCGCGGGGCACGTCAGCACGCCCGATTCGAGGGCGAGTTCTTCGAGCGCGAGATGATTCGCCGCCGTCGGCAAAACTGGCTGCTTGGCCTCCTAGGTTCCGCCGGGCTGTCGCTGTTGTTGGCCATCGCCATGCGCGAAATCTTCTTCGTGTGGACCTTCACCATCTCGGCATTGGCCACGGCGGCCTACTGCTACGTGCTGGTGCAGTGGCGAGTGAAGCGCGATCACGAGCGCTACCGCCGTCAATTCCGTCGCGTCGCCTGACAGGCGGTATGCCCAAGGGTGGGCGGTAGCGTGAGCGCCCGCGGGGCTGTAGCTCAGTTGGTAGAGCGGTACGTTCGCAATGTACAGGCCAGGGGTTCAATTCCCCTCAGCTCCACAAGGATGAGCCTCACGCCGGCCTCGGGCGTCCGTGAGTGGCATTCGCCCCACTGAATCGGCGAGACTTACCTGCACCACCCGTGGTGGTGAGGGGGCTCACATGACAACGCCAGCAGGTCTTTCCTGGACCGATGCCATCGCCGCGGTGCACTCGCCGGGTGGGATGTTCGAACTGGTCGACGCCGACGTGCGTGGAGTGAACATGAAGGTGTTCAAGCATGCGCCAGCCAACCTGGCGCAAATCTTCGGTCTGGCGCGCGGCCACGGCGACAAGGACTTCCTGGTCTACGAAGGCGAGCGTTGGTCGTTTGCCAAGACGTTTCAGCACGTGGATGCGCTCGCCAACCGCCTGGTGAACGTCTATGGCATCAAGAAGGGTGATCGCGTGGCGGTGGCCATGCGCAACTATCCGGAGTGGGCGATGAGCTTTGCCGGCATTCTCACCTCGGGCGGCGTATCGGTGTCGATGAACTCCTGGTGGACCGAGGACGAGATGGATTACGCGCTTCGTGACTGCGGCGCCAAGGTGCTCATCTGTGACGATCAGCGCTTCGAGAATGCACGCAAAACCTGCGCTGAGCTCGGTATCCACGTGTTGTTGGTGCGTTCCGAACTGCCGTCGTCGGCCGGGCACGATCGCTGGGAGAGCGCGCTCGAAATTGGAGCGGCTGCACCCGTGGTCGAGATCCTTCCCGACGACGACGCCACCATTCTCTACACCTCGGGCACCACGGGTCGTCCGAAGGGAGCGGTATCGACGCATCGCGCAGTGATCAGCGCATTGATGGCATTTTCGGCACGTCAAGCAATCGAGGGGGTTCGCGCCACGGAGAAGCCCGAGCCGGATCCGTTCCCACCGTCGTTCATTCTCATCGTGCCGTTGTTCCATGTGACCGGATGCGTTGCGGTGTTGATGAGTTGTTTCGTCGCTGGTCTCAAACTGGTGATCATGTACAAGTGGGATGCCGGGAAGGCGCTGGAGATCATCGAGCAGGAGAAGATCACCAACTTCATCGGGGTGCCCACCCAAAGTTGGGACCTCGTCAACCATCCCGACTTTGCAAAGTTCGACACGTCGTCGTTGCGCTCGGTGGGCGGAGGCGGGGCACCGGCACCAGCCGCGTTGGTGCACAAGGTGGCCGACAGTTTCAAAAAGGGTGGTCCGCAACTGGGCTACGGCATGACCGAAACCAATGCGTTCGGCCCCGGCAATCGAGGTCACGACTATGTGTCGCATCCCACCAGCACGGGCCGTTGCGCGGCACCGATGTTGGTGGAGATCCGTGACGACAACGGCACGGCCCTTCCCGCAGGCAGGACGGGCGAAATTTGGATGTTCGGTCCGATGCTGATTCGTGGCTACTGGAACAAGCCGGAGGCCACGGCAGAAACCATCGTGAATGGTTGGCTGCGCTCGGGCGACATCGGACGTATGGATGACGAGGGCTTCCTCTATATCGAGGATCGCGCCAAGGACATGATTCTGCGCGCGGGTGAAAACGTGTACGGCGCCGAGGTGGAGCATGCCATTTATGAGCATCCGGCGGTGCACGAGGCGGCCGTTTTCGGGGTGCCGCACGAGCGGCTGGGGGAGGAAGTAGCCGTGGCGTTGTATCCCAAGGTGGGTCATCACATCACGCCGGCAGAACTGTGGAATTTCCTCGACGGCAAGATCGCAGCCTTCAAGATCCCGGTGCACGTAGTGATGATGGGCGAGCCCTTGCCCCGTAACGCGGCGGGCAAGTTCCTGAAGCGTGAACTGCGTGAACAGATCGTGAACGGCACCTTGAAAGCCGACCGCCGCTAGGGCATTTCGCTCGTGCGGAGACGTACGAGATGTAGCCGTACCGAAGAGGTCTCCCTCGGTTGGCGTACCCGTTCGTACCGGGAGACCCCATGTCACCGCGGGGTCTCCGGGTGCGTTATGAGTGGTAATGACGACATGGGCGCGCGAACACCCACGTACTACTTTGGCGATGGGAGACTTTTCAGGTATGAGACGCAGAGGTGGTACGTGGCGTGAGTGACCCATACACCATCGTGTTGTGGTGTGCCGATGTTGATCGATTCACATCGATGGTTGCGTCGCACCTCCTGAGTGAGGGTATTTCGGCGGCGAATTCCGGCCGCATCGATGACGAGATCCCCGTAACAATCGGCTTAGCCGACTGGCGTCGTTGGCCGATTTTCTCCCGCGAGGTCTCTGCTTCCGGATTGATTCGTGTGCGGGCACCACGTGTTACAACGCCACGACGTCACGATTATCTCTTCACTGTTTTCAGTGGCCAGTTCGTCGAAAGCAGTCGTGCCAGGGACGTGCCGCGCGGTAGCCGTGTGGTTACCATCCACGCACTCGTCGAGGCCCTCGAGTCCGTCTCACCCAGTCGCATGTCCCGAGAGGAGATCGTACGACTGTTCGACGATGCAGCTCACGAACCGACCGTCGGCACGGGGAGCAAACGCGTGGCGCCTCAGCCGGTGCACGAAATCGCCGACGTATGCCAGCGTTTCGTTGTTGCATTGACCCGCTGACTTGCAGCGGCGCGAGGGTTAGCGCTTCGAACGCTTGACTTCGACCAGCTCGGAGAGACGGCACTTCAACACCACGCTGAGACGTGTGAGTGTGTCCAGTGACGGCGAGAAGTGTCCATTTTCGATTCTGTTGATGGTCTTGCGGTCAACACCTGCGAGTTCCGCGAGACGTGCTTGGGAGAGACCTCGCTCCTCACGCAATGCCATGAGTCGGTCGGCGACGGTCTGGGCCGACGTGGAGGATGCCCTTTTTAGTTGCGCCGAGAGCGTCTTTGCTTTCATCGCGAGTTTCCCTTCTAGCTACTTGTAAGGCTTTCCAACCTACTCCACCCTCACGACTATTTCCGGCACGAATGTACCGCTGCGTAGGTGAGCGATCTCTCATGAGGGCTGTTACATCGGTCGTTACGGATGTGTGACAACCATCTAGGGTGGTGGGGTCGTGAAACCTGCCACGCTGCATGCCGTCACCATCGGCAACGCCATGGTCGACATCATTGCCTCGGTAAGTGAGGACTTTCTTACCGAGCACGACCTCACGAAGGCTTCCATGATGCTGGTCGACGACGAGCGGTCGGCCTACCTGCGCTCAAAAGTGGCACCCAACGTGATGTCCAGCGGTGGTTCGGTTGCCAACACCAGTCACGGTTTGGCCAGTTTGGGTGGCCGTGCCGGCTTCATTGGCAAGATCGCCGACGACGATCTCGGTGGCGTGTTCTCGAGCGACCTTCACGATGCGGGGGTGTCATTCTTCCCGGCCCCCAAGGACCACGGCCTCCCCACGGGACGCTGCGTCATCGTGGTGACTCCGGATGGCCAGCGCACCATGAACACGTATCTCGGGGCGGGTGCGGTGCTGTGCCCCGGCGATATCTCCAAGGACGCCGTGCAGAGCGCCGAATGGGTGTTGCTCGAGGGGTACCTCTACGACAAGGACGACGCCAAGGAGGCGTTCCGGGTGGCCGCCCGGTACGCCCACGAGGCGGGTCGCAAGGTGGCCCTCACGTTGTCGGACTCCTTCTGCGTGCAGCGACACCACGGCGACTTCCACTCACTCGTGTGCGACCAGGTGGACCTGTTGTTTGCCAACGAACACGAGCTGGCGGTGCTGTTCGGCACCGACGACTTTGCCACGTCGGTACGGGTGTTGCGTGAGAAGTGTCCATTGGCCGTGGTAACGCGCAGCAAGCAGGGCAGCGTGGTGGTGAGCGCCGACGACTACATCGAAGTGCCGGCACTTCCGGTGGACCCCATCGTGGATGCCACGGGCGCAGGCGACATGTACGCCGCCGGGTTTCTCTACGGACTCACCCATGGCAAAACGCTCGAGCAATGTGCCGAAATCGGCACCATCTGTGCAGCCGAGGTCATCATGCACATGGGCCCGCGACCACAGGTGTCGTTGGCGATGTTGTTGCCGGAAGACCTGCGTTAGTTGTTGCCGGAAGACCGGCGCTAGTTGTCGCCGTCGGCGGGGTGATAAGCGAACTGTAGGTCGCCGAGTTTCACGAGCGTCGAGGCAACCCACCCACCGAGAGAACCGAAGTGTTGGTCGAGGGTGGCATTGGTGCCGTCGGCGAGGGTTTCCTCCGACAACTCGTATGCGCCCTGGTACACGATTTCGGCTGCGTGGTCGGTGGGGCGTTGCACGTTGGTGGTGGTAATGGTCTCGCTGCTGATGCTGTCGCGATTGAGTTGCTGTGAGCCCAAGCGTGGACTCGTCAAAGGTGCCACGCCAGCAATCTGTGTTGCATCGGGAAGCGAGGCGAGTCGCTGCAGGCGGAACACGATCTCCATCTCGATGACCGGTGCCTCGTGATACGTCTCTTCCACGTACCATGCGCGGTAGGTGGCCTGGCTCCACGATGGCCAGGTGAACGTGATGTGGGCAACCACCCGAGGCGGCTGGCCCTCGCCGGGCAAACCGTAGCTGGTGGCCCATACCAAGTCGCCGAGCAGCACGTCGGAGTGGAGATGCTCTTCGAATGCCTGACGCTCGAGAAACGCATTACCGAAGGCATCGCGCAGTGCACCAATTGCATCGGTGAACACGTGGTCGAGCACGAAATCACGCTATCCGTGTGCGAGAATCACGGGTATGGCGATGGTCCTCTACGACGTGAGCGACGGCATTGCCACGCTGACGCTCAACAACCCGCAGGAACGCAACTCCATGACCGCCGAGATGGTCTCGGAAATCGTCGCAGCGATGGACGCCGCCGAGGCTGACGCGGACGTTCGCGTGGTGATCGTTACCGGAACGCCGCCTGCATTCTGTGCGGGTGCCAACTTGGGGAATCTGGCCGAAGCCACCCGCGAATCGCTGTTGGGCATCTACGAGGGTTTCTTGCGTGTGGCACGCAGCCCGCTGCCGACGATTGCGGCGGTGAATGGGGCGGCGGTGGGGGCAGGCATGAATCTGGCGCTCGGTTGCGACGTTCGCATTGCAGCAAAGAGTGCAAGGTTCGACTCCCGCTTCCTGCAACTTGGGCTGCACCCAGGCGGCGGCAACACGTGGATGCAGTTGCGCATCGCCGGCATGCAAACCACTATGGCCACCGTTGCCTTTGGTGACGTGCTGGATGGTGAATCGGCACTGCGTGCCGGCCTGGTGTGGAAGTGCGTGGATGATGCAGCGCTCATCGCCACCTCACGCGAATTTGCAGCAAAGGCCGCGGGCGCCCCGAAGGAACTGCTGGAGTCGATCAAGAAAACCATCGTGGGGATAGGTGCCGTGCCAACCCATGCCGAGGCGGTGGAATTCGAACTCGGTCCACAGGTGTGGTCGACGCGTCAACCGTGGTTCCGCGAACGTCTCGCAGCGCTGCAGGCAAAGATCTCCAAGCGCTAGCGGCAGTCGTAGTGGCGCGACTAGCCGCAGCGGTGCGTGCTACCGCAGAGGACTAGAGCCAGGCGCAGCTGAGTTCTTCGGCGCGGGCTTCCCACTCTTCGACTGTGAAGCCGAAACGGTCGTGGTCTTCCCATACACCGTTGATTTCTAGGAACCGTTTGGCGCAACCCTCGTATCGCCAGCCAAGTTTGTGCACCACGCGCAAACTGTTGGCATTGCGTGGAATGATGCAAATCTCCAAGCGGTGCAAACGAAGTTGCTCGAAGGCGAATCGGGTGACTACTGCAACGGCTTCGGGAGTGTAGGAGTGTCCGGCTTTGGCCTGGTCGATCCAATAGCCGATGGTCGCGGATTGCATTGAACCACGAGCAACGCCGTTGAGGTTCACCTCACCACAAAAAACGGAATCAACGAACACACCGAAGCTGTATGCGTTACCCGCGATGCGCTCGCGCTCGCGCAACAAACAGCGACGCTCGAAGGCTTCCTGACTGACGGCGGGGTCGGCAGATGCCATCGGACGTAGCGGCTCCCAATCCGTGAGCCATCGACCATTGCGGGTTCGCACCTCGCCGAATGCAGCAAAGTCGCTGGTGATGAGCGGTCGCAACATCACTCGTCGGCCGAAGAGGCGCACGGGTGGTGAACTGGTGGGATGTTCGATGCGGGTACGCGACGTGGTGGTGGGTTTCATGCGCCACCGCCCGTGGGGGAGGCCGATCGCATCTCGGCGATCACGCCATCGAGCAGATTGTGGGTGCTCACGATGATGTGGTCGAGATGGAGTCGTCGCATGATGGCAACCAGCAGGCAACATCCTCCCACGATGACCCCGGCACGTTCCAGCGGGAGGCCCGGATTGTGTACTCGGTCCTCCAGTGCTTCGGTAGCGAGCGTACGAAATACGTCCTCTGCAGCCGCACGTGAAAGCACCATCTCGTGCAGTCGTGTTGAATCGAAGCGTTGTAGCCCCAACTCCACTGCCGCAATGGTGACGATGCTGCCCGCCACGCCCACCACGCGTGCAGTGTCGCCGAGGGCAGGTCGTTCGATCACTGCGTTGTCCACGGCATCGCTCACGATGGAAATGGCATTCGCGAGTTCCTCGGGGCGGGGTGGATCACTGTGCAATTCGGCCTCCGTGAGAGTGACCACACCGTGGGGCAGGGAAACGCTGTCGCGCACCATGGCACGGCCTTCCCGTGTATCGCCGATGGTCAATTCCGTGGAAGCACCGCCGATATCCACCACCATGGTGGTGCCATCGACGGGTGACAGGCTTGCCATGGCGCCGTGCCATGCGAGCTTTGCTTCTTCGCCGGCCGACAACACGCGTGGCTCGACACCCGTGGCTGCGTGCACACGTGCAACAAACTCGGCGGTATTGGTGGCCATACGGCAGGCAGCAGTGCCGGTGATGGCCAGTTGGGCACCATGGTTATGAACCAGCGTTGCGTACCTGGTGACCACCGCCATGGTTCGCTCGATGGCAGCCGGGGAAAGCAGCCGCGTTGACCCGACGCCTTCACCGAGAGCGGTGACGTTCACCTCGCGCGCGAGTTCGTTACCCGCTGCATCGACGATCAACAAGTTGGTGGAGTTGGAGCCGATATCGATTGCGGCGAGTGCGGTGGAGGGCGTGGCCTGGTTCATCAATGTGCCGTCGCTTCGAGCCGCAGGGCGACCCACCGACCGACCGGATCGGCGTTACCCACCAGCCAATTGGCGTAGTGCGCGTGCAGACACTTGACACCACGACGGGTTCCGGCCACGCCACCGTACGGCGTGGGTCCCGTGTGACTTGTAGGGACGTGGGCATCGCGTTCGGCGGCGTATGCCTGGTGCGCGGCGAGCAGTTCGTCGGTGTCCACCTCGGCTTCGGCGGTGTTCACACCACCGGCGGCTTCGAGTCGTGAAACCGCAGCCACATCGGAAGGATCGACCAGCCAGTAGCGCGTGGGCATTGGTGTTCCGTCGTGCAGAAATGGGGCGTTGCGTACCACGCGCGGGGAGCCGTCGGGCTGTCGCACCACCACGCTGAAATCACCCTGTGGGCGACGACCGAGCAGTGCCGCGACCTGCTCGATGTCGAGCGTAGTCGCCGATTCAGCGGAAGATGACAAGGGCGGCCACCACTGCAGCCACTACCAGCGCAACCGGAACGAGGCGTTTCACGATGGTGCTTCCTGCGGTGTCGAGAAGGTCGAGCGGTGCAACGTCGTGCGTCTGTTCGATCTTGCGAACACCGGGTGTTGGTGGTGCAGTTTCCACTGCCGTGTCCATTGCACTCGAATCCGACGCCGAGGGAGTGGTGCTGTTTGACGCGGTGACTGGTTGCGATGCAATCAGCGAGTTGAGATTGTCGACGAACTGCAGCAGAAGCTTGTCGCTCACGTCGGCCAAAGCACCGCGACCGAATTGCGCCACCTTGCCGGAGATGTTGAGTTGCGTATCCACCGTGCATTTGGCGCTGGTGTCGGTGACGGGGTCGAGTCGCGCGGTAATGGTGGCCGACGCATTGCCCTTGCCCGTTGTGTCACGACCCTCGGCCTTCAACGACGCCAGGAAGTTGGCGTCGTCACGCGACACGAACGAGGCCTGACCCTTGAACTGCGCGAGAATCGGCCCCACCTTCACCTTCACTTGACCGCGGTAGATCTCACCTTCCACCTCGGTGAGCTGGGCACCCGGGAGACACGGCGCCAATCGTTCCAGGTCGGTGAGTATCCGCCAGGCATCGCTCGCCGGAACCGGAACCGTGAATTCGTGGTGGAGATCCATCAGTACTCACCTCGATTCGCCAAGTCGTGTTGCCACCGTGCCACATCGTCGGCGGTATCGATGTCGTCGGCGTTACCTTCGCAGGCTACTTCCGTCACCAAATCGGAGCGAACTCGTATGAGTGTTCGGGCACCCTCGTCGCCTTCGTGGGGGAGTTGGTCCCACAACTCGGCGTGGATGCGCACGGGGTTGCGTCGAACGCCGTGATAGGTGGCCACGGCGATCGGAGCGTTGGTGTCGGCAAGTCGTCTCCATGCATTCGCCGTCACCCCGGGTTGATCGCCGAGACCCA
>Ga0136656_1000187_pt1 | contig 20206 bp, 24 predicted proteins | sample CPBDNA_9_FD_94862 | JGI IMG/M metagenome (GOLD analysis project Ga0136656, IMG submission 94862) | Freshwater to marine salinity gradient microbial communities from Chesapeake Bay, USA - CPBay_Sum_15_0.8_DNA (version 2) | ecosystem: Environmental > Aquatic > Marine > Coastal | place: USA...
GAGTTTAAGCGTGTAAGGTTTCATTATAGTATTGATGCTTATGGCGAGCAAAATAGTTACATCAGATACCCTAGTGAATGGAACCACCAAGAAGAAGTTTTTTGGAAATTAGACAATACTTCTCCCAATGTGGAAGTTACAACAGCAACAACAATTATGGCACTTAATGTTGCTTACATTCCTGAGTTTTTAAAATGGAAAGTATCACAAGGTTTTAAAAAACTGAACACATGGCCATTAGGGGCAGGAGGAATAAACATGCACTTTGCTTATTGGCCACCACAATTAAATGTAAAAGTTCTTCCAGCTAATTTAAAAAAACAAATTACACTGAAATACGAAAATGAACTTTATCCTTGGATGGAAGAAAATTGGCAAAAATTTACAGGTATAGTTGAAAATAATGTAAATAAAGAAGATTTTTTAAATGCAAGTTATGGAAAAAAACGTTTTAAAGGAATTATAAATTTCATGAACTCAGAAAACTGGAATGAAAGATTTCCTGAGACTGTAGAATGGATTAAAGTATTAAATAAACAAAGGAATTATGAAGATAAATTTACAAAGATCTTTCCTTTGTTTAAAGACTATTTATAAAAATTATGTATTGTAGTGCCCCTTGGACAACCGTCCAAATAAAAAATGACGGACAATTTAGTTATTGTTGTATGAGTAGAGATCCTTTAGGGTCAACACTTAATGACCCAAAATTAGTTGAAGGTAGGAAAAAAATTATCAATGGTGAAGTTTTGCCTGTATGTCAAGAAAGATGCTTTGATATAGAAGAACTTTTTAGTAGTCAGCAGTATTACCTTACCAAACACTATCCAATAAAAAATAAAGTAACAGAGATTGCAAATCCATTAGACATTGAGTATATAGATTTAAGGATGGGAAACATATGCAATTTTATGTGTCTAATGTGCGGAGATAGAGACAGTCATTTATGGGGAAAGGTAAATGGTAAAGAAAATCCATACATAAGTTGGGCGCAAACACCTGAAAAATACAATGAAATAATTAATTTTATAGATAGTTGTAAAAACTTAAAAAGCATAAGTTTAGCAGGTGGTGAACCATTCTATAATAAAACTCAGTTATTTGATATAATTAATAAGCTAGATAGGAATATTGACTTAAAACTAATTACTAATACTAGTTTTTGCGATGAAGAAATTATCGACAAACTCAATGAATTTGATAGGGGAAGATTACATTGCAGTGTAGATGGTATTGAAGATTGGATTGAGTTGCAAAGACACAAAAGTAATTGGAGCATAATTGAAAAAAATATTTTAACTTATGCAAAATATTTAAATCATAATTGGGATGTGAGGTTAGTACCTACATTCACGGTTTTAAACACTTTAGGCGCAGATATCTTTGTAGATTGGTTTTTAGACCATTTAAATAAAATAAGAGATAAATCTTACTTTTCTTATACTATATGCACTGTCCCTCCTAGAATGAGCCCATATATACTTCCATTAGAACTTAGACAAAATATAGTTCGTAAAATTAGAAAAAGTAATTTTAATATTAATAATCCAACAATAGAGCGTTTAAGTAATGCTTTAGAAAAAGATATCAAACCTAACAAGCAAGATATAAAAGATTTAAAAAAATATCTAGAATATGTAAAAAATTCGTTAAATTTAGATGTAATAGAAAAAATACCAATTTTGGAGGAAGTTTTTGGAGAATAATAAAGATATTTTATGTCCTCTACCTTTTGTTCATCCTTTTTTTGATGTACGAGGATTATATACTGCTTGTTGTAATGGCGCTTTTTATGAAGACAGTAAGCATGTAAGTGAGCTAAATTCTTTAGAATGGTTCTATAGCAAAGAAATGGAAACCTTACGAGCTGATATGATTAATGGTAATAGAAATAGACTATGTACGCATTGTTGGGACAAAGATGATATAGGTATAAGAAGTCCTAGGTTTAGTCATTTTTTATACTGGAAAAACAAGATAGATATAAATAATCCTGTTCCCAAATACTTTGATTTAAAACCTGATAATACTTGTAATTTAGCTTGCTTTTTTTGTACTGCTAGTAGTAGTGATAAAATTGTAAGAATTACAGAAGAACTTAATAAAACTGAACGGCCTGTTAGATGGGATTCAAGTTTGCATTTAGTAAAAGAAAGAGAAAAATTAGGAACATTTGATGATACAGTACCTGATTATATTCTTGATAATATCAATAATATAGAACAACTTAAATTTACTGGTGGGGAACCTTTTTTAATTCCCAAAGTATTAGAAATATTAAAAAAGGTTAGTGAAATAAAACCTGAAGTTGATATTAAAATTACAAGTAATGGAACAGTTATTACTAAAGATTTTTATCCAGTTCTAGATAAACTTGATAATGTTAAAATTAAGTTAAGTATAGATGCTATAGATGAACTATATGACTATATTAGATTTCCTAGTAAATGGGATCAATTTCAAAAACGAATAGAAAACACTTTCCAAAGTTTACCAAAGGTGTCATTTAACATCAATTGCTTAATTACTTCTATGAACTTAGAGCAAATTCCCAAAATAATAAAATGGTTTAAAAATATACAGAACAAAAATCATAATTTAGAATATATTATTATTGATCCAAATATAACTCCAAAAAATAATGAAGCAAGTATTCATACAATGGAAAAAAAATATTTACAATTAATAAAAGATAAAATAATGCATGATACTAAAGATTGGGATATGACTTGTAAAACAAATAAGCAAATATTAAATTTATTTAAAAAAATAGATAACGCAATTAACTTAAACTTTTATGATAAAAAACTATTAAAATTAGAATATAGTAGACAAAATAATATTAGAAATATTAATATAATAGATGTAGTGGAACCAATAAGTAAAGGTTATTTTAAAGAGTTGTTGACATGAAAAAAATTGCTGTTTTTGGATGTAGCTATAGTGCAGGACATGGAACATCATTATATAGATGGATAAATTGGCCTACTGAATTATTACTATTAAATAATGACAATTTTAAGCTTTATAATTGTGCTTTAGGTGGGTCAAGTATTGATTATTCTGTCTTTTGTCTGCATAAATTTTTATCAGTAATTAAACCTGATCTGGTTTTATTCCAATTTACTACACCACTTAGATATAGTTGGATACCATTGCGACAACAAGAAACAAATTTTAATGATTTTTATAATATATTAACTTATAAAGATCTAAATATCCCTACAGAAGAAATATCTACAACAAAATACATGGACTTGCAAAATTACAATATTGTTAAAATAAAACGTGATGTTGGTTGGGGGTTCATAACACCTGGATCAACAACTAGTCCATATAGTCCTATAAAATTTGCTAAGGAGTTTTATGGTAATGTAGGAGATAATATGTTAGACATACCTAAATTATTATCATTTGTATTTTACATTAAAGAATTTTTACTAAAAAATATACCTTGTCTACTGCTATCTCATGACAAATACTCTTTAAATAGTTACATAGATACAGGCTTTTTAGATTTAGACTTTAAAGAAGTATTAGGAGAAGAATATTTTGAAAAAAATGTGATTGATGAAGGTAAACATTTAAGTCATGATGCAATCAAAAAAATTGCTGAAATAATAAACGAAAAAATAAAAGGATTTTTATGATACAACCTATGCCCTTACAACCTAGAGACAAATGGCCTGATTATTTAGATGAAAAATTAGTAAAATATTTTAGTCATACAGAAATAGATGAAACATTTTTATCAGAAGAAGAACTTGTAGAATTAATGATGCATATGTTTCATACATTTAAAAGGCCAAGATATTACAAAGGAGGCACGTTTAAATTTGAAAAATTTGACTGCGACTTTGTTTGGGAAATGTTGTACCCCAAATTAAAAAATAAGTTTAGTTGGTTAGAAAAATATGATATATTAGACGGTAATGGGTATATAACTGGAACTAATTATTCGTTACACATGGATAGTTGTAATCCATCTGTATTTTTTAATACAAATCAACTTGCTGTAAAAAGTTTTATAATTCCATTGTTCGTGTGTAAACCTGAAAATGATAGAGATTCTCAATTTATATTATTTAAAAATAGATTGTTAGGTTGGGAGTGTAATTTTAGTAATGGAAGTAGTAATGATGTTAAATTAGCATATCAACAAAATGTAGTAAGTTATAGAAATTTACCTTGGAAAGATGTTGAAGGAAATCTAATGTACATGGATTATGATAATTTATGTGTAGATGAAGATTTTTACAACGACCATTTATCTCATTTACCAAAAGAAACATTCCATGGAATGGTATTAGAAAAGATGGTTCCTTTTAAACCAAAAAGTATTTTAATTTTTGACCCCTATCAACCACATGTTACTGCAGATAAAAAATGGAGTAAAACAAATTTAAAAGGTGGTATTAGATTTAATATTCAAAGAAAAGTAGATAAATTATAATGCCTAAGTGTAATATTTTAGAAAATCATGCTTGCATTACTGTTAGTGGTTATTGGCGACCGTGTTGTAGATTTAATGAAAAAGTTATACCATGGCAAGAAAAAATGCATGTTAATAATTTTACTTTTGATCAATGGAGAAATAGTAAAATTTACAACCAAATAAAATTAGATCAAAAAAACGGTTGGCATGAAGGATGCTTACCATGTAAAATAGCAGAAGATACAGGCAATAGTAGTACACGATTGATTTTTAATAAAAGACTTAGCGGTGATAAAGATACTGTAGAATATATAGAAATAAGTTTAAGTAATGAATGTAATTTAGCATGTAAAATGTGTGGATCTTGGGCTAGTTCTACATGGAATGATATAGTTAATAATAATAAAGTAGATTTACAAGATTTTCATAAACCACATAACCATTCAGAAATAGATGTTGAAAAAATTTTTAGCAACATGGATTTGAGTAACCTAAAAACTATCAAATTGTTAGGTGGAGAACCTTTTATAACTCCTCAAACAAACGATTTTTTTAAATATTTAGATAAAATTGGTATTTTAGAAAAAATAGAATTAATGACATCTACAAATGCTACTTTTTTTCCTAAAAAATTAATTAGTTATTTAGAAAAAGTTAAGTCTATAAGCATGTCATTAAGTATAGATGGTTTACAAGACATAAATAATTATGTAAGGTACAAAAGTGATTGGCAAACATTTGATAAAGTAGTTGATAATTGGATATATTTTTTTAAAGATAGGAAAGATAAAAAAGCATTAAAACTTTCTTCTATTATAAATGCCTACAATGTGCATCAAATTTTAGATTTGCATGATTATGCTGATGGAAAAAATTTAATTTTTATATTTAATATTATCAACGGACCTGATTATCTTAAGTTAGAAGCATTACCTGAAAGCTATGTAAATTACATAAAAGATAGTTTTAAAGACAAGGAAAATGCCAAGCCAATTCTGAATTATTTTAATATGGTTAAACTTAATAATGAATTAAGAAATAAATTAAAAATATATACTGAAAAATTAGATAGAATAACTGGACTTTATCTTAATCAATGTAATCCAATATTATACAATAATCTGTTTAATTAAACTTAAAGGAGGCAAATTATGTCAGTAGAATTATTAAAGAAAAATCAAGATATACTAATAGGAAATTTTTTACATGGATTAAAAAGTATTTATCCGGAAAAAATAATAAATTATGATAGACATGTAACAGAATTAAATACGTTATTTGAATGTGTATATAACGACCTAAAAGATCAAACTACTATAAACTTGCAACATTTAGCAGCACTTTTGTATGACAAAGGAAAATTTGATGCAGATGTAGTGTACTCTTCTGAAATGGTTAATACACAATTTTTTCAAATGTTAACTGTAGAGGCACCTGATTTAGGAGATGATTTATTTAACTTATCAGAAATTTTTAAAACAGCATGTAAAGGTGCTCCTTTTACTAAGAAAAGATTTATATTGGATGATAAAGAAAAGTTTTTATCAGATTTAAATAATTTAGCAGAGCATAGATATAATTATAAACCTCTAGAAGGCTCAGTCAAAGAAGATGACTTGAAGATTATATTAGATGCTGCAAATGGAGTTACTCCAGCATTATCTAATGAATATAATTATAGGGTAGATGTTGTTCCTGATCATCTTAAAAAAGATATTTATGAAAAAACAAAAAACTTTAGTGTCGCTGCTAGAGATACAGGTAATGCAGGTTATGCAATAGATAATAATCCACAACTGTTAGCTCCTGTAGTTTTAGTTTTTTCTTTAAGATATAATTTAGACAATGAAAATTTAGAACAGTTTTGCGGAGATATGACTGTAAGAGATCCTAATATAATGAATGTAGGAATGTGTGTATGGCATACTACTTTAGTTGCTGAGGCACTTGGATATAAAACTTCGTTTGCTCAAATGACAGCTTGGAAAAGAGATAAATGTAAAGAAATATTAGGATTAACAAGTTCTGATCCGCAATCTGAAATTACTATTAAAAGAAGTGGCACTTACGATTTTATGCCAATGGTATTTTTGTGCATAGGGGATGAAGGAACAATAAATTCTAATACTAGAAAAAGAAAAAGGGAAAATTTAGTAAATGTATTAGATAAAAATTAAATATGGTTGTATGGCTAGGTGTAAAATAAAAGTTAATAATTCTATAGTAGCACCTCCTGGCGCAGGTGCTAATTTTTTGACTAATTTAACTGTTGGAAAACATTTTAAAAATAATGTTAATGAGCATTTTGTTGATTATTCAAGTGACACAAGTTTAGTTTGGAACGATATAGATCAAAGTGTAGAAAATCTTTACTTACGGACTACTAAAGATGAGTTTCAATTTCAATTAAACAAAAAAATAACTGATTGGGACAAATTTAAAACAGTAAATAAAAATTTTTTAGATTTTAAAAATAGGCATATAGATACTTTATATTGTCATGTTCCTCCTTATGTTTTGTCTTTATGCTCATCTTTTACTTGTGATAATCAATTAGGTATAGTTTTATCAAAAGACAGTTGGTTTTTTGTAAGGTTTTTAGAATATTACAAAAAATATATTGGAACAACTGTTTATGAAAGAATGCAAAATAATCCAGGAAATATAGAACTTGTTATATTTTTAATAAACTACTATATTGATGATTTATTAAACACAATAGATTGGCATAAATTGTCATTAGATCATTTTGTAAAAGATAAACTTCCTAATAGAAGTTTAGATTATTTATTTAGAAACTTATCTCCAGAAACATTAAGTCTTTTAAATCCTGGCTCTGTTTTTTCTTTAGAATTTTTAATGTACTGTCATAACCGTAAAATAGAAGTAACTGACAAACAACTTAATTATTTTGTATTATCTAGACTAACTCAATTAAAAAGTATATACGTAAAGAGTAAACATAATCTTTGGCCACACGAGGATTATAAAAATTTATCATATACTTATTTTTTAAATACAACTAATAAAAAATGTTATAAAAATGGGGTAACTATTACCTATGAAGACTTATTTTTTAAAGGGATTTTTCCAGATTATAAAATATTTAAGAAAAAAGGATTATATAAAAATATAAAAGAATACAGTTTAAACAATTTAATTTTAGTAGAAACATTTTGTAAAAATAATAAAAGTGTTATTGCTAACGAATTACTAAATATTTGTAATAAATTTAGATCTTGGATTGATTAAAATTGATATCAATTATAGGCCAGCCAGGTGCCGGTATAAACTTTATATCCCAGGTATGGTTAAATACAAACAGTATTAAAAAAATATATATTTTTTGCCAAGATAGTAATGAATATTACAACGTAAGTGAGTTTTATTTTAATGAATTTGATCACAAATTAAAGAGTTTTTATGAAATACAAGAATCGAAAGAATTTTCTAATGACAAGATAAATCAAACTCTGCTCGAACATGAAAAATGGATAAAAGATATACAGTCTTTTAAAAGTAGTTTGATTTGTCCTAATAAAATTTTATTATCACACTATCCTCCTTATTATTTAATAAAATTAAATTTATGCAAAAATGATTCTTTAGATAGTCAAATATATATAAAAGTTAATAATTGCAAATTTGTTAATTTTTTAGTTTTTCTTAAAAAAGATATATGTACTAGAATTTACTCTATATATAATATAAAAGAAACTGGTTCAATTATGAATAATTCTAAATATTATATTGAAAAAATAATTAATGGTATTTTACCAATTATAGCAAATTCCGGTATGACTATGGAATTTTTTAAAAAAAGTTTAAATATAATAAGTCCCGATTTACATTTAACTGGATTAAGTAAACAGTACATTGATTTAATAGAAGGAAGTAACCTTTCTGTACTTTATATTTTTTATTGTAATCTTCATAACATAAAAGTAAGTGATACTACTTTTATAGAGTTTTTACAACATTATTTTGTTTTACACCCATCTCCAAATGGTTTTGAAAATATAAGTAAAAAATATGAAGAATACATTGATGTTACACATAAGTGGTTTTTACAATCTAGCACCATACTATATGACGACTTATTTTTTAATTTAAATCTTAATACAAATTTATTATTTTTTAAAAATTTAGATATTAAAACAATTTATAATTATTCCTTAAAAAATTTATTGTTAATGGAAAAATATTTTCCTATTTTTAAAAATATTGAAAGATTTAATAAAGTTTATGAAGATGTTAGGTTATATAAAGAAAAGTTGTTATCCCATAATATATAAATTTATTGGATTCTTTACCTCAACTGTTATTTATTTAGGAGGAAGTTCTTCAATCAGAGATCCTGTTAATACATCATATGACTACATAGCCTACTGCTGGCATAGCGTTGAAGGCTACAGTAAGTGCGGCAGTTACACTGGAAACGGGTCTCCAGATGGGACGTTTGTGTATTGCGGATTCCGCATTTTATATATAGTTACGTATACATTTGGTAGTATGTTATTAATTTTTAAAGTTGTTTTAAAGAATTTTTTTACAAATTTACTATCAAATTTGTACCATTTCAATTTATTTTCACTTGCAAATTTAAGTATATTGTAATTTTGTTTTTTTATTTGCCAAAACATATATTTTTTATTTTTATAGCTTTTATAACTAGGATAAGTTATGTCGAATCCTCCAGCATCTAACCACCATTCAAAACTATCATGACTGTTTCTATAAATTAACATTATCCAATCGTTTTTAAATTTTTTCTTAATTTTATCTAATTTAAACACCCATTCATGGCTTTTTAGTAATTTAATTCCTTTAGTTTTTTTAAATGGTGCATTTAAATTATTTTTATTAAGTTTGGCTGGAAATTCCATTTTTTTACCATAATAATTACCCTTATGACCACTATATTTGTTATGATTATATTCTCTTTTTTTACTTCTATCACTTGTATTAAAAATTCCAGTAGATTCTAATTGTTGTGCTATACTACTCCATTTACTACCAGGAACTCCTGTAAAAAATATTTTATTTGGATACTTCATAAATACTCCTATAATTTCAATATATTTATGTTTAATTGCAAAGCGTTTACTAATCATTTGTGTTTAACTGTCAATGGCAATTTACAGCCCTGCTGTAGATTTGAAGGAAGTAGCTATAATTTTGACTACAAACTACCTACATATAACAATTTGGAAATCAAAGATAATTGGGTAAAAGGTTGCGAAAAATGTTTGCTAGAAGAAAAATCTTTAAAAAAGTCAAGTTATAGAGAATTCATTAATAGTATATTATCAGACACTATTCAAATTGAATATCTAGAATTAAGCATATCAAATCATTGTAATTTAGCTTGTAAAATGTGTAATCCTGATAGTAGTTCATTATGGAATACACTACTAGATAGTAATAATGAGCTTCATAATTATATGAAAAAAGGTAAAAAAACCAAAATTGATATAGATAATTTATTTAAATCTATTGACTTATCTAATTTAAAATATCTTAAGTATTTAGGTGGAGAACCTTTTATAACTCCAGAGTTAGAACATTTATTTATAAAATTAAAAAAATTAAATTTAACCAAAAATATAACCTTCTTGACTAATACAAATGTAACTTTTTTTCCACATAAATTACTAAAATATATTAATGAATTTAAAAATGTAAAAGTAGCTTTAAGTGTTGATGGTATAGGTAAACTTAATGATTACATAAGGTATGGAAAAGATTGGGAAACTGTTTCTAAAAATATCAATTTATGGAAACTGTATAGCAACAATAAGTTAAACATAAACATTTATTTTCATACAACTGTACAAGCATATAATATACATAATCTTACAGAAATTAAAAATTATTGTAAGGATAACGAAATATCTTATTACCCGGTAATTTTAAGAAGACCTGAACATTTATCAATAAATGCTTTACCACAAGAATATATAAATAAAATAACTAATGAAGATAATTTAGAATATATTAAAAATTATAAATTTGACATTAAATTATACAAAAAATTCTTAAATTATACTAAACTACTCGATAAAATGACTAATTTAAATTTTAAACAAATTAACTCTGAATGGAATTATTTTTAAAAAGGTTTTATGAAAATTTTAATCACAGGAAATCAAAATCAAGGACTAGCAAAAGAATTATTTAATATATATCCTGAAGCTACTTTTGTTAGTAGAGAGTCAGGATATGATTTAAATGACAAAATTAATCAAGAAAATGTAGCTGAACTTGCATTAAATTATGATATTTTTATTAATAACAGTGCTTTATCAAAATTTGATCAAACAAATTTAATGTATCATGTTTTTAAAAGAGCAAAAGAAGAACAGCATAATTTATATATAATAAATATAGGAAGCACTGTTGATAGATATAATAAGGGTACTGATTGGCTCTACTCTGCTGAAAAGAAAGCTTTAAGGTTTTTTTCAGATAGTTTATCAAAAATGAGTGTATGGCAAAATGCACCTAGAGTAACATTAATAAGTTTTGGTAGTTTATCAAACGTACAGGAAAAACATCCAGATAGAGTTTGTATAAATATAGATGAAGCAGCTAGATACGTAGAATGGTTAGTAAACACTCCTACACATTTACATGTTAATGAAATAAGCATAGATCCTTTACAAATAAAAAATAATGAATAATTTAGTAGTAGAAATTTTAAACAACTTTGATTTAGATAGTTTAAAAGAAAATTTACAAAATTTTATTCAATTACATAATGATGATTTTATAAATTGCGATAAATTTAAAACTCAAGGGCAATTAAGTATACAACATAGGTTTTCGACTAAAGAAGACTTGCACTTAGATGGTGTTGGCAAAGCTATTAACTATCCTGATTTTAATTTAACTGATTTTTGTATTTTAAATACATTTTTTTCAGGATCAGTAATAGAAGAGATTATAAATTATTATAATCTTTATAGGTCTAGGATTATGATGCTGAGCCCTAAAAGTTGTTATACAATACATACTGATTATGAAAAACGTTTACATATTCCAATTATAACAAATAACGATTGTTATATGTTGTTTCCTAAACACAATCAAATGTTTAATTTAAAAGAAAATAAAATATATATAACTGATACAAGAGAATATCATACTGCTATAAATTGTAGTTGGCAGGAAAGAATACATTTTGTAGGATGTTTAACAGAATAATATGAAATGGAGTGCATACGATTTTGAAAAAATACCTTACAAAGATTTAGTAAGGGTAGGTCAACGGAATATGTTATATCGTGACCTTTTTACAGTGAGTTGGTTATTGGGTAGATATTGTAACTACAGATGCAGTTATTGTTGGCCATATGCTCGTAGCGACAAAAAAGATCATAGACCCACAGAGTTGTGTTTACATACTATAGATGAAATTAAACGGCAAGCTAGAGAAAGAAATTTTAATAGTTTTCATTTTAGTTTAAGTGGAGGAGAACCCACATTTCATCCTGGATATTTAGATATATTAACACACTTAGCAGATGATGTGGACAACACTAATTACACTAGCATTCACATGACTAGTAATTGTAGTAGACCTATGTCTTGGTTTGAACACTATGTAAAAATAGCAAGCAAGTTTCATAGAGCAAGTATTACTGCAAGTTTACATACAGAGCATGTTAATACACTTGAACTTAGAGACCAATTTGCTGATAAATTGCATTTATGTCAAGAATGGGATATACAAATTACAATTAATCAAGTAATGGTTCCTGAATGGTTTGACAGAGATTATGAGAATGCTCTTTACTTTCATGATAGAGGAATAAATGTTACACTAAAACCCCAAAGCGATCCAACTGCAAGCATAATTGTAAAATATACACCAGAACAATTAAAAGTTTTACATAATGGCATGCCACAGCGGGGATTTACTGAACATAAGAATAAACATGTAGAAAGACCTAAAGCTAATTTTAGGAAATCTCCTGATCCTATCTACTGGGAAGAAAACAGTGATATTCCACAACACTTTCAAGTAGAGTTTAGAGATAAAGATGGAGGTTACTGGTTTATGGATCAAGCAGAACGTTTTAATGCTTTTAACTTTAACCAATTCAAAGGATGGGAATGTAGCAGTGGCTATCGTAGTATAATTATTAGAGAGCCAGACGGTAGTATTAAAAGAAGTTATAGTTGTAGTGATGTGCCATTAGGAAATATTGAAACAGGTTTTCAATTATTCGACGGACCAAAGCCTTGTATTAGTGATAGTTGTGTGAGTAGCGCAGATAGTAAAATTCCTAAAAGAGTTTTTGGAAGCAAGATGCCTTTATATCCTTAATTTTATATATTTAAATAAAATTAGTATAATTTTTAATAACTCATCCCAACGCACTAAAGTGATGCATAATATGTGTATGTATCAAAAAGTATAAATAATATATAAATTGGCACAGTAAAAGCAAAAAATTAAAAAAAACTTTAAGGAATATTATTATAATGATTAAATATTTATTACCTACTTATCAAATTATTGCCCATCTAAGCATATTAATTGTAATTTTTTATTTTGATATAACTTTATTTTTATTAAGTATATTAACATACCTAATTATGATTACTGTAGGAATAAGTGCAGGGTATCACCGACTTCTTAGCCATAGAAGTTATAAAGCTCCCCAGTGGTTTAAAAATTTGTCTTTATTAATAGGAAGTTTAGGCATACAGACAAGCGCTCTAACATGGGTAGCAATGCATAGACAACATCATGGCAATTCTGATACAGAAAAAGATCCTCATAGTCCTACTTTAAAAGGGCTTCTTTATACTTATTTTGGTATAATCATGTTTCAACCCAAAATAAAATTTGCTAAAGATTTATTAAAAGATAAATCAGTAATATTTTTTCACAAATATTACTTTCAAATAAATATTTTATATGATGTACTTTTATTCATAATTAATCCTATATACGTTGTATATTTCCATTTATTTCCAGCAGCTATTTTATGGCATGCAGAAGCAGCAATAAATGTTTGGACTCACACAAATTATTTTGGATATAGAAATTATGATACAAACGATAAAAGTAAGAATATTCATTTGCTAGGATGGTTAGTTGCAGGTGAAGGCTACCATAATAACCACCATAATAGTCCTACAAACTATAATTTTGCACATAAAAATAATGAATGGGATTTGGCAGCAAATTTAATTAAATTTGTAAAGGTATAATATTTTCTAGTATGATTAATATTTTATATTAACATTAGAAAACTTGCTGTAATTTTTATCTAAACCATCTAATTCTTTTAAAGAAATACCTGTAATGTTGTCATTATTTAAATCTGTATTTACATTCGAATAAGGTTTACTTTCAACCTCTTTATTAGACATTGTATAATTAGGTTGAACATCTTTTAAACCATCTAAAGAGTTCTGACCATTTAAACAAACTCTTATCTGATATCTAGATTCATCTCCTTCATTAATTGCAAAGTGTTCATAAGCAGCATTAACAAAATATACTGACCCATCAGCAGGTAAATGATAAATTTCCCATGTGTTTTTGTCATTTTTAGATCTAAATCCTAAAATACTTTTTTTATTTGTGATTATTGGAATTTGAAGTCTTGTAACGTATTCAGGCCCAATATCAAAATGTGCAGATAAAAATTTGCCTGGATGTAAACAAACAGTACCACTCCTACAGACTTCATCTGGGAAGGAATCTAAAACAGTTTTAAAATAACCATTATAATATTCAGTAGGTTTAGTGTAATTTCTTTCATCATAATGTGGATGATAAAATTTACTACCTGTATCCCTCATTCCTCTAGCTCTATCATAAGGGCTTAGATCATCCATTTTTACTTTGGTTGTAGAAGCTAAATCAGTAGCTTCGCTAGATAAACTTTGGAATCCTACAACTGCATAAAGTTTATAAACTTCTTTGTAATTATCAACAAAAATTTTATTATTTTTATTTTTTAAATTGTAATTACTTTCATTGCTTGCTTTATCTTTTCCTGTTTCGTTGTAAGCAATGCGTTTATTAATTTCAACTAAATTTGATAATTCTGTTTTAAGTTTTTCAACGTCAAAACTACAATTTAATTTTCCTACTAAAGGTAGATCTATCTTTTTTTTCCTAAACTTAATTATATCTGTATAATTTAACCCTATTTTATGTTTAAGCATTTTAATTTATCATTAATTATATTATTTAAATTTTTATTTAACCACCATGGATGATAAAAATTTAAATTATTATCTCTTAAATATTTTTCTAGGAAACAATGAATATTATAAAATCCTAGATCTAATTCAGTTAACATTTTTAAATCTACTTTTACTAAGTTTTTAGTACAGGGGCATAACTTATTTAATTCTAAAAGGGTTGTTTTTTCCTCTACAACAAATAAATCATTTGTAAAATACTTATAAATTTCATGTCTATCTTTTTGACAAACAACTTTTTTATAATAATAATTAGAATTAAAAGAAAAGTATAAATTGCTTCCGTTAACTTTTTGTCCATAAAATTTAAACATTAAATTTGCCAACCCAATTTTTCTACAAATTTAAAATTATTATTTAAATATTCTTTTATATTTGTATTTATTATCATTTTATCTCTAAAATGAAAAGGGAAAGAATTATTATAGAGTATATATTGGAATACGTGCATATCTAACATTTTATATGGATAAACATACCAAGGTTGGTTTAATATAATTTTTCCGAAATCATTAACATACTGTAAATGTTTTTTTCTTCTTTGATGCCTTAGTGCAGCCCAAAATAGTGCTTTTTCGTTTCCTTCATTAACTGTAGCATACATATTTGAAATATTTTTATCTTTTACCCAATCAAATAACAAAGGGTCCCAAAATTGATCTATAAAAATATTAGATATATAACTATAGTCATTACGAACGTGTAGTCTATGTGGATATTTACAGGCTATTGAACCATTTTCTTCTATTATAATAGCACTAGAAACTGCTACTATTTCATTCTTGTCTACTAATATTCCACAAATTCCTTTATCTTCGTCGTATAATTTTGTTTTAAAATTTTTATGAGAATTGTTATTTACAGGAGTATCAACGTGCTGAAAATATTTTTCTAGTAAATTTAAAAATTTGTTATTGTATTTAAAAAATTCCATTTTAAGTATTATTAAAAATTTTATTTTTCATTTCAGTAAATTCTCTTTTACTTAAATTATATTCTTCGCAAATAATTTTTTCAGCCTGACGCAACTGGGCTGGTTCATCTTCTTTATTTTCTAGTTTATCCCAAGTTCCATCAATAATAATTTCATCAAATGTATCTGACTTAGACATGTCACCAATAATCCATTCTTGAATAAAATGCCATTCAGCACCACTAAAAGTAACAGCATCTCTATGATAGTCTTCCCAAGCCTGACAAGCTTCAGGAAACAATGGTTTTACCATGTTATACATAGCATTAGCATATTCTTGAATTTCCCACTGAGCATGGCTGTCAGCCCTTAATCCTACCATATGTAAAAAGTTCTTGAGGTTAGCTTTCCAATAACACTCAGTATAATTACTAACTGGTAAAACTGTTCTCGCTAGTTCTCTGCTGTAATCATAATCTTTAATGAATTCATGATATGTTTTAGTAGCATCATCAAATATTGCTTGTGTTTGGTTCTGAATAGTTAATTTTTGATCGTCGACTAGTTCGTTTGCTCTTCCTTGTTTATTTGTTGTACTTTGCTTGCAAATTTGTTCTTTATCAGGAAGATAAAACTCATCACTCATTACACTATATCTACCACTGTACTCATTGATACTTGCAGTTCTATGCCTAACAAGTTGTCGCATAATAAAGATGGGAAGTTTTAGATGAAATTTAACTTCACACATTTCAAAAGGCGTAGTGTGTTTGTGACGCATTAAGTAACGTATTAAGTTTCTATCTGTGCTGACAGCTTTTGTGCCATCTCCATAACTTACTCTAGCTGCCTGGACGATGCTGTTATCATCGCCCATGTGGTCAACTAATCCAACAAAACCGTGATCTAAAACTTTTACATAATTATTTTCCATAAGCCTTTTTAAATGTTTTTTCTACAGATTCATTAACTTCTTTTTCTAATAAGCTTGTAGCATATCTAACACTAACTCCAACAATTTGATCTTTAATTAACTTAAATTGGTCAACATCAAAAATATTTACTGCACCATTATTAATTAAATCTTTAATATTGTATTCATTTAGTGCTAAAGTATCTCCATTCAATAAATTTAAATACATGCTGCTAACATATTGCAAAGGTACTGTAAGCTTTAAATCTATTTCACTTAATATTTTACCAAAAACACGTTTTTTAATACTAATAGCCATACGTACCTCTTCTTTCATTTAAAATATTTAATAATATTTATTTTATTTAGAATTGGCAATAGGCTCAGTTTTTTTTTGGGTAGTTGTCTTTTTTACTGTTCTTGACGTTGATTTAGACACCTTTGGTTTTAAACTAGGATCTAATGTATAAGCTTCTTTGGTTAACCTTTCAACATCTTCAGACAAAAGTTGTGCTTGGGCTAATAAATCTTTAGCTTTAAATTTATTCTCATCAAAATTAGGATCTGGTTTTACTTGTTCTTTTTTAATTTCCTCTTTTACAATTGGTTTTTCACCTTGCTGCTCCCTAATCATTCTGTTTAAATCAGTTAACTTAATTTCCATATTAGGATTAGGAGTCATGGCAATATTCCAATCTGGATGTTTCTTTAGCCATCCATGAGTATGCAAAGTTGTGAGCATATTTGTGCCATCACTAAACATTTGTCTTTGAGCGTACTCATAAAAATTATTAGCCTCTTGTGCTGTAATTGATTCTACACCTTCCATTAAATTATCATGATATCTATCAGGTAAACTGTCTGTATCTACCACTAAACAATGATCTTCTTCTCCTGGAATTTCTCTAAACACAACTATACAGCGCCTACCTGTGTTTAGTACTTTACCTACATGTTTTATATTTCTCATAAAGCCTTTATTTTTTTATTTTGAGATGCTTTTTGTTTAAATAACCATCTGGCATTATTTCATTAAGTTCTAATTTATGTCTATTGTTATCAACAAGTTTTTTAAAACTTCTAATGACTATAGAGCTAGTTGTAAAAGGAAACCACCAAGGGCAAAATGCATGGATTATTCCTACTATGCCTGCTCCAATAAGTTTACAACTATTTATAAAACCAAATTTCCAATGACTAAAATATGTTTGAGGATTTTCAGTATCTCTTACATGACTAACTAAAAACTTCACCCATTATGTCCTTGTTCTATATTTCCTTCTATAATTTGTCCTTGCATATGAGGCTCTTGATGATGCTGAGGCTCTTGATGATGCTGAGGCTCTTGATGATGCTGATCATTATTCTGCTGCTGCTGATTATTTTGTTCTTGTTTTTCCACACTTTCCACGAAAAGTCTTACTTTTTCATACAAATCTCCTACAACCTTCATCTCGTTAGCTCTAACTGCTCCTCGTTGTGTAACAACATCAATAATTTGCATTACAACTTTTAAATCTGCAATTGTTAAATTCATTTTTTCTCCTTTTTTTATCGTTTATAATTTACTGTTACACCAAATGGTGCTTTAATATTTTCATTGCCGTGTACAACAAATAATGCATCACAATATTCTGGATCGCCCCATTCTCCCCAAGGATAACCATCTGTAAACATTACTAATTGTTGTGGTACAATTTCATTTTCTTTCATAAATTCCCAATTGGCCATAAAATCTGTGCCACCTCCTCCTAGAATTTCATAATAATCTAAATTGTCGATGGATTCTGGAGTAAACTCTTCATAGCCATGAACAGCACCATCAAAACACCACAATTTAAGATTAAAATCTTGGAATTGATCTAGTATGCCTCTAACCTCACTAAAAAAATCTCTTACCATGTCTGCTGTAACACTACCACTAGTATCTACACAAACTGCTACATCAACACTTTGAGCGTTATTCATACCAGGTAAAATTGCATTTGTAGCTTGATTTTTTCTACTTGGTTTCATCCAACTAAAATCATCTTTCATACAACTCTGAATTTGGGCATTCAGCAATTCTTTCCAATCTAGCTGAGGATCAGTCCATTCTTTAATCATTCTAGCAATGCCTGCTGGCACATTACCTGCTCCTGCTGTTTCTGCTGCCTGCAACACTGCTTCTTTTAATTCATCTTTTAATCTAGCACGTTCATCTTCAGTCAATGGTACTGGGCCTGTTTGACCTGTGGGATCTGGTTGAGCACTTCCGTTTTGAATAGCTTCTTCCATAGCATCCATATGCTCATCTAACGTATTATATTTATTATTGTTATCTCCATTTTCTTCATCTTCTTTAAGAAGGTCATATACTTCTTCAGTAATCATACCCCTGTATTTATAATCATGACAAATAGGAACTTTACGAATAAGTTTAAAACCTTCATCTTCTAACTGTAGATTAATTACAAAGTCAGCAGCAACATTAAACAAATGTGGATCACGATCATCACGCCTGTTAAAATGATCATAGACGCAATGGAATACTTCATGTCCGAGGAGGAATAAGATTTCTTCATCATCTAATGACTCACAAAAATTGATGTTAATGTATAAATGTTTACCATCTGTACCGGCAGTTGGACACCATTGAGTAGCATCAATAACTTGTAATCTAGTAGCCAGGTTACCAAAAAAACTTTTGTTTAGCAACAAACGTACCCTTGACAAAGTAATTCTGTCAATTTGTGTAGCAATTTGTTCTGCAGTGGGTAGTGTAGTTTTTTGTGTCATATCAACTCCTGTATGGGTTGTTAACTAATAGTAATATAATACATTTTCTAAAAAGAAAAGTCAACATTTATTTTAATTATTTTACATGGCATAAATATTATTTATTAGTAAAAAGGAAACATGAATTTTTTAATAACAGGGCATACAAAAGGGATAGGTAAAGCAATTTATAATAAGTTTGGAGGAGTAGGTCTAAGCAAAAGCACTGGTTTTGATATTAGTTTTGATGATATAACACCATATTTTGAAAATACAGATGTTTTTGTTAATAATGCTTATGACTATTGTAATTATTGGTCTCAAGTTAATTTAGTTTACAAAGCGGCAAATGTTAAAAAACAGATTGTGATTGGAAGTATGGCAAGTGATTATGCTTTAACTAATACAGACAAAGCTTTAGAGTATACTACTTTAAAAGAAGCTGTTAAAGCAGCTAGTTTTCAATTATTTGCTCAAGGAAAAGATATAACTTTATTAAGACCTGGATATGTAGATACTTCTGCAGTAAAAGATGTCACCTGTGCTAAAATAGAACCAGAATATATTGCAGATATAATTGAATGGATTTTAAAACAACCTTATAGAATTAAAGAATTTGCATTAGCAGTATAGTAAAGTAGGGCAATCGCCCTACTTTATATTATGCCTCAATTACCAATTTACCGTAGCGTTCAAAAAAGTCTTTGAAGTTTTCAATCTTCTTGTGGTTGAAAGGAAGTTGGTAATTCTTTAGTGCAAGTCGGGCACCGTAAATAACCATTTCAGTGTTGAAATTATCCATCATGAACTGGATGAAGTTGCTGGTTTGCTTGTGCCAAGCATCCATGTCGTTTTCTTTCTTAGCGTTGTCCAAACCTTCTTTCAGTTCGTAGCACATACCTGTAGTAATTGCATACTGTACTGAAATTTCGTTGCTCTCCAACTTCTTAACCTTGCC
>Ga0136656_1000189_pt1 | contig 20173 bp, 21 predicted proteins | sample CPBDNA_9_FD_94862 | JGI IMG/M metagenome (GOLD analysis project Ga0136656, IMG submission 94862) | Freshwater to marine salinity gradient microbial communities from Chesapeake Bay, USA - CPBay_Sum_15_0.8_DNA (version 2) | ecosystem: Environmental > Aquatic > Marine > Coastal | place: USA...
AATCAAACAAATGATTGATATCCACACCAGCATCATTAGGAGATATTCCTTTCATTGGACTTGCTAGACCTGTTGCTGCTGTTTCGTCTGGTATCGTTTCTTTAATACCTTCAAAAACATTGACACCACCATAGCTTGTTCTTCCAATTGAATCTAATAGGCTTTTTTTTGTCTCGCTTAACTTTTGTTTTTCACTCTTTTTTAAAACTTCTGTATAACGAGAAAAATTGGAAGATTGTTGTTGCGAATTGTCCAATTTTGATTCTGTTAACAACGGAGACATTCCTTTTACTACTTCGCTTATAACCTGAGAAAGGATGCCGCTTGTTAAAATGCATTCTTTTATACTTTCTTCTATGCATTCTTCTACAAGAGGCTTTATAAGTTCTTTTAGTTCTTTTCGATTCATTTTTATTCTCCTATAATATCATTTAGGATGCGATTTAATTTATCTGCCTTCGTTAACACAGAATGATTCTTTGCTTCAGACATATACATAAAAGCTTTATTGGTAGATGGCTCTGCTACAAGGTCAAAACAAATAAGTTGTAAATCTTCTTCTACCATTGTTGCCCCATTTTGTTCTCTAACGCTACCAAGAGCACGAGAAGAAATTCCAAGGGTAATGCCGCTATTAACTAAGTCTTTAGCAATTTTGCCTGATGGTGTGTCAAGAATTTGTATTTTACCCATCACATTTGTTCCATCCCACCATATGTCTTTAACCAAGTGGGAAACATTTTTGAGATTAATCACGCTGTCGTCTGGATGATCTAACTCGCCCAAAGCCCTGTTCTCTGAAATTAGCTTTTTATAATTTTCCACTTCTCTTTCTAGAATTCTGCGAGGGTAAACTCTGCCATTGCCATTTTGAGCATCGGCTCTTTGCATAACGCCCGTAAGAAACATGGTACCATTCTTTACTTGCAGCTTTTCTGCTTCTGTCAAATAATCTTGACAAATTCCGCCTTCACATAATTCGTAATATTCTCTTAGCAGATATTGCTTCATCTTAAAGAATTCCTTGTTTTTTGGCTTCTAGAACTTCTTCAAGAACTAATTCCTGTAAACGTGATTTTTTAATTTGGAAACTTTCTGGCATTGTCTTTGTTAGTCTTGCAGCCTCTGCCTCTGCCTCTGCCTTGTCAGCCTCAAGTTTTGAAACCTGAGACTCGGCATTTGCAGCCTCTTCTTTTTCTTGAGCAGCGTCTTCTTTTGCTCTTGCTATTTCTGCATCAGTTTGTTCCGCAAATACATCGTTCAACGATTCTTCAATCAATTTTTCTAAAGTTTCTTTATTTAGTTTCATTTTATTTCCTCGCAATTTTGATAGCAGGCGTAACCTGCCCGAATTAGCTACCTTTGCAACATCTGCGTACTGGCTGTAGCATCCAACGTTTTGTAATAATCATTATGACCACCTTTTATGTACTTGTATTCCTTCGTCAGTTACCATTTTATCTAAAAGATAGCTAGTTCCTGACGAAATACATGCTAAAAAGAAAATATCTACAATATTTGTAGATAAACTAAATAGTGTGCTAAATTTAAGTATTCCACCTAAAAATAACCCCACCCAGAATCCCATACACATAGAACAAGAAAAAAGTTCTCCTAATTTTCCGTGTGTTGGTCTCCATTTTTCAAATATTTTACCATAACAAAGTATTTGAGTTAAACCATAACATGCAAGAATAAAAGTTAAAATAGACATTATTGTCTCCTTCTTGCTCTTGGTTTTGGAGCGCCTTGGCTTGGGCCTACTTTTTTACCACCTTCGGAACCTTGACTATCTCCACCTTTTTTAGATTTCTCAGCTCTTCTTTGTTTTCTGTTTTTCTTTGGCTGTTCTTCTGCCTTTTGTTCTTGTTCAGACATCGTTTCCTCCGTTAAATAATGCCAGCAAGTTTTTTAAATCTTTTCTTTTGTGATTCTGCCAATTGTGCTGCGGGCAATGCTCTTGCTCTTGGTCCCAATCTTTTTTGGCTTGTATAGAATTGTGTAGCGATTCTCCATACCTCTGGTGGGAGAACATCTTGAATTGCTTGTTGTAACTGCCCTCTTTCAACTCCTAAAGTGGCCAACTGTCTCCCTATGCCAGTTAAAAGAGCCCTGGGTTCTTCTTTTGCGAGAGCAATTAAATTTTCTTTATCTTGTTCTGCCTGTTTTTTCATTGCAGCCAAGGCTGTTTGTTTGTTCTGTATCTCTCTTTTTACTCCTAAACAATATTCTCTAGCCTTTTCATCGTCATCCGATAGTCTCATGTATAGATTTAAAATCTTTTCTTGTGCATTAGGAGGAAATCTTTCTAGTTCCGCTTTCATTTTATCAGTATCAACTTGGCCTTTTGATAAAGAAAGATATTTGCAAATGAATTGCTTGTAGTTCAACAAAGAAGGTTGCTTTTTTCTTGTAGGCTGGCTGTCCGCATCTCCGATTCTAAAGAAATCAAGATGTTTTCTTAGATCAAGGTCTAGTTCACTAAGGAGTTCTAAAGACTCGTTTAAAATAATTGAATCTATTTCTTTTTCAGTCTCTAAAATCATTCCCACCATCCTCCAATATATCTTCTTGTAGCGTATTTTGGAATTGAACCTTTTTCTTCTTCCTGTGGTACTTCGCCAAGCTCTGTAGAATCTTCTTGTTCTGGATCTGTAAGCATATTGGTAAATCTCTCTGTATACTCCTTATCCATTTCAAGGGCTGGCTTTTCTGTATCAATCCATTTCTTGATATTCAAAGAAAGAAGGTGTTCTAGGGGCATTTCTTCTTTTGGTGTTAAGACCTTTGCCTCAAGAGAACCATAAACGTTGCCACCACGAACACTTTCTGGAGAACAAATTCCTTTTTTTACAAGGAAATTAAAAAATCTATTTTGAGTTTCATAAATTATGTCTGAGAATTCTTGCTTTGCAAAGGCGACTACCTTCTGTTTGTCAGGCAAATATACGATATCTATATGATCGTGTTCATTTATCATAAGCCTTCCGTCAAGTCCTTTTCTCATGCTCATAGAGACTTGCATTGGCTTTTCTTTTAATGGCTCCTGCTTAGGTTCCACTTCTTCTTGTTCTAATTTATTATCCTGTACTTCTGCTGGTTTGATTATCAGTTTTTCAGCCATCTATTTGAGCCTCGTTTATAAAATATTGAATTTTTAAAAGTTCTGCCAGCATTTGCTGATCAAACTCTTTGTGACTAAATAGTTCTAATTTCTCCATAATTTTTGCTGTTTTCTTTTTCATTGACTGATCTTGCTTTATTTCTTCTATTTCTAGACATTTAGAAACTTTTTCTTTTATTCTTGCAAGCTCTTCGTTTAAAAAAACCTTTAGTGATAATCCATTGTCGCTAAAAGAAACAACATAATTTGTTAAAAGCTCTTTTTGTTCTTTAAGTAAACCATCTATATATTTTTCATTAAATTTCTTAATAAACGTCTTATAGACAAGATTGTCAACTGGTACCATTTCTTCTTTCACATTTTCTGCTTTACACATGTCATCCAATATTGATTCTTCTAGCAATACTCTTTCTTTAACTGGCAGTGAAGTGTTGAACATTTGCGATATTGATGCAAGATTTTTGTAATTTGATACAAAATTGGAAAATACGTTTTGTGATAATTGTTTGTTTATTTTGTTTATGACTTTTGATTGCTCATTAAAAATTTCATTTTTTGGCAATTTATCATAATCTATCTTAGATTCAAAAAGTATTTTTTCTGCTATTTTTTTATCCAATCCTTTGCTATCTTGGATAGATTTATAGAGACTGAGTTCTTGATATAGGACGGTTCCTTTTGAAAAATGTTCTTTTAGCATAGCGATGATAATCTGCTTTTTGTTGTCATCTTTTTTTACGACATTTTTTGTTAGTTCTTTCACCAAAGCTTCGTATAAGAATGCCGTATTTCTCTTTTTGTTATGCTTAATTTTTAGTCTCTGCATGTTTCTTCTCCAAATTTTCAATTAGAATTTTTATTTCTTTACTGGATTCAATTATTTCTTTTTCGTCGTTAGCCGCACTGGATTGATTTTCCATCATTCCTCTGCCTAAACTAAATAGTTCTAATGCTCCACTTCCCATCACGTTTCTTATTCCACCTGATGCTTTTTGGGTTCCTCCTTGTGCAGAATAGTTTCTTTTTCTTGCACCACTTGAACGTTTATCTCCCCCTCTGAATTTAACTGGCATATATTTTTTTCCATTTGCTCTAGGAGATGTTGTATATTTATCCTCTCTTCTTGCTGGGGCTACGAGTAGTTTGTCCTTTGGTTCGCCTTCTTGATCTAATTCTGCTCCCTCTCCACCCAAAGCTTCTTCGGAACCCAATTCACCCTCGCCTCCAATCTCTCCCTCGGCTCCAAGTTGTTCTTCCCCTCCAAACATTGCACCACCTATGCCTCCACCTCCTTGCATATCTTGTTCGGCTTCTGAGCCGACTCCTTCTAGGGCGGTAGCAAATTGTTGATCATAGAACAGTTCTCGTTGGTTTCTTAGGAATTCCTCATCGCTAAGACCAAATAGGTTTTTGGCAATCCATCTTTTGCTAAAGAAATTTTCTGTAGCTCCACTGGCGACATCAAATTTTGTTTTCCAATATTCAAGCTCTTGCAATTCCGCAATTCTAGATGGATTATTCAAATATAGTTTGTGAGAAATAAGATCATCCCCTTTATAACCCAAAACGTATAAATGAATAATTCCCAGCTTCTCAAGTTCGCCAATTACAACCCTTTGCAATCTCTGAATTGTTCTTGCAAAACGGATATCTTTTTGTGCCAAAGTTGCTTTATCTTCGTCGGCACCTTCGCCTCTTGACAGATAAGATTGAGGTATCTTAAGAGCAGAAAATAATTTATCTCTTAAATATTTTACATCATCAATATCCCCTGTGAAACTGCCACCTGCAAGGGTATCAATTTTTGATTGTGAATTTCCTCCTCTAACTGGCAAGAAATAATCCTCTTCCACAGAGAGAGGGTTATAACGTAAATCAACACGACCTGTTTCTGGGTCTACTACTTGATTTCTTTTCATTGTATTCATGACTTTTTGCATGTATTGTTCTACATCTTGTGGCTCAATATTACCAACATCAATATAAAATACTCGTCTTTCTGGCGAACGAACAATACGATACGCCATCATAGCATCTTCTAGTAAAGTAAGTTGTCTCCAAATACGCCTAGCTGGTTCTAACACACTTGTTCCATATGGATTATACTTATCATTCCCTAAAATACGAAAGTGAGCAATTTGCCAATTTTCAAATGTCATACCGGCACTGTTCCACTGATACTGAATATAGTTCGGGTTTGTCTCGTCTTCTCCTTCCAGACGCTCCACTTCATGACCAGGGAGTCCAATTACGTTTTTAATGCCGATACTTTCATCTATATCTAGGTACAAAAAGAAGTCTCCGTATTTGCACATATTACGACACCAACCAAAAAGATTTGATTCAATATTCAAAATCTTATAGTATAAATTTTGTAAAATGTCTTTTATCTCTGCGTTTGGACATTCAACAACCATCATTTCTTCTAAGGCAGAAGATGTTGTCATTTCGTCGGCATAAATATCTAAAGCAGAAGCTATCTCTGGAGTGTATTCCATTTGATCAAACTCTACATATCTTTCTCCTCTGTTATGATTAGAGGACATTGATGACTGAATTGATTCAAAGGGATTATATTGACTTTTTTTGAACTCTTTACCGCTAGCAGACGTAAATTTGGTTGAATATTTATCTAGATGAGATCTTCTTTCTTGCCTATAGATCTGCGTTCTTCTATTTATTATTGGGCCAGACAGTAGCTTAGTCAGCTGTTTAAACAGATTATTCTCAGAATTCTTTGGGTTATTTTTGTTTGGTTTATTGTCTGCCATTTACTTATCCCTTATAGATCCATCCAAATTCATCAAAATCTTTTTTTGCCTTTCTTCGCTTCTCGTCAAAAGACTTTATAAATGGATCATTATTTTTTTTGTATCCTACCATACCAGGTATCGTAGTGTTAATTTGGGTATTCGCTTTTATCATGGACCCCAGTATAGCATTCGTATATGCATTTTCTCTTTTATTGGCTGTCAAAGCAACATCTTTAACCCAACAGGCAATAGAAAGAGCTAAAATTAAATCATCATTGTAGCCCCTCATTGCTTCTGGTTTTCCATTGCTCCATACAAACGTTTCAAATTCTCTTATTGTTCTTGGAGAATTTATTTTTATTATCCTGTTTCTTACAAATTCTTCCATTTTTGCGATTATAAGAGGCCTAGTTTTTGTAGTGGTAGAAAAACCAGCAATAGTATTATCTGTGTATTCTGCCGTATAGTGATCAACAAATTCGTGAGATCCTTTTGTAGAAAAATAAAGATTTGGATATTCAAGCGTTTGAAGTTTATCTAACACATTAAAGCCGACGTTATTGTTCTCTACTATAAGAAGAGCGTTGTTATATTCTTTACCTACTGAGTTTAACATCATTGAGAACATATCATGATTCGGTTTCCCTTGATATTCGGCTACTTGCTCAAATGTATCAATTTTAAAAACATGAAATACTGAGTTATCTGCTCCATCTCCTCTAGAAACATCGGCAGAAATGACATACGAGGCGCCTTGCTGTGGCTCTTCCCATATCCAATAGTTTCTATCAAAGCCTGTTCTATGATTTGGATTAGAAATGTTATTTTTTATTCTTTCCATATCCTCTGGGGAAATAACAGTTTCGCCTGACATGTTGAATGAGCACTCAAACTCTTGAGCAACTTCTCTTTTGCTCATGTTCTTTGTTTGTTCTCTGAACCATTCTTCATCTCTATCGGGATGGACTGTCCACGGAAGAGTTATGGCATTAAAAAGATTTTTCTCTGCTTCTGCGTCAACAAACGATCTATAGAACCAGTTACCTACACCGTTTGGAGTAGAAAGAGCTATACAACGACCACCAGTTGAAATTGTTGGCAAGATACCTGTCCATAACTCGTCCATTCCCTCTACGAATGCGGCCTCATCCACAATAAGCAAAGAAAGAGATTCGGAACGACCAGCATCTTTTGCAGATGTTGTTGAAGCATTTATTTTAGAACCATTTGAAAGCTCAAAAGAACTTTGATTATCAACGCGAATGTCAGAAATCATCATCCAATCAGGCAAAGTTTTTAACATTTTTTTTACCTTAACTACAAGATTTGCTGCTGTCTTAAACTTTGTAGCCACAACAAGAACTTGCTTTTCTCTACGGAATAACATCAGCCAAGCAGCGTAACCAGCAACAATAGTGGAAATACCTAACTGTCTAGCTTTAAGGATAATATTAAACCTATTGTCTTTAAAATCTTTTAACAGCTCGTCTTGAAAATCATAAGTAGTAAAAGGTATCAATCCTTCAAGTGGGTGACTTATCTTTACATAATTTTTAAGAAAATATTGCGGATCTTGACCACATTTTCTTATCTCAGATTTCATTGTTTCTTTAGAGATTCTTGCCATAAATAAAAAACCCAACTATTATTTTATAAATAGTTGGGAATTCAACAACTTTGCCTTTTTAAGCAATTAATCTTTCTTTTCTGCTTTTCTTGTATCGTTTTTAGGTCTTTTATCGGTTGACAATTCAAGCCATTTTTCCATAGCTTTATGAATTTTGTCTTTTTGTTTATCTTTTTCTTTTGATGTATCTTCTAAATTTCCAATTTCATAATGGCAAGTTATTTTTGCTTCGGTTCTTATACGAGAAGTTTGAATCATCTCCATGGATGGCTTTTGTCCCCTTATTTCTGACAAGGAAATTGAACTGCCGGTAACTTTTCTAAATTCTTTTTTTATGAAGGAGACAATATCGGCAACATTTTGTAATAGCAAATCTTCATACTTGTCTTTTTTGGCAAGGTCTTTTATCAAAACTTCTGTTGTGTAAGTTACGCAAAGTTTATTACCGCCATGTAATTTGATTTTAAAACCATCTATGACTCTTTTGTCTCTAATACTAACTTCTTTGTCTCTTTGTAGACCGGTTTGTTTTATTTGTCCATCCTCGTCTTTTGCTCCATCGTAACTATTTGCCGCTACTTGCGACAATCCTTGGATGATTTCTAGAACTGTTGCCATTAATCTTTCTCCTGCTCCTTTTCGGATTTCAATTGATGCCTAACATCAGAAATAACTTTTCTTACCAATTTTAATTTTGAAATTGCTTCTTGCATACGTTTACGTACACGAATACCGGCAGAAACATTACCAGCATCCGCTTTTTCTGCGTCTCTTATAGTCAATTCAAGTTCTTTAACAACTTCTTCTATTATATCTGATGATCTAATTTTTTCAGCCATTCTATTCTCCTGGTCTCCAGCCGCTTGTCCACCTCTCTTCTCTATCTTCTACCCATTTAATGTAGCAATTATGACAACATTCCCACTTTAAAATAAAGACATTATCTTTAGAAGACAGCATATATTTGCCACAAATAGGACAAGAACTGCTGTTGCTTTTACTAACTAGTTTTTTGGAAATAAAAATTCCCTCTTTTTCTATAATATCGCTCTCTTCTTCTTTTTCATAATATTTGCTAGCGTTTTCTTTTGCTTGCTCTAAGTATTCTTTTTCTTTTTCTTCGTCCCAGAGAGAGCGAGGATTAATGGTAGCCTCTTCGCCATACTTTTCGGTAATCGCTTTTTCTACTTTTCCGATATATTCTATGTCTTTTTTAGGTTTCCAGGCCATATTAATTCCCTGTCAGTGATGGCATTTTGTCCACTTGTGTGGCAGCAAAGAAAATAGCAACAGAAGCTACAGCACCAACTGTGGCTCCTCCTGCGAACCAAAGCATACTATAATCATGACTTTCTTGTTCCAATTGCTTGTAAAGATTTTCTATTTGTTTGTCTTTTAAGTCTGATAATAGCTTGGATCTTTCTTTTTCCATATCTAGATATAAATCTTTTATTTTCTTTTCTCCATCGCAAACTACGGCTGACTCTTCTTTTTGTGACTCTAATTCTAACTTGTGTTTTTCTTTTAAAGCTTTTTTGTCCGCTATCATCTTTGCTGCTTGGGCGTTTGTATAGAAAACTCCATCTTCTGGTGCGGGTTGGCCTTCGTCTATTGCTGTTTGCCCTAGAGCTTGCGAGGACATAAATAAACAAAAAGTAAAAAGCGAATTCTTTATCATACTTCATCTTCTTTCCTTAACATTTCTGCTAATTCATCGTTTGTTTTTTTTGATAATTCACCTTCAAATTCTTTTTTATTTTTGCGAATTTGTTTTAACTTTTTACCTTTTGCTATCTTTACTTTTTTAAGACCAGCTTTTGTTTGTTGCCTGATATTCTCAGCTTCTTTGCCTGTTGCTTCTTCTAGTTCATTTATATGCTTATTTGTTTCTTTTTCTAATTCTCTATCGTTTTTCATAAATTCGTGTAACGAAGTTGTCTTTGGGCGAAATAAAAGAGCAACACCCAATATAGCCACTCCTGATAGTGGAATCCACCATTTTTCTTTTACCCAATTCCAAGCTGCTTTTAATTTACTCATTTTTTACCTCTCAAAGCCATAACCATATTTGCGGCTGCTTCACTGCCAATATAAACCATGCAAACATCTACCCAGTTAGTGGCATCAACCATACCCATAAACATGGCTGCCGTGGCCGTACCCCACACAAGAAGTTTTCTTGATACCACTTTATGTAGCGAGCGATCAATCACAGCTTCACTTTTAATTCTCATTTTATAAACTAGTCTTTTTCTAGTTGGCAACTCCGCTAACTGTTCCTCTGACATCTTTTTTCTCCTAAAGCTTTACTTTAGCAAAGCCATCTACCTTTTCAATAGTAATTTGCTTATCTACAATATCTTTTAATGCGTCTAAATGCGAAATGATTATAACAGTTTTAAAATTATTTTTAACCATATCTAAAATTCTTGTGAACCCTTCCATGTTTTCCTCATCTAGAGCTGTTGCTGGTTCGTCCATTATAAATAGATCTCCCACGGGCAAACTGCTTGTCTTAATAAGAGCAAGACGAATTGCGATAGAAGCAATGGACTTCTCAGCGCCAGAACCAAGTTCTAACGGTCTTGGGTCGTATTTGGGATGTTTGATGTAGATGTCTAATTTCTTTCCATCGTCTTCAAAGAATACTTCAAAATTTACAATGCTAGAAAGTATTTTTGACATTTCTGCATTTAAGATTGGCAATCTCTTTTTGATAATGCCATAAACAATTCCATTGCTGTGCATTGCTTTTAAAAATAAATCATATGCATTGTATTCCTCTCGCATTTGCTGCAATTCTTCCTGTTGTTCTTCTAGGGTTTTCACTCTTTGAGCAAGAACGCCTTTTTGCGTAGATAGTTCGGATATCTTCTCGTCGTATCCTGCCAGATCTTCGTTAGCAGATGAAATTTGTGAATTTATTTTTTTCTTCTCTTGTTCTATATTTTGGAGTTTCTTCATCCACTCTTCATTTTCATAATATTCATGTCTGCTTTCTTCTAAGGCTTTTAGCTCTACTTCTGTAGAAGGTAAAAGATTTATAATTTTTTGCAACTTTAGTTTTTGCTCTGACATTTCTTCTTGCAATGTTCTTCTGTTCTCGTTTAGTTTTTCCCACTCATTTAGAACAAAAATAGATTCTCCAAGTTCCTCTATTGTCTCTTCGGCTTTTTGTTTTGCTTCTTCTTCCAAAGAAAGCTTTTCCTCAATCTCTGGTAGCTTTTCTTTTTGCTCATTTGCATCTACCAGGAAACGACACTTTGGATAGCTATCCCCACAAGGAACAGTATCAAGAATTTTCAATTTATTTTTCTTGTCTTCTATCTCTTTTTTAGATGCTTTTATTTGAGCATCAATACGAATAGAATCTTTGTTTAATTTTTCTAGCTTTTGTTTATCATTTTGCAACGATTCATAATCGTATTCTTCCAAAGTCTTTGCCAGTTGAGATATTACTTTTTCATTTTTTTGCACATCCTCATTTATTTCTTTTTGCTTTTTTTCAATCTTCTCTAGGATTTCTTTTTTAGAAGAAATTTTTTCTTCAATGTCCTTGACGTCTATCCATTTCGTTTTTGGACCAACAGCAGCTTGGACCTTTAAATCAGACAATTCTTCTTGCAAGATTTCAACTTGTTTTTTGACTTGTTTTCTTTTTTGTTTTTTGTCTTCAAGCTCTTTCTCTGTAAGAATCTTTTCTTTTTCTGCTTGCAGAATCTCTTCTCCAAAATCTCTGCTTTCAAGATTCTTAATAGTTTTTTTTAGGGCAGCGGATTCGTTCTTTGCAAGTTTATGTTTTTTCTCAAAAAGCTCTAAATCAAGAAATTTACTCAAGATTTCTTTACGTTTTGTAGAGCCTTCATTGATGAACTGCATAGAGCCATGCTGGCTGGTCATTGATGTTAAAAGAAAATCTTCTACAAGACCAAATACCCGACGTATGTTGGTATCTGTTTCTTTTCTATCAATACCGTTTAAGCTCTCTTCAGTATCGGTAACCATATCAACAACAGAAAAGTCAACAGAAGTTTTTGCTTCCACTGTTTCTTCTCCATATAATTTTCTTGTGTATTTTTCTGCTTCTCTTGTAATAGAATAGAGCTTCTCATCAATTTGAATTTCTACTTTTGTAGATGCATCATCTTTGTTTTGGTTAATAATATCAACATTTTTTCTTACGTTCTTAGAAATACTGTTAAACATTGACCACAATAGTGCATCAACCACACTTGATTTACCGCTATAGTTTTTACCAAAAATTCCTACAACACCATTTGTATTGGAAAAATCAATAGAGTTATCTTCTCCATAGTTAAAAAGATTATTCCACTGTAGATTTTTAATGCTCCATTTAACATTTCTAGCGATCTCTTCATCTTGTTCGGCAAGAACGGTAAATTGTCTGTTAAGTTCAAATATTTTTTCAAAAGTTTTTTCATCTAGTTGATACTCATCAAGATATTCCTTTATGAGTTTTTCTTGAACAGCTAAATCACGCAAATTCTCACTTGTTTGCTCGCCAGATACATCTTGAATAGAAAGAGATTTTCCTGGCTTATTTTGGGCTGTAACGCTATCTGGAAGCCACAAGTTTCTTGCTACATCAATTGCCTTCTTTAGATCTTTTGCGGGAATATGGTTATTACAGATAAGGCGTAGCTGTGCATTTTTTGGAACTGTAATGTCTGGCAGGGTTCCGTCTGCGTTGATTTCTACGGTAACAAATGGGCGAGGATTAAAGAAAGGAAAATGTTTTACAGAGAATTTATCTTTGCTTTCAATATTCCATAGTAGATATCCCTTGTCATTTGTCTCTCCAAAGTTTTGTTGAATAGTTGAGCCACAATAACGCACGCGACCATCTGAATCTAGTGGCTGATTTGTTCTGTGAATGTCTCCAAGCATTGCATAATCAAAGCCTTCAAAGATAGAAACGTCATGATCTCCGTGTTCAAGCATATATCCCGTATCTGTTACAACACCATAGATAGCACCATGATAAAGAGCGACATTAATTTTATTTTTATCACTAATCTCTTGCCAATTTTCCTCATCAAAGATTGAAAGGACGTTAAAGCAGAGATCGTTATTTACGTGGACCTCTCCGCTGTCTTTAATGAGATGAAGATTTGGATGGTTTAGTGCCTGAACAATAGGCGTTACCGCATCTTGGCGGTTATCGTTTTTTAAATTTCCATCGTGATTGCCAAGAATGATATAGGTTGGAGCAATATCTGATAAGTTTTTTAAGAAATCTGCTGCCAAGTCAAAGTATTCTGGACTTAGTTGGGTCTTTGTGTGAGCCAAGTCACCACAATGAACAATATAACTCACTTCTTGTTCCCTTAATGAGCTATAGATTTGTGTGAATACCTCACGATATTCTTTGTGAAATTTTAAGTTACGAATGTGAGTGTCGCTAATATGCGCTATTTTATACACGAGATCTCCTTAGAGTTTTTTTGATCTCATGCAGAATAGCGCATTATCAAAGTTTGTCAAGAAAATTATCCGACACCAGCAGAACCAGACCAATTATTCTTTAATTCTACTCTATCAATGTTAGTAAGACCGGCTACAACAGAGAATTGGACTGTAGAAGAAGTATCGCTCATTAAAAATATGTCTGTTACTCTCAAGTCTGCAGAAAATGACTCATCTTTTGACAAAAGAAAATAATTCCCACTATTTACGACACCATTTTCGCTAAAGCCGACTCTTAATGGCACATCTGTTGTATTGATATTTTTTACAACAACAAATTTTGTAACTTGCGGAAAGCTAAAAACTTCTGTCACACTGCCAGATACAGGAGCAATGGAAGATGATACCCATGGAATAGCGGAAGATTGAAATGAAGATGCATTTCCTATTCCTGGCTTGTGATAACTAAATGTGGACATATAAGCAAACCTCTTTTTTATTGTAAATAGTTCTTATTTTAAGAAATTTCTAACGATCTTCTACCCAAGTTGTTGCAAAGATAATATCTCCATTACCACCAGAAACTGTTCTAGCAGCAAATGTCAAAGTTTCGCCTGGATTTATGAACTGATCAAAGTCGTTTTCTCTGATAAATATCTGGCCAGACTTGGATAGAGTAAAGGACCCTACCAAAGAACCTCCGGTAAACGCAACTACAGATTTTGTCACTGAAAAGGTGGAATCGCTATCAACACTTGTGTATACAGGAATTCCACTTAAAGAGGCGTTTTTATAAACAGATACCACTACTGGTTTGTTTCCTTCGCAAGAAAAAGTTAATATCTTTGTTTTTGCCGGTATTTTATTTGTTAAACCTTTAAAAGTAGTTTCATTTCTTAAAGTTATAATATTTACATTTGTGGTGGAAGAAAAAGCAGAAACTTCGTTTATCGCACTAAATGTAGGACCTGTATATTTTACCATCCCTTCAAGATATGCCATCATAGAGGCTCCTCTTATGACTGGAGGGATAGCTGTATTTTCATTTGTCTCTACACGAATTTTAACTGGATTTGAACCAAATTGAGTACTTGGTGACGTGCTGGTATTTGGATATTTAATTTTATGAAAAGGAACAAACAATCCTGTTTCTGGATTTTCAATATTAAAAGTAATGGCTCCATATCCAAGCCACTGATATTGCATATCAAAAACATTTCCTTTTGAGGGCTCATACTGAAATGAGGTTCCAGTAGAACCGTCTATTTTGTCTAAATTGAAATCTTCCTGCAATGTCCAATAATCAACACCAAAAGAGCGACGAAGAATACCAAAATTACTACCTGACATTCCTATAAAATAGCCATCATTTGAATCACCAACTCCATACAGTTGGACAGTTCCCTCGGAACCAGTAGTAAAAATGGAAGTAAACCTTAAACCGTTTCCTTGTCCAGGTCTGTATCTAAAAAGATTTTTTGTTGTCACTTCTGAGTAGCTTCCTGCAGAGCCAGAACATTCAACACACAAGTTGCTGTTAACCGTTCTTACTTTACCAGAAAGACTTGAAGAGTTGAAAGTTTGTGTATTAACTCCATAAACAAAATCTACCTGCATAACAGGAGTAATGCCAACAGTCATTATTTCGCCATAAGCACTTGGAGATGTCTTTAAATCTACTATACCGTATTTATTTGAATATGCATACATTGCTTTTATACCCCACTTTATTATAGAATAAATAGTATTTTTTGTTAAAATATCAAAAAAAAGCAGCCAAGAATTTCTTGGCTGCCATAAAATAAAAAAATTAATTTTTAATAATCTCTTGTTAACTTGTATTTGTAAACAACACCAGAATTGGTTCCGTTCTTGTCATCATATGGAGACGAAACAAGAAGTTCGTTGTTTGGCAGGAATTCTGTCTGTCTACCAAAGCCAGCCCTTTGAGCATCTACAGTCCCATAAGTATTTCGGCTTCCTTCTTGTACAATTCTTTGTTTCAAGACATATATCCCATCTACTCTCTCATAAATATAGACAGCACCTTTGTTTTTCCAGTTTTCTCCAAGTCCCGTGTCTACACCTTCTGCCGCTTCTGTCGAATTTCTCCAATCAAGCTCGGAACCAACCGCCAGATAGGAACCTCTAATGCTAATATTTCTGCCGAAGCGATAGGCATTAACATCACCAGCAGGCGCTTCTATCCTCTGAACTTCATGCCAGCCACTGCTACCGCTTTCGTGAATTACAACAGTGCCGGTTCTGTAATTTCCTGCTTCACTCTGGTCGTAATAGTCTTGATAAGCAGTAGCAACATAAACAGAATCATCTTCATTTATAGCTTGTGCATAACCAAAATAACCCCAGGCAGTTCCACTTCCTTGAATTTGTTGAACTTGTTGCCAGCCGCTGCTGCCAGTCTGAAATACGTAAACACAGCCTACTCTGTCTGCGCTTCCCGACTCATCAGCATATGCGCCAACGAAAAGAGTGTTTTCGTCATTACTTAAAAGTGGATAAACAAAAAAGTCGCCTTCCGGGCTTCCGTCTGGATCATTTGGGACCAGCTCCTGGACAATTTCAAAGCCAGCGCTTCCACTCTCATAAACAGAAACAGAGCCGCCTAAAGTATTTGCGTCGTCGTTTAAAGAAGAAACAAACAGTTTTGTTCCCGAAGAATTCAGGACAGGAGACCACCCAAATCCCTCAAAGAAGTGCGTAATCCCACTTGCACTAATTTCTTGCGTTAATGTATAACCGGAGCTTCCACTATCATATATATATAATACTCCAGTATAATCGGTAGGAGAACGTGATGAAAAGTTTGTTGGATCGTAGTCTCTTTTATAATCTCCCAAAGCAAGCCTTGTTCCGCTTTGATTAGAAGCGACGTGGTACCCATAAGTCTCTCCCTTGACTGTTGTAGGAATAGCAGGGTTTGTAATTCTTTGAATCTGCTCGTATCCGTCTCCTTGTTTTTTGAACACATAATAAGAACCGCCAACACTGTCGGCATTTTCGGTAAAGTTATTTGGCGACGATCCACTTGTCCACATCATATTTTGCGAAACAATTAGAGTTTCTCCCTCGTTCGCGGACAATAATGCATACCCAAAACCGTCATGAGAAGGACTCCAATCATCCTCTGGTAGAATTTTTTGACTTTGTGTCCAACCATTGCTGCCGCTTTCGTAAACATAGGCAGCACCTGCATTTGTGGCCAAAGTGTCGTCATTATAATCGCTAAAAATAACTTTGGAACCATTTTCGTTTACGGTTTTTACCGAAAAGAAACTCACTCCAGCAGGTAGAGAAATTTGTTCAGCTTCTATATATCCACTACCAGAGTCTACAAAAACAGAAAGAATATTACCGTTTTCATCCTTTTTATTCAAAAAAAGTTTTTCACCATCATAGCTAAATTGCGCTCTTTGATATGAAACAGTGGCGTCTCCTAGCGTTTGAGACAACTGGTACCCATTGCTTCCGCTTTGGAATATTTTTACCTTTCTTACTGACCAATCAACGGATATATTGCCGATTGCAAGGTCTTTGCTTTGTCGGCTGTATGAAAATGAATCACCAAAATTTTGAAAGCCTGTTTCTATATCTTCAATTGTTTCTACGAGTTGATATCCACTGCTTCCGCTTTCATATATGTGAACAGCTCCAGGTCGCGTTGTTCCGCCATCAGTTGAATAATAGAGATCTGCCACAAACAATGTATTTGCGTCTTCAGTAAAAATGCATTCGCCTTGACCAAACAACACATCGCAGTTTGGCGGTCTTGGAAGTTCTTGAATTTTTTGAAAAGAACCACTTATATCTCTATAAAGATATATTTTTCCTGCGTTTATGCCATCATCATCATTGCCAAGATTTGAAACCAACAACAATGAACTATCGTTTGACAAAACTGTTTGATACCCAAATCCAGAGAATGATGAAGTGTTTTCATCTTCATCAATTAAGACTTGTTCCTGTACATATCCTGTGCTTCCACTTCTAAAAATTGCAACAGCTCCACGATCTTCAAAACCAACTCCCTTTACTGCTATGATACTCTTGTTTACTCCATATATCACATCAGACCCAACATAGTCAGTTCCAAAATTGTGACTTTCTGCAATGCTTAAACCACTAGGCCTTAGTACCTGTTGTTGTACATATTGTCCATCTTCCTGCTGCGAGAACAAATAAAATTCATTTGGAACTTTATCTCTCACGCCGTTAGGAGGATAGATGCTTATCCCCAAAAGTTCTGCATTTGGATCTGCAGAGATGCTGTAGCCGAATCTAATCTGTTCTGGATTCCATGCGCTACTTGCACTTATTTCCAAATTTTGTACCCATTTTAATGGGTTTCTATAAAAAAACATAATTTTTAAATCTCCTTTTAATAAGCCCCTGGCTGTTCTCACAGCCAGGGGGAATTGTTAATTTTTAATAATCTCTTGTTAATTTAAATATGTAGACAGCACCAGCCTCTACACCATTTTCTTCATCTTTATATGCTCCAATGGCAAGAATATCTCCTGCTGTTTTCACGGAAAGATCAAACCCAAACCAGTCACCAGCAGGATCTGTTTCTGGAGTTTTATCTGTGTCAAATCTGGCTGTTAGTTTTTGGACTTCTTGATAGCCAATACTAGAACTTTGAAAGATATAAACAGCACCTGCGCTTTCTCCATTTTCGTCGTCACCATATGCTCCAATGGCAAGAATATCTCCTGTTGTGTTCATGGAAATATTACGGCTAAATCTGTCACCAGCGGGATCACCATCTCCGCTTGATGTTAGTTTTTGAACTTGTTGATAGCCCTGGCTTCCACTTTGAAAGATATAAACTGCGCCTGCTCCTCCATAAGTGCCGGAGCCTGCTCCGTTTTCTTCATCATAAGGAGCTGCAATAGCCATTTTATCTCCTGTTGCGTTCATGGAAATTTTAAAGCCAAATCGGTCATATTCAAAATCTATTTCTGGCTGTCCTTTTGTGTCAAAGCTGGCTGTTAGTTTTTGAACTTCTTGATAGCCAAGACTAGAACTTTGAAAGATATAAACAGAACCAGCCTCGCTTCCTCCGTTTTCTTCGTCTCCAGCTGCTCCAATGGCAAGAGTGTCGCCTGTTGTGTTCATGGAAACACTGCTGCCGAACCAATCATATTCAGGACTGACTTCTGGTTGTCCATCTGTACCAAAGCTGGCTGTTAGTTTTTGAACTTCTTGGTAGCCAAGACTAGAACTTTGAAAGATATAAACAACACCTGCAAAGGTTCCGTTTTGGTGGCTTGATGCTCCAATGGCAAGAGTGTCGCCTGTTGCGTTTATGGAAATATTCTCACGACCAAACTCAATATCAAAAGTGGCGTCTGCACTTGATGTTAGTTTTTGGATTTGTTGGTAGCCAAGACTAGAACTTTGAAAGATATAAACTGCGCCTGCTCCTCCAAAATTGCCGGAGCCTGCTCCGTTTTCTTCATCATTGTGTGCTACAATAGCAATAATGTCTCCTGTTGCGTTCATGGAAATAGTTCTGCCAAAATAGTCATATTCAAAATCTATTTCTGGCTGTCCTTTTGTGTCAAAGCTGGCTGTTAATTTTTGGACTTGTTGGTAACCAACACTTGAGTTTTGAAAGATACAAACAGCACCAGCATTAGTTCCGTTTTCTTCGTCTGCAGATGCTCCAATGGCTAAAATTCGCCCATCTTGCGATGCGACGGAAACACTGATACCAACTCGGTCACCAGCAGGATCTGCATCAAAACTAGCTGTCAATTTTTGATCTTGTACCCATTTTAATGGGTTTCTATAAAAAAACATAATTTTTAAATCTCCTTTTAATAAGCCCCTGGCTGTTCTCACAGCCAGGGGGAATTGTTAATTTTTAATAATCTCTTGTATACTTGTATATATATATTTCTCCAACATCTTGTCCTTCTCCATCTCCATGCGTATTCTTTATTATGAGTTTGTCTTCTGTAGTTACTACAGGTCTGCCGTAGCCACCTCTAGCACCTAAAGCATTCTCATCTCCAAATATCTTTTCTTTAAAAACATAATCCCCATTTGATTTTTCATAAATATAAACACACCCCGATCTACCAAGATAATTAGGCAAAGAAGGATCGTAGATTTCGGATGTTGCTCCTATAAACAAAAATTGTGAATTATCTAAAACTGTATGACCAAACTCTTTGCCCCTATTCATCAAGGGTGGTTCTGGTGAACTGATCTTTTTTGTTTCTTGATAATTTCCATTTTGATCTTTTTCAAAAATATATAGCGCTCCCTCTCCTAAAACCTCTCCTGATTTTTCATAAGGAGCGCAGACAAACAAAGTTTGTTCATCAGAAGAGAAAAGAATATCGGTTCCAAAAAGCAAGCTTTCGGTTCCAGTACCGTTTTCTGAATTATAAGGATCTGTTGGTTGATAAGAAGAAGTAATATTCTGACTTTGTACGTAGCCATTGCTGCTGCTCTGAAATACATACACAGAACCAATCCAAGCCGACCCTGTAGGTAGGTTGTTTTCGTCTCTAGTGGCGGCAACAGCTATAGTGTCTCCGGAGCGACTAATTCTTACTTCAATTCCAAATCTGTCTTGATCGGTATTGAAATCTTCGCCGGCTGTCAATTTCTGAACTTGTTGATATCCAGCACTAGAACTTTGAAAAATATAGACACTGCCAGCTTTATTTTCCCCATTTACGTCGTCATATGCCGATCCGATTGCCAAGATTTCACCAGATTCATCTGTAGAAATTGATCTAAATCCAAAATAGTCGCTCTCTGGGGCTGTGTCTCCGCTTGCAGTTAGTGTTTGAACTCTATGATATCCTTGACTTCCGCTTGCGTAAACAAAGACTGTTCCAGAATCTGTACCATTCAAATCGTCACGGTAAGCAGAAACAAATAAAAGATTTTTTTGTTCATTAAAATCTAATTGATATCCAAATCTATCCCCCGCTGGTTCCAGATCTTCGCTGTTATAAATTCTTTGTACTTCTTCAAACCCGCTTGCTCCCTCTTTATATAGAATAACAGAGCCAGCTTCATTTCCTAAAGTATCATCTGTCGTATAAGAAACTGCCAAAATACCTTGTTGTTCGTTATATTTTACAGCATTCCATCCTAACAATGCATTATTATCTTCACCAATAATTTTCTGTTCTTGTACCCATTTTAATGGGTTTCTATAAAAAAACATAATTATACTCCTTTTAAATGCTTATATTG